>MAAB01001480.1_pt1 | contig 20501 bp, 18 predicted proteins | sample 1115991 | NCBI WGS metagenome assembly MAAB01 (sample SAMN04961124, study PRJNA320927) | seawater metagenome | isolation source: sample BD02T18 sea water enriched with oil for 18 days | place: USA:Gulf of Mexico | collected 2013-07-27
GCTCATGAATAAGCGCGGTTTTGCCTATGCCTGAATATCCCGCGACCAATACTCGTTCTTGGCCCCCTGCAACGACCTTAGATAATGCTTGAGTTAAGGTATTGAGTTCATTATCACGCCCATATACATGCTTGGGTAATTGAAAGTGCTTACATATATCTTGCTGCCCCAGTATTAGATCTGCCTCCGACAAGCAGCATGAAAGGTCATAAGTGAGTCCTAAAGCTGTTTGATAGCGATCTTCGGCATCCTTAGCCATTAAGTGCATGATAATATTGGAGAGAGAAGCAGGGATTGAGCTATCCAATAAATGCAGCGGAGTCGCTTCCGTCACTAATAAAACATAGAGCAGATCTTCGGTACCTACCTTTGAATCAAACGGCAATTGCTTACTTAATAACTGATAAGCCGTTACCCCCAAAGCATAATAATCACTGCGATAATCTACTTGTCGATTTACCCGCCCTGTTAGCTCTGGCGACATATAATAGACCGAACCCTCTAGTGAGGTAGGCTGGTAAAACTGGTCTAATTTTTGGTTAAAAGCGACTGACAAGCCATAATCAATCACCTGTACTCTTTTGGTATGATCATTCCAAAGAATATTAGCAGGCTTAAGGTCTTTATGAATAATATGCTGTTGATGTAATGAATCTAATATTGTCGCGCATTGAATTAGAATGTCGATCATTTGCTTAGCTGGGAGCTTACCTTGCTGGAGCAATTGCTCTAAAGAGATTCCGCCAAAATCAGCGATCACTAATACCAGAAACGAAGCTTGATCAATGAATTCAATTATCTCTGGAACCCCATCAATCGAAGGAATAGAGCTTAAAATTTCATATTCATTGCGCAATTGATCTAGGTATTCGGGTTTAGCGCTGTTTTTATCCACAACCTTAAGGATAACAGAGCAATTATCACTTTCTCTAAAGCCTCTAAATACCTGACTGCACCTTGAATGATGTATGCAGTTGAGCTGCTGATAACCTGCCAATTCATCCAATTTCACTGATCCTTAATACATACTAAGTAACTGATATTTCTACTATTATTTAAACTATTAGTTCTACTGAACTGCTTCTTACCATTTTTCATACCAAAGTATCAATACAGTATAGAAGAGAAGTCATTGACTACCATATCCAGCCTTCTAAATATCAAGTGTTAATCATTGATTATTTATCGTTTATTGAAGGCATTTTCAACTTCTCACAAGACAATTAGATTCAAAGCTGTATAAAATAGTCATTAACATCAATTATTAGTGAATTTATGAAGTTAATGATCTCCCTCTGCCTGATGTTAGCAGTAGCATTTATATCAATACCTATTCAAGCTGATACCACACATATAGCCGTTGCTTCCAATTTCACTGGCGCAATGAAAGCGCTAATTAATGTATTCGAGGAATCTTCTACGCATAAAGTGAAAGCTTCGTATGGTTCTTCCGGTAAGATTTACGCACAGATAAAACATGGGGCGCCGTTTCAGCTATTTTTCTCAGCAGATCAAGCCAAACCTTTAGCGCTTTACCAGCAAGGTTTAACCACGGAAAAACCTTTTACCTATGCCTTCGGGGCTTTAGCCTTATGGTCTAGTCATGCTGATTTTCAACATAACGAACTCAACCTCTTACAGTCTAATGACTTCAATAAACTCTCTTTCGCCAATCCTAAACTCGCACCTTATGGCATCGCGGCGCGAGAGGTCTTAGAAAACTTAAAGCTATTACAAGCCACTCAGAAGAAGTGGGTACAAGGAGAGAATATTGCACAAGCATATCAATTCGTCGGCAGCGGCAATGCCGATTTAGGCTTTGTGGCATTATCACAAGTCAAAAACAAAGCGCCTTATTGGTTGGTGCCTAGTAAGCTCTACAGCCCCATTCGACAAGATGCGGTATTATTAAGCGCTGGCTCTAGCATAAGCTCGGGTAGAAATAAGGCAGCGAGTGCCTTCTTACACTTTATCCGCAGTGAACAAAGCCAAGCTATTATTGAGTCCTTTGGCTATACCGCCAAAAGAAGGCTTTTAGAGGATACCGGCGCGATACAATGATTTTATCTGCAGCAGACATAGGTGCAATCTGGCTAACCCTAAAGCTAGCAACCACCGTAACTATCTTACTATTAATCATAGGCACTCCCATTGCTTGGTGGTTAGCGAGAACTCAGTCTTGGCTAAAAGGCCCGGTTGCCGCTATTGTCGCCCTACCTTTAGTATTGCCACCGACAGTACTGGGCTTTTATTTATTAATCGCCATGGGCCCTAATGGTTTTATTGGCGAATTGACTCAAAGCCTTGGCCTAGGCACCTTGCCTTTTACATTCTGGGGCTTAGTTTTTGCCTCTATCATTTATTCAATGCCTTTTGTTGTACAACCCCTACAAAATGCGATGGAAGCTTTAGGTGAACGTCCACTTGAAGTTGCTGCAACATTAAGAGCAGGCCCTATTGATCGCTTTTTCACCATAATATTGCCCCTCGCTAAACCGGGGTTTATAACCGCCAGCATCCTTGGCTTTGCTCATACAGTGGGTGAATTCGGTGTGATCTTAATGATAGGCGGCAACATACCTGACGAAACCCGAGTCGTTTCCGTACAGGTCTACGATCATGTTGAATCATTAGAATATGCTCAGGCTCATAGTTTATCAGCGTTATTACTGATCTTTTCGTTTGTAGTTTTATTAGCTCTATATTGGTCGCAACGTAAAACGGCCAGCGTAGGAGTGATGAAATAATGTCTTCAAGGACACAGAATCTAACAGCCAAACTGCTGCAGGCACGGTTTAAATTAGCCGATAAAAATGGCGTATCTTTTCTCGATATTGATACTACTATGCCGACCTCTGGTATCACTGCTATTTTTGGTCATTCGGGTTCGGGGAAAACCAGTTTGTTACGCTGCATTGCTGGTTTAGAAAAAGCGCACCAAGGCCGACTAATTGTTGACGATACTTACTGGCAAGATGCGGATATTTTTTTGCCGACTCACAAGCGCCCAATTGGGTATGTCTTTCAAGAAGCGAGTTTATTTCCTCACCTTAGCGCGCAGAAGAATTTAAACTATGCCGTCAAGAGGGCCGATCAAACAGTAAGCTCAGAATTTTATCAACGCGTAATTGAGGTGATGGGTATAGAAGGAATTCTAAAACGCTACCCTAGCCAGCTATCCGGTGGTGAACGCCAGCGTATTGCCATTGCCCGTGCATTATTAATCCAACCACGATTATTATTAATGGACGAACCACTCGCCGCCCTCGATCATCAACGCAAACAAGAAATACTACCGTATTTAGAGCGCCTCAATAAAAATTTCGATATTCCTATTCTTTATGTCAGCCATTCGATGGATGAAGTCGCCCGTCTTGCCGATCATATTTTGGTATTAGATAAGGGTAAGGTTATTGCCGAAGGTGAACTGACAGAAGTATTTTCTCGTATCGATTTGCCACAGCGCTTAGAAGAAGAAAGCGGCGTTATCTTAAATGGTAAGGTTATAGAGAAAGATAAACAGTGGCAGCTAATGCGTGTTGCTTTTGCCGAAGGCCATATCTGGCTACCCGATAGTGGAGAAACCCTAGAGCAAGAAGTCCGCATTCGAGTACTCGCCAAGGATGTCAGCTTAGCGTTAAGCAATCATGAAGATACCAGTATTGTTAACCGTATTCCTGTGACCGTAACGGACATTAAATCTGATCAAGATAAAGCCATGTCTTTGGTGCGTTTAACTATGGGCACAGAATACGTGGTAGCAAAACTCACCCAAAGATCTGTGCATAACTTGAACTTAATTCTGGGTTTAAAAGTTTGGGCGCAAATAAAATCAGTGGCTATCGTACGCTAACCACGGACTCACTATTTAACTATTAAGAGATTAACGATTAACGATTAACGATTAAGCAATAACCATTAGGGTTACTGACGCATAACCGCTAATTCAATTTCACGAACACATACATTTTGTGGTTACTACCACGCGAACATTGCGGCTTTAGCGATGGTTTCAGGTTCAATAACAGCGCCCATTAGTTGCTTCCAATCTTCATAACCAGCTTTAATCTCTTCGTCTGTTGTATGACTCACCAGTTCGGTTTCTACAGCGCCAGAGTGATTGATTAAGCTGAAATATTCAATATCCACTTCTTCACGAATGTTTTCAGTTAGCGCATGCACGGCAATCCTGATGGACAATAAGCCGAATGGTTAGGGAAAGTTTTGCGCCCAGCAATAGAGCTGACATTAATAATCGTGCCGTTTTACGCTGCTTCATATCGTTCAATATCGCATGAATACCGTTTAATACTCCCATCACATTATCATTAAGCATGGTCGCCCTCTTTTTCAGGTCATGACTATCGGCCTGCCCAAGCAGCATCACACCGGCATTATTAATCAGACAAGCTACCGACCCAAACTGGCTAATACCTTGCTGTATTACCTGCTCGAGTTGATCAGAATCTGTAACATCTACGCTGAGGCATAATGTGATTGGCGGAGTTCGTTGTAAAAATGGTCGAGTAATGAAGAAGCTGGCATTAAAAAATAATGGCATTGCACGGCAATGCCCTACTACTGCCAAGATGAATTACAAAGCCAACAATTACTGCCTGCTTTCAACGACTGAAAGTTAGCCGATACTCCGCTCTATTTGATTTACCATAAAGATAACTATCAACCGCAGCGCTTAACAGTCTTTGCAAACTTCATTATTGAAGCCTTTAAAACGGACCTAATAAAACAATAGATGTTGTATTTAAACCCTTACAGCCCGAGTTCGGATAATCCTAGATGGTCATCTGGACGACGACCTAAAGGCCAATGAAACTTGCGTTCATGCCCAGTTATTTTTACATCATTGATACTAGCATGGCGCTCCGTCATCAATCCCTTCTCATTGAACTGCCAGTTCTCATTGCCATGAGCGCGAAACCACTGTCCACTTTCATTCTGGTATTCATACACATAGCGCACGGCAATACGGTTTTCACTATAAGCCCACAGCTCTTTAATTAAACGATACTGTTTTTCTTTTTGCCATTTCTCCGTTAAGAAATCGACTATGTCAGAGCGGCCATTAATAAAGCTATCACGGTTGCGCCAAACACTATCGAGGGTATAGGCTGTGGCTATTATTTCTGGTTTCTGATTATTCCAACCATCTTCGGCCAAACGGACTTTCTCAAGCGCACTTTCTTTAGTAAAGTTCGGCAAGGGCTTACGGACATCTTCTTTTTCAATATTAAAATCTAACATATTTTTTTCCTTCACTTTATAAATCCAAAACTAAATCATCATCTAAACCACGAGAGACACAGAGGCACATTAGCTGCTGCTCTTCGCGTTCATAATCACTCAAGCTATTATCTAGATGCTGTGGCTTACCCGACATAACCTTAACTGCGCAGGTTTTACAATCACCGCTTTTACAGCTAAAAGGCACATTTACTCCATGCTCTAACAAGGCGTCTAAAATCGTTTCATCTTTGGCGACTTCGATTATCTTGTTACTTTTTTCAAGTGTCACACGCAGCGCTTTCGCCTGCCCATCAATCACCGAAGCAAAGCGTTCATAGCGAATACGCTCTGGATTGATAGCCAGTAATTTCCCTACTGCAATCACACCATCAATTAATGCTGCAGGGCCGCAGACATAAAATACGGTATTATGTGGCGCTTGTTCCATCACATATTGGATATCTAAACGTTGACCTAAGGCCGTGCTATAAAATTGTATATCGCCACTAAAGGCGCGTGCTAATCGATCCTGAAAGGCCATCTCGGTTAAACTACGTCCACTGTAATGAATGCTTAATTTATTACCTCGACATTGCAGTGCTTGCGCCATGGCTTTAATCGGTGTGATACCGATACCACCCGCTATCAATAGTGCCGGAGCATCACCTTGATGTAACTCAAAATGGTTTGTCGGTAAATGGCAATTTATTTTCTGACCAAGCCGATATTCTTGATGGATGGCAACAGAACCACCCTGACCCGCTTCTTCTTTTAATACTGCGACCTCATAGATATCTGTGCGCTTGGGATTTGAACAAATAGAGTAATGACGCATCACTTGTTGGTTATTGATCAACACAGGCAGTTGTATGTGTGCTCCGGCTGTTACTGCGGGTAAAGCATCACCGTTTATATGTCGTAACTCATAAGCGCGCACACGCGGCGTTAATTGTCGTATACCACTAATCACTAACGGCAGTTCACCACTTCCGAGAACTAAAGCCTTATCCGACTCACTGAGTAATTGATCACGACTTGTATCAGCACTTATTTTAGCAACATCAGCCGCCTCAATTTCTGCTAATTGTTGCTTTAAAATTTTGTTTTCTGCGATTAACGGTGCAATGGCTTGTTCAATTTCTTCTTCACTAAACCGCGGCGTAATGTGTTGAGGACAATTCCAATCAAAGGCTTCAATATGAATAACAAAACCACGCTCTACACTGGCACGATAATTACCAATTGAACCTTCACTTCCACCACTACTGGCTTGTTCTAATTTTGCCATTAACTCCCAATTAGAATCATCAATCAATTCAATGCGCCCCATCATTTTTAATCGACGGCGATTGGGATAATCCATGAAAAATAACGAAACTCGATTATTGCTGCGAAAGTTGCCAGTACTGACATATTGGCGATTGCCACTAAAGTCAGCAAAACCTAGCGTCGACTCGTCCAGTACATGCATAAAGCCTTTTGGACCTCCGCGGTGCTGCACATAAGGCCAATCGGTTTCACCGACACTCGCCATATAAAAGCTATCGCGCGCATGAATAAAATCCGCTTCATTTTGACTTAATAAATAATTGTAATCCTCACCCTGATCCATGCCCGCATAACCTTGGCGACTATTCTGTTCACTCTGAACTTTGCGCACGGTATCGGTAAAAGCTAGTTTTGCGTATTGATGGGCCATGATGAGGATTCCTCTTCTAATAAACTCTAAGCTAGATGTATAAATAATTATGCGCTTTGCAATTCAACTTTCGGAAAATCAATTGCCACACGGCTCGCTTTGCCCAATATATTGGTCAATACATTCATACCGACATGAGTAATGATTTCCACAATTTCAGCATCGTCATAACCCGCATTACGAATTTCTAATAACTCTGCTGTGGTGACTGCGCCATTATGCTCTGCCAGTGAGCGAGCAAATTTTACTGCGACAGCTGCTTTAGCATCTTGGCTACCACCCGCGCGGTTTGTTTCTATTTCCGCACTAGAAAGTCCCGCCTTACGACCAATCGCGGTATGAGCAGATACACAATATTCACAGGCATTCTGTTCCGCTAAACCCAGCGCAATACGTTCACGAGTTTGAGGGTCTAGACTGCCTTCGCCTGCAATACCGTGCAGTCCTAAAAAGGCTCTTAACGCTGCGGGTGAATTAGCAAAAATCTTTAAAAAGTTTGGCACCATGCCCAACTGGCCTTGAATCGCAGCATATAATTCAGCTTGTTCAGCATTGGCGGCGGCTTCGGTAACTAGGTTAATACGGCTCATAATCATTTCCTATTCATTCAAGTTTGTTTAATTTGGCTGACTTTTCAACCTCTGACGCTAGTGTGCCTAAACCCACTTGATCGAAGAATAGCTATAATTCATAATTGATTATTCCACTAAGTGGAATAATGAAATTCTCATGACCTGGACTATAAAAGACTATGGATCAGCTGCACCTAATGACCGTCTATATCGCCGTCGCCGAAGAGCAAGGCTTTGCCGCAGCCGCACGACGTTTGAATATGTCACCACCTGCTGTTACCCGTGCCATTTCGTCATTAGAAAATACGTTAGGGATCAAGCTGCTCAATCGTACGACTCGCTACGTCAGAGTGACGGAAGCGGGAGCACGTTATTTAGACGATAGCCGCAAAATAGTAAGCGCCGTTGAGCAAGCGAATGAGGCGGCTATTGGTATCAATGCAGAGCCTAAAGGACACTTATCAGTGACAGCGCCGATACTGTTTGGGCAAAAATTTGTTATGCCTGGCATAGTCGAATACCTTAAAACCTATCCTGAAACTCAAGTAGATGCGGTATTTCTAGATCGAGTAGTGAATCTGTTAGAAGAAGGTTTTGATCTCGGTATTCGCATCGGTCAATTACCTGATTCAACGATGCACGCCAAAACCGTTGGCCAGGTCCGTTTAATGTTAGTTGCCTCCCCTGAATATTTAGCTCGTGCAGGGATTCCACAAAATCCAGATGATTTAGCCCAACATACCCTGATTGCTTCTAGCGCGGGTAGCCTAGCTCATGATTGGCAATTTTCTGCGGCCAATACCAATATCAACACGAAAACCAATACAAAAAATAAATTTAATCTGCGCATCAAACCCAGACTCACAGTGACCAGTAATCAAGGGGCTATTAATGCGGCAAAACAAGGATTAGGCATTGCTCGGGTTATTTCTTATCAAATTGCTGACGAGTTAGAAAAAGGTGAACTAAAAACTCTATTGGAAAATCACCAACTGCCAGCCATGCCTGTGCATATTATTCACCGCGAAGGCCGTATGGCCTCCAACAAAGTTAGGTGTTTCATAGATTTAATGACCCGGCGATTGCGAGAAGATAAAAATTTAAATTAATAATTTATAGTCGCTAAAAACACTCACCCGATAGAACCTCAACCCCAGCAATCCATCCCCAGCAATCCATCCCCAATAATCCAGCCCCAAGAGAACCCAGCACGACTTAATAATTGTTGTTAATAATCATTTTTATTTGTATTTAGACTTGCTTATCCCAGGCCTATATATAACGAAAGTTTATATCCCTAAATAATCTTTTATATTAACTACAATAGATACTTAACTATGACTATACACTCACGAATAGTAGGCATAGTGATGAAAGGAAATCCGAAAGTTCTAAGTGTGCTTAACCAAGCACTCACGACTGAACTCACCTCAATTAACCAGTTTTTTCTACACGCTCGGATGTTTAAAAACTGGGGATTAGAAGAGCTGAATGAAAAAGCTTATAAAAAATCGATTAAAGATATGAAGCAAGCAGATGAACTCATTGAACGCATTCTGTTTTTGGAGGCGCTGCCCAATTTACAACAATTAGGTAAGCTTCAAATTGGCGAGCATACTGAAGAAATGCTGATGTGCGACCTGAATGTTGAAGTCAGCCAAATTGCCGAGTTAAGAGATGCTATCGAGCTATGCGAACAAGAGAATGACTATGTCAGCCGGGAGTTATTGGAAAGCATATTGAGTTACGAAGAGGATTATCTCGATTGGCTTGAAACTCAAGAGTTCTTAATCGCCGCCACGGGTATTGAAAACTATCAACAATCCATGATGGAGAGCTAAGATGAAAGGTAATAGCAAGGTCATAGACCTACTCAATAAACAACTCACCCTCGAGCTTACGTCTATGGATCAATACCTGGCCCATAGTAAAATGTATGAAGATTGGGGTATCAATAAGCTGCATGAAAAGCTAGCTCACGAATATGAAGAAGAACTTGGTCATGCTAAGCGCTTGATTGAGCGCATATTGTTTTTAGAAGGAAAGCCCGATACTGCTTCAAGAGAAGCACTAATGGTTGGGGATAATGTTGAGCAGATGCTAAAAAATGATCTAGCCGCTGAAAATACTGTAGCCGCCAGCTTAAGAAGCATTATTGAAGTCTGCGAGCAAGAACGTGATTATGTTAGCCGCGAGATCCTAGAAGCATTATTAGACGATACTGAAATGGACCATATCTATTGGCTAGAGCAACATATTGGCTTGATTGATAAGATTGGCCTCGCCAACTACATACAAAGCCAAATGGGCAGCGCTGCATCTGAATAAGGAGCACCTGACTAGAGTGACATTTTCTTAACAATAGATAAGAATATGATTGATAACCATTATCATTAGCGATAGTATTACCCTATCAAATTTAGTTAATGGTTGTTCGTCATGTTTGTTTGTATCTGCCATGCAGTAAACGAAAAAGCTATCCATCAAGCCGTAGCAGATGGCGCAATGAATGTACGCGATGTACGTCGTAGCCTTAATGTAGGCTCTCAGTGTGGCCAATGTGTACGTCAGGCGCATGAAGTCATTGAACAAGCCAAAGCTAATTCATCAACAAATCTAGCTGAGTTTTATGCGGCTTAGCAAGTAGAAGAGTCACAAGTTGATCATATCAAGTCGGAACTAATACACATTAGGCGATACAATTACGTCCCATTTCCTTCGCTTTATAAAGATTTTCATCCGCCGCTTTAAACAATACCTTAGGGGTCTCGATATTCAGTGTTAATTCACTGCAGCCAATACTGACGGTTACCCCATCAATATCAACATCAGGATGTACTAACGCTAAGGCATGAATATTTTGACGTATAGTCTCCGCAATTATCCTAGCGGGCTCTATTGAAGTCCTAGGTAAAATCACACAAAATTCTTCTCCTCCAAATCTCGCGGCTAGTTCAGAGCTACACTGTAAAGATTCTTTTATACATTGTGCTATTTTGCATAAACACTCGTCACCATAATCATGCCCTGCTAAATCGTTAAGCTTTTTAAAATTATCGATATCAATCATTAATAAACTAAGTTCTGTCTTATTATTTTTTGCCTGTACAAAACAGCTGTCAAAATAATCATTCAATCGTCTACGGTTAGCAATCTGAGTTAAAGGATCAGTAATGTTTAGTTGTTTTAGCAAGTCTCTTTGCTGCTTTAACTCTAGGTGATTGGCTACTCGAGCTCGAACAATTGCAGGACTAAAAGGTTTAGAAATATAATCAACAGCTCCAAGCTCCAAACCCTTTGTCTCATCTTCAACGCTGGCCTGTACAGTGATAAAAATCACTGGAATATCTTTTGCTTCTTCATTTGATTTTAGTATTCGACAGACTTCATAGCCATCCATTCCCGGCATATTAATATCCAACAAGATGAGATCAGGGGGTTGTTGAGATAATGCCTTTGTAATTGCCTGTTCACCTGATTTTGCAATTATGGTTTCATAAGAATCTAAAGTAGCAACCAATACCTTGATATTAACCATTTCATCTTCTGCGATAAGAATTCGACCCTTATGCTGTGACATCACATTCTCCATATTACGATACGTTAAAATCCCGCATATTAAATTTTATACTGTTGACATAAAAACTTGAATTGATCTAATGCATCAGAGAATTCATAGCTTTCAATTAGATCGATAAAATACACTAAATCTTTATTGGCCTTTCCTTGGAGTCGGTATTTTATATTTTGGATTAATTCAACAGCGGCCGTATTATCATCAGCAAGATAGGAACTCAACTTACTTTTTTCTTCATTATTGAGTAGTGTGATAAAAGAAGGACTAGATATATGTTCATTTTCTTTCGGCAATGAAATTCTATATTTTGTTTGCCAGTTATCAATACTTTCAATTAATACCGCTAGGCGTTGACATAAAGCATTACAAATTAAGGGATCCAGAGTTCCTTCTTGTAATTGTAAATCCAGCGTAGCTGCAACTTTGCTTAAATCTGTTGCGCCTAAATTACCGGCGGCACTGGTTAGTGTATGAGCAATATCATGAATATAATCACGATTGCTCATTTCAATATCAACCCGTAACTGCTCAATCACATGTTTATACCTGCGTGAAAAATCAGCCAGTAAATTCAGATAAACATCTTTATTGCCTGCGACTAACGATAAGCCTAATTTAAGATCCAAGCCTACGATAGCCTCAGGAAAACCATTATATTCAGAGCTGCTTGCTTGCTGTTCAGTGTTTTTAATATAGGCCGAGCCAATCCCATCTCTTGGTGCGATCCACTTGACTAAGGCACGATCAATATCATCGATCACAATCGGTTTTAATATATGCCCTTTCATTCCTAGCTCCATACAGCGTTTTTGATCAGAAGGCATCGCATGAGCTGTCATTGCTATAATTGGGATATGTTTGTAACTTTCATCATTAATTATTTTTTCGGCGGCGCTATATCCATCCATAACCGGCATTTGCAAATCCATAAAAATCAAATCAAACTCATCTTCCTTTATTTTATCTAATGCTTGCGCTCCATTATTTGCAATCGTGGTATTAATAGAGCGCATGCGTAATAATTCAGAAGCGACCTGCTGATTGATTGGATTATCTTCCACCAATAAAACTCTAGCACCTGCTACCGATGTTATATCGACCATAGAGGAGTCTAAAGCCTGAGTTTCATTAGACTCGACCCCTAAAGCTCGTTTAATCGTTTTAATTAGCAATAAAGGCGTTACTGGCTTTAATAGAAAATAATCTAAACATTCAAAATCGGTTTCGTTACCGACATGATCTTTTGAATAGCCAGTTACCATAATTAACGCAGGGACATCCAGATTATAAGTCTCATGAATTTTTTTAGCACACGCTAAACCATCCATCCCGGGTAATTTCCAGTCTAATAACACCAAGTCATAGCTATTCTTTTCAGACATCAAAGATAATGCATCCTCTGCAGTATCAACTACGTTCACGTTCATACCAACTGTATTTAATATTTCTGTTAATATTTCTTGTGTCGATTGATCATCTTCTACAATAAGTATTTTTTTTCTTTCTAGCTCAATACATTCATCTCTAAAGGTCTGCTGACTGTCAGAAATATCAAATTTCAAATTAAAATAAAACTCCGTCCCTTGATGTAAAATACTTCTCGCCTTAATCTCTCCCCCCATCAGGCACACTAGTTTTTGACTGATAGACAACCCTAGCCCAGTCCCGCCAAATTTTCTTGTTATAGAACCGTCTGCTTGTTCAAAGGGTTTAAATAGATTTTTTACTGCTGCAGGGCTCATCCCTATACCGGTGTCCATCACAGTAAACAATAATTCAACCTGTTCATCTGCTGCATAGTTCAGACTAATCTCAATTTTTACAAAGCCCGTTTCTGTAAACTTAACAGCATTACTTGCCAAATTGGTAAGCACTTGAGAAAGCCTTAATGAATCACCAACAAGCAATAATGGAATATTACCAGGGTATTGAATTATCAATTCAAGCCCCTTTTCATTAGATTTATTTCTGATCAAGTCCGTAATATTTTCCAGAAGCTCATCGATTCTAAAGGGTTCTGGCTCTATATTAAGATGACCCGACTCTACCTTTGAAAAATCTAATATATCGTTAATTAATAATAATAAGTTTTTTGCCGAAGTATCGATTTTAACCAGGTAATCTCGCTGCCGTTCATCCAACTTTGTTTGTAATGCCAAATAAGTCAAACCAGTAATTGCATTCATTGGCGTTCGTATTTCATGGGACATATTGGCCAAAAATTCGGATTTGTATCGATTAGCCTGCACAGCTTCATTTTTGGCACCGACAAGATCTTTTGTTTGAACTTCAATTAAATACTGTAAATTATCTCTATGCATAACGAGCTGCTGGGCAGATTTTTTTCTTTCAGTTATATCATGACAATAAGCAATAATTAATTCTTCGTCATTAATCGTCACAACATTTGCGCTATAAAGCGCAAATAAATCATCACCTGATTTATTATGAAAATTTATCTCTATATCTGAAACCGTTCCCTTATCAAAAACATGATTTATGTATTGCTCACGATCTTCTTTATCAATTAAATTAAGACTTAATGACGTTTGACCAATAGTTTCATCTCGCGTAAAGCCGGTAATTTTTTCAAAGCCCTTATTAACGTCAACAAACTCTCCACTATTTCTTCTCGTTACCGTGATAGCATCAGGGGAAGCATTAAAAATCGCCAAAAATTTTTCTTCAAACTGCTTGGCTAACTCTTCCTCATGAAATTTCTTAGTAATATCTTCGATATAGGATACGACCGATAAGATTTCATCATTAGCGCCATAAACCGTAGCATTTCGCCATTCACAGACAATATCACCTCTATCTTTTGTTTTATTCTTATTGATACTGTATTCGCCCCCTTGTCCAGAGACTAAACCTTGCCATATTTTTGAAACATCTACTTTGATATCTTCAGGTAATATAAAATCACCTACTTTGTTTATCACTTCGTCTTTACGCCAACCAAAAATTTTCTCCGCGGAATAGTTCCAACCTTTAATTGTAAAGTCTAACCCCCAGTCTATGATGGCTAGCGGACTATTATCAAATAAACTTTTTAATCTTTTTTCTCGATTAATCAGTGCCGTTTGAGTTGCGTTTGATTCGGTAATATCTTGTAAGAATCCACGTATAGATATAACAGCCCCATGCTCATCGTTAATCGGAATACCTTCAGTCAACATGGTTTTCAGCTGACCATTAGGCAAGTTCGCGGTATATTTAATTCGGTATGATTCTGAATTTTCAATGGTGTTTTTTAATGTATCTGAAATTTTCTTTCTATCTTCTAAGATAATATACTCCATCCAGGGTTCATCAATTGATACCCCTGCCCAATTAGTATATTTCTCGTGATCAACATCTATAAATAATATTTTATCAATACCTGCCGACCAATTTATTTTCCCTTTAATTACGTCAATTTCATACGATGCAAACTTCGCAATCCGTTGTGCTTGTTTTAAAACTTTCTGCTGACTTTCCAAGCGTGAGACTTGTTCACTCAAGTCTTTTTTAATGCTCTCAACTTGATCAATATGATGTCGCCGAGAAAATTCTGCAGACATACTCAATGAAAATGACTCCATTAAACATTTAAGTGATGTACTTTCTTTAATCGGATTATTATAAAGAGCGACCAGAATGCCTATAACTTCTTTATCTGAGTCATAAATTGGAACGCCGATATAAGCTTGAATTTCCATATCTACTAATAACTGATCCTCAGGGAATTCCTCTATCACATGATCGGTATAGATACAGCAGCCCGTATTTAGCACCACTTCACAGGGTGTTCCTTTTAGGCAATAGCTTATATTATTAAGTGATTTCCCCTGATGAATAATGACTTCAGTTATAACCTGATTTGTATTTTCTAATAGACCTACAAGTATGTAATCCGCTTGTATTAGATCAGACAGATTTGAAGAGAGCTTGGTAATAATTTCCTCACTCATAGCAAACCTCGCTGAGAGTTAGGGGATATCTATCTAGGATCGATAATGAGGGACGACTGAACGCAGGTTGCAAACTAATTCTTGCTGGTTCAGTGAGTTTATAAGTTAAATAGGAAGCAGCTCTTCGCACAGCGAGACTCGACGTTCAAGGGTAACCTTTTAAATCTAGCCGTATGTTGTTATAGCTGCCATTACCAAACAAATGAATGTCAGGCAAGACAGCAGGATAAGGTCCTTATGACAAGGTATTTCCTTTTCATTACGTAAAGAATAAACAGGACTCATTTTTGAGCCCTTACAAGCGGGACGAATACCCGACAATAAGCTACTAAACGTAGTTAGAAGATTTCATCTAAATTATATAATTCGCAGCTTCTTTGCTCGTTCGAACCTTGCTTATTAGAGACATTCTTGCCACTAAATGCCACACTCGCCATTTTGGCAGCAACTTCAGCACCCTTAATCGGGCGATAACGCTTCAAATAAGGAAGATAAGCTAATAGTGGCATCAGCTTTCCTGCCAAGAACTCCCCTGCTCGCGGCTCTTCTCTGTGACCCAGTAATAGCGATGGACGAAAAATAACACAGCGTTTAAAACTAAGTGCCATGATCTTATCCTCTAGTTCACCCTTCATTTTTAAATAAGGAGACAGGCTTGAAGAGGAAGCTGCACTTGAAGAAATAAGGAAATAGCCCTCAACTCCCGCTTCTTTAGCCATTAATGCAGCTTGATATTGGTAATCTAGATCGACAACTCTTTGTTTTTCAATCGTTCCCACTTGTTTTTTGGTTGTTCCTAAGCAAGAAAAAAATAGATCGACATGTTTAAAAATAGCTTTCTCTTCGTGTAGCTTTGAAAAATCAACTTGATGATTTTCAAACTTGTCATGATTTATGTCTAAAGGGCGCCGAGTCAATGCAATCACTTTATTGATGTCTTCTTTGACAAGTAGCTCATCGACTAATGCCCTACCAATAAGCCCCGTTGCACCGATTATTAATGCCGTTTTATTCATAGTGAGTTCACTTTGACCTAGATTATTATATTAAGACAGTGAAATTTAGTCTTTGAACTTGATATTAAACCCTAGCCAATAGATAGGTTCAAGGCGGTCGGTATAGAAGTGCTGACTCTCGTGCTGATCAGAAAGGTTTTTAATCGCGAGAAATCCTCCCATCTTATCGTTGTACTGATAGTTTAGCGTTAAATTGGTATATAGAGCTGAAGGAATATACTTAGTCCCCTGCGGTTGCTGTAATTCAAAGCTATGCTCATGTAAATAATTACTCAATATATTGAAATTTATACGTTGGGAAAAAGTCCAATTAGCATTTATACCGGCAACATATTTAGGGGTGGATGTACTGTATTCGTCAAACGTTTCAGCACCTTGAAAAAGCGTTGCTGTTTGATTATTCACCTCGGTATTTTGCCAGGTTAAAAATGTATTAATTTTCCATACTGCAGTTTCGTATAACCAATTTATAGTCATTCCATCCTGAATGGCCTGTTGCGGCATATCTTGCACGGTACGGGCGGTAATAGTTTGGCCATCAACAATAACAGGAGGCTGAATAATATAATTAGTAAAATCTTCCATTTTATTATGAAAGAATTCTATCTCAACAAAATCATTAAAATCTATTTGATGTCTAAAACCCAATTCATACGTTGTCATTCTAGTTAAGCTACCATCGACATCACCTTTAACATCAATTCGCTGGCTAGGGTCATTAGGGAAGGTAAATTCGACATCAATATACTGCTTCACCATAATAGGAGAAGATGATGAAGATTGTACCGAAGCTCGTATAATAGAATCAAAAGAGAGTTGATAGGTCGTCATAAATTGATAATTAAGTTCATTATCTTCGGGGGCATTAAAATCGCTATAGCTTAGCGCTGAAATAAATCGCCAGCGCCGTATCGGATTGTACTCCATGCGCAGCATATAGTTAGCTTCTAATATTTCTCTTTTACCTCCAATAAATAAACCATCGTATTTTACTTTATACCAATCTACTCCTGGCTGAATCAACCATTGCGGAAATTTAATTTGATAGGAAAAACTCGCCTGAGATATTTCAGTATCATAAGTAAAATCGGGAAAGCCGTCCGTTTCTTGCTTACCAAAATGATGACTTAAACGGGAACTAAAGCTGTCATAGTTCAATTTCAAATTGAAACCATCTGTATTTGACAAATTATTAGTAAAAGGGATATCGCGTGAATTAATATGTACTTTTTGCACCTCTGACTTTTGATGGAATAAAGTGAAGTCATAATTAAACAATTCATATGGATCATTATTCAGCGTGAGCATCAATAGCTGTTTTTCAACAGCCTGCTCAGTATTGTATTGAAGGCTCTCCGCTGACGTAATCACTACTTGATCAGAGGGCAGGTATTGGTCTTCGGAAAAACTATAATAATTATCTTTATAGCGATCCCTTTGCTCAGATAAAGCGCTGAAGCGAATATCAACTAAGCGACTCTTTTTTTCTGCGGCTAATTGAATAATCTGACTATCTTTACTGCCTGCGATAAGGCTGGTTTTAATGCTGGCATCATCCTTAGCTCTTTTGGTAAAAATGTGAATAACTCCTGTTACTGCATTTGCGCCATATAATGAACTCACAGCACCGCGCACAACCTCTATACGTTCAACGTCTTCAATACTGACCGGTAAGGTATCCCAATATAAGCCGCCATTAAAATAATCAAATACAATTCTATTATCGATCATAATCAGCGTTTTACTGTTATTGAGACTGGTTAAGGTTCCGCCGTTAACCAAATTTTCAAGCCCTCGAATATGAACATCAAACTGGCCATTGGTTTGCTCACGTACAATCACACCAGGGACTAACTTCATTGCCTCAGCAAGGGTAGTTATACCTGATTGCTGAATCTGTTCAGCGGTAACGATACTGATGGAAAGCGGTGTTGAAAATAACTCTTCTTCACGCTTAGAAGAGGTGGATGAAGAAGTATCACCCATTTCTTCAGACATGCCATAAAATAAACCATCGGCGTTTACAGACTGTACGACTATTAAAGAGAGCAAGAATAAAATCAATAATCTAGCGATCATTACTGCGCCCCATGTGTTCAGAGGCAATAGCCGAGTGATAGTACTGAATAATGGCCTCTATACTGCCATCCTCTTTCATCTGCTGAATTTCATTATTTAACAATGATATCTGCGACTGACACTTACTATTTTTTGAGTACGCTATGTATAGCCCTTCTTTCGAAAGCGCTGAAGGCAGTACTTCAATAATGTCCTTCAACTTATGTCTTTCGATTTCTTTCTTACCCGTAGACCAATAAAAAATTCCATAATCCAAACGGCCACTGGCAACCATTTGAAATAAAGTTTTAGGCGAAGGCGTATCATCTATGACTAAATGGTTAAAAGCATAATCATCGGCCTCTTGGCCCAAGCTCATCCCTCTAACTTTAGCGCCATACTTACCCTCTAGATCACTTATGTGACTATATTCAAAGCTGCGGTCTTTTCGCACAAACACCCTCAATTCTGCGTAATGCACAGGAGGAGAAAATTGAAATTGCTTTTCCCTTTGCTGAGTTTTCAACGCACCGGCTATGATATCTAGATTCCCGTAACGCAAATTAAACAAAATACGTTTCCACGGAATGGAGGGGTGAAGAGTAATGTTAATCCCTGCCCGATCGGCAGCTCGAGTAACAATGTCACCCATTATTCCTAGATGATTTGGATTTTGGCGAGCAAAGTACGGGTACCAACCATCAGCGCCATTAACTGATAATTCTTCACAACTATCCGCAAAGCTATGATTCATGACAAAAGATAGTGAAAAAATGAATATTAAAAGAAGAGATCTATATCGAACTGGCATATAGGTAGAACGCCATTAACCATAAGTTAATTTTCAGTATAGTGCAGTTCAGACGTTTAATAGAAGCGGGAGGTGGTTTTCGAGGATGCCTAGTTAAAAGCATAAATACCCATGTTAAGTTACAACCGGGGATTTATGCTTTTAGTACTAAATGTTGATAATAACTTTTAGGTTACAACTTAAAACTGATAGTTCAACGAGAAAGAAGTCGCGACGGCACTGCTTTCATAACTACCTTGCGGGCTATCAAGAATCTCACCTTCTTCCGGCTCTTCAATATTACCCGAACCTAACTGGGCGTATTCAAGGCCAAACGCTAGCTGAACTTCTTCAGTAACTTGATATAAGGTTCCTAAGGTATAACGCTTAATATCATCTAGTGGTAAGTCGGCGCTACGGTGTTCATCAGTCACTACACTCTCATCATACGAAAAACCCGCTTGTAAGGTTACTTTATCGTTGAGCTTATAGTGGGTACCCAGTGCATAGCGATTAGCATCCTGCCAGTTACGCTCAACTTCTAATACAATCGGAGCATCTCCTAATCCCGTCGCTACGATGTCAGTTTGTTCAAATTCACTATAAAAAGTACGACCTATATCCCACATCATCGCCCATTCATTATTTAACTCGTGATAACCACTGATCACCACATTAGATGCATTTTCCCAGTTTAATTCAGCATCCAAAGTATCATTAAGATCAATCAAGCCCTCAGTGAATATGTCTGCATCCCCCTCTAACTCACTTTCAATACCCGAACGATAAACAATACCAATTCGGTGCTGAGCATTGAACTCATATAGACCCCCTATGGTCCAGCCATAATCGATACTATCTGCTTCCAGTGATAAATCCGCTTCTTGTGATACAGGGCCAATAGATATTGTCGGAGAAAGGTCTTGATAAACGGTTGTATGGTTAATGGTAATACCACCACCCAACGAAATATTATCATTAAATCGATACGCGATACTCGGCATCAGTTGCTTCATATGCATACCGGTTTTAGTCACCACATTTTTACCTGCCCAATCTGAGTCATAGCTAAGGTCACTGCCATAAGGCACGACAAAAGAAAGCCCTAGTTTGATATCATCACTCACGCTATGAACGTATGAAAAAGACGGCAAGATAATACTACCGCCCGCATTACCACCATTATCCGCATCGGGATCAGTAGCCTCAAACTGGATATCCGTCTCTGCCGCGATAATGCCAAAACCAATATGATTACCTTCAAGCTGGGTCATACTTGCAGGGTTAGCCCAAGCAGCGCCGGCGCCTTCACCAAGAGCGGCATGACCTGCACCAGCAGTTCCAAAATTGGGAGAGCCTGGCATCAACTGTAAGCCAGCAGCTTGTACACTATTGATTGTTGCGGTTGATAAGAAGATCGAGGCAGATAAAAGCTGCACCGCAAAGCCGGTATTGTTGTTCATCAATTTCATAATTCACCTTGTTTTGTATTTATTAGGAATTTGAAATTAATGTACCGATTGCTACCTTTGCTGAATAATGACTTCGCCGACTAGCCGCTATTCCATTGCGGAACAGCAGCCTGTGGAATT
>MAAB01040518.1_pt1 | contig 20487 bp, 14 predicted proteins | sample 1115991 | NCBI WGS metagenome assembly MAAB01 (sample SAMN04961124, study PRJNA320927) | seawater metagenome | isolation source: sample BD02T18 sea water enriched with oil for 18 days | place: USA:Gulf of Mexico | collected 2013-07-27
AGGAGTATTTTTCGATTCATCATTAAACTTCCTTAAGTAACAATTCATTTTTCTGTAATACCACACATTAACGGTACTAATCAAAAAAACATAAACGATGTGTGTCAGCTCTAGGCTCATTGTGACTGCTAGATATATTGATTCGGCTCTTAATTTATGACCGCTTACAGCCCCAAAGCTGTCGGTATGGTACTAAAACCTAAGGTCTTCAAAGTGGCAGCTAGTGACCTTAGAACAATGAACAATGGTAGTTTTGCCCTCATCAAAAGCTAACGTCAAAAAAGTGCGTAAAGAAGAAATAAGAATATGAATTTGTGATTGTTCGTCGAGGTCAACAGTACACCAGTTAGTTGACTTAAGCGGGTCGATAGCTAACTTAATAACATACGACTTAGCAGATGTTGACGAAATTGTTTTTAGACCAATGTTATGATCATAAAAAGCAAATTACAGCTAAAGTTCTAACATCACCTATGTATCCAGCAAATTCAAACTAGCATATTTATAAGTCTTTGTTTTTAAACTGTATGTTAGGGTAAATAAGTTTGTAGTTGATACCGGAAATCTTCTAAATACGCGAAATAAAAGTAAACGTAAAACTATTTATTCATTTATAATTCATTCCAGTTACAACTCAACTCTTTTAGTTGCTCTATTTTTACTGGGCGGCTAAACAGATACCTATGTTTCAATAACGATAACTGATGCTTGTTTTCTATGCCTTCGGCGACGACTGTGATTTGTAATGTATGTGCCATGGCAATAATTGCCCGAACAATTTTATGGTCACTGCGATCCGATTCTATTGTAGCAATAAAACTGCGATCAATTTTAAGTTTGTTAACTGGAAAATGTTTGAGTTGCGCTAATGAAGAGTAACCCGTGCCGAAATCATCAATGGCAATCTTAATCCCAATTGCACGAAGCTGCTCAATCACATAAGTGGCTTCGGCGATATTAGTCATCAAGGATGATTCTGTGATTTCGATTTCAAGCAAACGGGGATCAATATTAGCTTCACTTACGATACTACGAATATTATCGAGTAAGTTTGGATCTTTAAATTGCCTAGGAGAAAGGTTTATTGCGATTGATTGCTGATCATCCGCCTCATTTTCTCGGCGACTAATCAACTCACATACTTCTTTAATAACCCAATAACCAATTTCTACAATTTGTCCTGAGTCTTCAGCAATGCTGATAAAGTGATCTGGATAGATCAATCCTTCTTCAGGATGTTGCCAGCGCACTAGCGCCTCCAAACTAATCACTTTATTACTCTTTAATTCAACCAAGGGCTGATAATGTAACACTAACTCATTGTTCTTTACGGCAGTTGTCAGTTCAGTTTCAATGCGATGTTTTTCAATAGCCTGTTGCTGAAGCTTTTGATCAAAAAAACTATAACTGTTTTTACCGGCCTTTTTTGCGCTATACATTGCCATATCGGCATTACGCAATAAATCGAGGCTTTTATTACCGTCTTTAGGAATTAAGGTAATACCAATTGACGCTGAAATAACAAAACTGCGGTCACCAAATATTACCGGTTGTTTAATTTCTTCAATTAATTTTTCAGCAACTTTACTGATCGAATTAACGGAATCAGTATTAAGCAATAACACTGCAAATTCATCTCCGCCTAAACGTGAAACAACGTCACCAACTCGTACCGACTTACTAAGCCTATCAGCAATCTGAATTAAAAGGTGATCACCATAATCGTGTCCCATTGAGTCATTAACCCGTTTAAAGTCATCTAAATCCAAGTAAAATAGGGCGGCTGTTTTATTATAGCGTTTTTGTTCAAATAAAAATTGTTGTAGATGCCTGTTTAAATATCGCCTGTTGGCTAATCCCGTCAAATGGTCATTAAAAGCGAGTTTTTCCAATTCTGCCGTTTTTTGCTTTACCACCAGTTGTAATAACTCCGGCTGGCGTTGAAGGTAAGTGATCAACCACGCGGCGAGTAAGCCCAATAATAAACTCATGAAATAGGCAAAAAAATTAGACTTAGAATTCAGACTTGCTCGGCTCATGGTTAATGTCCATGTGGTATTTGGCAATTCTATCTTCGCTGATTGAAATACCTCATCTAAGCGATCTTTTGAACGTGCAAAAACTTCTTTTTGACCGGTATCCGGATGAATTCGACTAAGACTATAATGGTACCCTTTGCTTTCTAATTCTTTTAATTTAGTCACGGCTAAAAGTTTGTCAAAATAAATCAATGCAGAGGTAAATCCCCAAAAGGTCTCCTTGCCATCAAGATTAATAAATACTGGGTTTCTACCAATAATAGCTCTCCCCCCTTGCACTAATTTGAACGGTCCTGCCAAGCTCAGTCGTCTCTGAGAAATAGCCAACATAGCTTCATTACGGCGACTATCGTCACGCAGTATATTGTGGCCAATCGCTTTTTCGCTGCCTAAGAGTGGGTGTATCTGACTGATGATACCATTGGGAGCCAATTGCAGATTAGAAATACCCCCCATTGAATCAATTACCGCTTGAGCATAAGTATCAAAGTCAGTGAAGTTGCCGTTATTTTGTTTGATTTCAATCGCCAATATATCGGTTGCAGATAACGATCGGGATAATCGGCGCTCTATGGTAATCGCTTCAGAATTGGTAATTTCGCTCAACAGAAATTGTTGCTCATTTGTCGTTAACATTTGACTTTGGTATTGCCAAAAAAAAACAGCGCCACTTACCACAACAAAGCAGGCAAAACTAATTAGCCATCTGATACTTGTCAATGCAACTCTTGCCATAACTTAACTATTTTTTTTTTCATATATTTTGAATTTAACTACTCTCTCATATTTAATCAATACTACTTTATCTGGGATCTAATTCACATTATACTTTTGGCTTTATTTCGGATCGCAGTATCCGTTCAATGATGAATGACGGCAATGGTGTGTATAGTTAGCATTCCGACTGAGCTGCTTATTGGTTAAGTTATTCTCAAGAAACACCTATTTTCATCTATAGGGAATGTCTGAAATCAGGACACTACTAGCGTATTGTGGTTGTTCAGTCATGTCCGCTGTAGATCAAAACATACAAACATTTTTAGTGAAAACTCTCAAATGCTAACTTCCGCTCAGTGGCATAAGTGACGATGAACCATTTTAACACTCCTTTCTTTTTAACTAAGAATAGAGTGTGTTGCACTGACCGTTTGAAATCACAGCGCAAAGGCGACATTCACAATAAATGTTTTGCCATACATTTCTAATGAATTATTCACCTGACTGTTACTAATACGTCTTAGTAACACACCTCAACCAATGCCTTCCTTATATTAACTATTTGAAAATAAATTAATTAATCCACTTTCAGCTAGACGTATTACTGAGAGTTCTCAGTAATATCCATAAATTGTTAAATACTATTAATCATATGAAAATTAAACGTTTGAAATTAAAAGGGATTAGGGTAGATTAATACGTAATCAAGTAGACGGACATTACTGAGAAGTCTACATAATAGGCGTGAGAGCTACAAGGTAAGTTATGCACAACACTAAAGAATGCATCATGTGTTTCAGCGAAATAGATAAACGCGCAAAGAAGTGCCCTAAATGTACATCATTACAAGCAAAATATTCTAATCTCGAAAATAATCCAATACTAGTTAGCATACTAGGGCTATTCATTGCAGGAATATTTGCCTTTATGTTATATCAGAACTTTTATGTAAGAGCGCTCGAAGAAAAAGCGATTCAAAATTTAAAGGTTACTGTTACTGAGATAAGCACAAAAGATGAAAGTGATGGGCTTTATGTAGCTTGTATCGGTCAAATTCAAAACGAAACAGACTTTAAGTTTAAAGAAATAAAATTCCAAGTTGATTTCTTCACGGAAAAAAATGAATTAGCCGACACGTTTTCTATTACTGATGAAGATATAGATATACTTTCTAATTCTTCTACTAATTTTAGGGTTAGAGGAGTCGCGCACAAAGAAGCTACTGACTATAATCGCTGTGAAGTAAAAATCGCTGATGCTTGGTCGCATACGTAGCACTTTAAGGCGTTCAAACGGATAAAAAAAGTTGGCTGTTTCACTCCAGTCATAATTTTATCCAACCATTTTTGCCGCTTAACGTGGCGTTGAGGCTGCAGAATTTCTCCAAAGTGGAAATGACGGATGAAATTTATGTTCATAGAGCCTATAAAAGCCATTTTCTAGTAGGATATTGCCTCAGACTTCACGTAGCAACGCATTTTGAGGCTTAATTTTTTAATAATTTTTGAGACTGTTTTTCTAAAAGAGAAATTCTACAGGCTCGTTATAGGTTCCTATGAACGACAAATCATTTGGATTCTTATTTATTGTCCTATTGTTGTCGTGATTTACGTACTTAGCGTGGAATTTGGTGCTATTTATCATAATGTGTATGTGTGGCTTATTCTTCTTGTGGCAGTATTAACTGTTTTTTCAATGAGATATGGCATAAAAAAAATAGCGGAAGGAGTTAAGTGCGATTCATGCGGTTGTAATATTTACAATAATTACCTCAGTTGTAAGAATGATGGGATAAAATTAAATTTCTGTCCTAGCTGTGGTCTAAAACTATAACAAAAAATTAATGCTACGCTTAACATCGGGCGCATTAATTAAACGTTGGTATACAGGTGGATATGGAAAGTATATTTGAGATCGCTTTTGGACTTGCATTTTTACTACTGAACTTAAATTTAATAATTGCTGTTCTATCTAAACGTATATTTTTATTTGGTCGTAATTATAAAACCAATAAGAACATGTCAATTTTTCAGCTAAAGATGGAATATGGTAAATCTTACTCGTTAGGGCATTGGTTTCAAAAAGGTGAAAGTGGTTATACAACAGCCGTGATTGGCAACATTGTCATATATTGTGGTTTTTTATTTGTGTTACTTTAGAGTTGTATATAACAAATAAGAACTTCAAACGGAAAAAATACAGTTGACTGTTTTCACTCCGGTCAACATTTTAGCCCGCTATTATTTGCCGCTTAACGTGACGTTGTTACAAAATCTAATCCGAAGCATTGTTTGTCGCTTTTTATCTAATGTCTCTTTTGTGGTAGCTAGTGACCTTAGAACAATGAATACTGGTAGTTTTGCCCTCATCTAAAGCTAACGTCAAAAAGTGCGCTAAGCGGAATAATCATTTTGAAATGGTTTGGTCGAAGTCGACTGTACACCCGCTAGTTGACTTAAACAGGTCGACAGCTAACTTAATAACCCTTGGCTTAGCGGACGTCCCAAAAATAATTTTTGAGACTAATTTCAAGTTCAAAAAAGCAAAATACAGTTATAGGTCGAGAACAATATCTATGACTGCTACAAGCTCATAGCTGCCGTTGACCTTCCATCACTTGATGTTAACTTTGAGCCTAAAAAGAAGCCATAGGCTTTTATTGTATATTAGTCCCTTCAGCGATGTGAATTAATCGCCAAAAGTGCACTCATAGCAACATCAAATGATGTAAATTCTTCCAATCTGTAATTCGTATAAACATTTCTTGGATACGTATAAACCAGCCTAAAAAATAATCGTTACTATAACTCCATATCTTGAATTTGCTTGTGGAGTGAGACAATGAGTAACATAAACTGGAACACAGAAAACATACCTGAACAATCAGGTAAAACTGTAATTATTACTGGAAGTAACAGTGGTATTGGAAAAGAAGCCGCAAAGGTTTTTGCATTAAAAGGGGCAACTGTCATCATGGCCGTTCGCAGTATGGACAAAGGAGATCAAGCTAAAGCAGAAATCACAAAACTATTTCCTTCTGCAATTATTAAAGTACGTCAACTTGATTTGAGTGATTTAAGCTCGATTAAGAAATTTGCCAATTCAATAAATGACGAGTTCACAAACATTGACATTCTTATCAACAACGCTGGTATTATGATGTGTCCTGAAGCGTTGACGGTAGATGGTATAGAAATGCAAATTGGCACTAACCACTTTGGCCATTTCGCACTAACAGCAAGGCTATTTCCATTGCTTTGCAAAACAGCCAACGCCCGAATTGTTGTTCTTTCAAGCTTAGGACACAAGATGTCTAAAATTAATTTGAATGACGTAAATTGGGAGCGCCGTAACTATAAAGCAGACAAAGCCTACTATGACAGCAAATTAGCCAACCTATTATTTGCTTTCGAATACCAGAGACGTGTTTCAGGTTTGACTAATGCTCCCCAACTTACAATCGCCCATCCGGGGTGGACAAGTACAGGGTTGCAGAAACACTCTGGGGTGCTGTCATTTTTAAATAAATTCTTTGCTCAAGAAGCTCCAGAAGGGGCATTACCCACGTTGAGAGCAGCAACAGACCCAACAGCCAAAAGCGGTGATTTTTTTGGCCCTGCTAAGTTTTTCGAAATGCATGGTGCGCCTGTGCGAGTTAAAGCAAAAAATACCGCTTTACATGAAGGTAATGCCGCTAAACTTTGGATGTTATCTGAAGAATTTACTCATGCTTACTTTGACAGTAAATAACCAGGATGGAGCAAATAAGCAATCTAATCTTGAATTATACAACTAACCCCAATTCACCCACAACAAAATAGAAATGGATTAAAACATGGCCAAAAAATTAGTATTTGGTGCTATATTTACGGCACTTATCATGACTCCTGTATCTTATTCAAACGAATTAGACTGGGAAATAGAAAAAGAAACAAATGGCATTCAAGTATTTACGAGAATTGTAGAGGGTTCTCCTTTAAAAGAATTTAAAGGCAGCATTCTCATTGCCCTAAAACATCAAGACTTAGTATCTATTTTAAAGAATGTCGATAGTTACCATTTATGGATGCCCGATGTGGCAGAATCAAAGATAATAGAATCAACAGATGTTCGGCACGTGCACTATGTAAAACTTGATATGCCTTGGCCCGTCACTGATAGAGATGGTATCTATGAATTTAGTTATAATACCGATGGGCAAGGAAATACAAAAGTGTTAGTTTCGGCCTTACCCGACAAACAAGAAGCTGTTAAAAACTCTATTCGTATTCCTTATGCAAATGGAATGTGGCTTTTTGAAGAGTTGGATTCTAACAAGACAAAAGTGACCTACCAAATGCACGCTGAACCTGGTGGTTCTTTACCTGCATGGCTTATTAATAGCTCTGTTATAGATACACCATATAATACATTAACTAGCTTAAAAGCTTACGCTGAAAAAGTTATTCACTAATAGGCTTGAGTAATGATAGTGCATATGCGCTGTCATTAAGTTTAAAGGATATACATGAATCAGTTATATAGATTAAAAACAATTGCTCAGGTGCATGAGCTATTAGGTTTGGGCAAACCTAAGCATCCCCTAATCTCTATATTTCAACACCCAGCGGATATGAACAGTAACATTGAAGGTATAAGCTTTGTTACTGAGTTTTATATGCTTTCTTTAAAAGGTAATATTGCAGGGACATTTAGTTATGGTCGACAATCTTATGACTTTCAAGAAGGCACATTAATATTTACAGCTCCTGAGCAAGTTATTAGTAGTACAGAAGGAGGCTTTGATATTGATCCAAATGGCTGGACTATTATTTTTCACCCAGACCTTATTCGCCCATTTGAATTAGCTAAACAAATAAGTCAGTACACATTTTTTTCATATGATACGACAGAAGCGTTGCATGTATCGGATACCGAGCAAAGTGAACTTTTTGATTTAATGGATAAAATAGCTCAAGAAATAAATCAGAATATCGATAAGCATACTCATCGATTAATTGTTTCTACGTTGGGGCTGATTCTTGATTACTGTACACGATTTTTTGATAGACAATTTTATACACGTACCCATGTAAATAAAGATGTTGTAACCAAGTTTGAAAACCTCTTTAAAAGCTATTATTTGAACCAACAACACTTAGAGCAAGGGATCCCTACGGTAGCTTATTGTGGAAAAGAGCTTGGCATTTCACCTAATTATTTGAGTGACTTATTAAAAAAAGAAACCGGAAAAAATACCAGTGAGCATATCCACGGCCTAATTATTGATAGAGCGAAGACTGAGTTACTGCAAAGTAAAATAACAATTAGTCAAGTTGCCTATGATTTAGGGTTCGAATATCCGTCACACTTTTCAAAGTTGTTCAAGAAAGTAACTGGCCAATCACCAGCAGGTTTTAGGAAATGTCACTAGTCAGTAGTGATGTATTTAAGATAGCGTCGACAGCGTTATTGACTTTTTTATGTGTTCATTGGATTGCTGTTTACGCTTTGAATTAATGGAATATCTAAGTGACCATTATTCTTTATAGTATGTAGATTTACCCACACTTAGACTTGCTGTTAGCCCTCTTTTAGCTCTAAACAGCGCAAAATTCTTATAATGTAATTGATCGCTTTGTCGAAAGAACTGCCGCTTTGGTTTAAAGCCTCGATGACCGCTATGGTGCCGCAGGTGCCATTCAGAATGAGGAACAATCAGCGTTGATACTTCTATGCCTCCTGCAAGTCCATAACTGCAAGTGGAGTTCATCTCTGTATGTAACTTTTACCATACTGAGTTCATTACAAAGTTGACAATAACTAGTTCATTTATGTCAGCTCTAAGTCTATTACAGGGTGTTTATTCATCAATAACCTGAATAAGCTATTGCAAGGTACTACAAAATCTGGGGCATAGGAATGATACAAACACCTTGAGAATAAAGTTGTTTTATATCATATTTATAATTATGCAGAGTTAAGTAAAATAACGTAATTGGATGTGACTAATTGGCATATAAAAATCAAAGTACCCATGAAATGCTTGAAGTGCGCTCTAAGAGACATTTACGTCTATGCAAAGTATTGTCACTTATCGGTACAACCTTCTTGCTTTTTTTTGGCATTATAAGCATTAAAGATCAATATTTTTTTCTTGGTGGCGTACTTCTATCCTGCATGTTCGCAGGCTATATCAACCTCTACCTAATGTATAAAAATATTAATATTGATCTTAGTATCAATATACTAAACGTTATACTACTTATCCTGTCTCTTACTCTTTTATTCACAGGTGGCAGTGAAAATACAGGAATATTGTGGATTTATCCGATTATTGCGATAAATCTTTTCATTAATCGCTACTGGCCTGCTGTATTTCTTTCTGGAATTTTTTTAATCATCAGCAATATCCTACTTTTTACTCCGTTATCAGAGTTTTTACTAGTGAGTTACAGCTTACACGAGGCTATTCGGTTTGAATTAACTTTACTAGCACTCTGTTTAATTTGTTTAGCAGCTCTTCATTCTGAAGAAAAGGCTTATAAGACAATCTTACAGTTACATGATGACGATATGAGAAAGCTGGCTTATTATGACTCATTAACAGGGTTACCTAACCGTTGGAATTTTAAGGAAAACCTAACTCGTATATTACATAGAGCGGAAAAAGAGCAATGTCGTATAGGTTTGCTATATATAGATCTTGATAATTTTAAACGGGTTAATGACAATTATGGTCATGAAGTTGGTGATCAGCTATTGTGCATATTCAGCGAACAGCTAAAAGAAGCAATACGACCAGCTGATGTGATTGTAAATAAGAATTTTAATGATGTCGCCCGGCTAGCAGGTGATGAGTTTGTAGTCATTTTGAACGATCTGGATGAATCAATCAATGCAGGTATTGTCGCTGAGCGCATTTTGAATATCTTTGATGGTGGCTTACGAGTATCCGATATTAATCATTCGGTATTTGCGAGTATTGGTATTGCGGTTTTTCCTGAAGATGCTGCTACACCTGATAAACTATTGCACCATGCAGACCTAGCTATGTACCAGGCAAAAACAAATGGTCGCAATCGATTTGAATTTTATACTGAAGAAATTACTAAAGAAATACACGAGCGCCACCGTATAGAAGATAGTTTAAAATTAGCGCTTGAACAAAATCTATTTTCCTTGGTTTATATGCCTTTATTTGACTGTCAGTCCATTGAAATTGTTGGTATTGAAGTGCTACTTCGGTGTCAAAATCTTGAGATTGAGGGTATTGGCCCGGATCGCTTTATTCCTATAGCTGAAAAAACTAACTTAATAAAAGAGATAGATTTGTGGGTTATTGAAAACAGTCTGGCAGCATTTATCAAGTTACAATCAAACTATAACTTTACTGGTAAACTTTGCATCAATATTTCTGGCGTTGAAATTCAAAATGAATTATTCCCTTATAAAGTTAAAGCTTTACTTGAAAAGTATTGTGTTCCATCTTCATTTATAGAGTTTGAAATTACCGAAACGGCTTTTATTTTAGGTGATGATAAAAGCACAACTATACTTAAAAAAATCAGGGCATTAGGTGTATCTCTCGCTTTAGATGACTTTGGTACTGGCTATACAGCTTTTAGTCAATTAATTCACTACCCTGCAGATTGTCTCAAAATTGATCGTTCTTTTGTTAACGGCCTATTTTCAGAACATGAGGCCCGTCATAAAATGGTTTCAATTATTAAAAGTTTGGCTGAACTCTATGAACTCAGAGTGGTAGCTGAAGGTGTTGAAACACAAGAACAATTAGATTATCTTCAAAATATAGGCTGTGATTGGGTACAAGGCTACTTTCTTTCTCGCCCTTTAAAATGGCATGATCTTGAAAACTTGCTCAGTAATAGTCAACTTTAATATAATCGACCGAAAATGTCAGCGCTATCTATAGCCATTTACTTTGGTTTCCTTAATAATTATTCTTCCGCTTAGCAATTTCACTTTGTGACTGGCGGCAATGGTGGCTAACTTGCCAGTCGAGGGATAATCAATCAGGATTGGTGGTTTGATGCCTCCTGCAAGCTCAATATGCCGTTCATATTAGGTTATTTAACTTTAACTATGAGCGAATTGGAATACCTTTAAATAACCATCTGACTAATGAGTTGATCTTTGTATACGATAATACTGCATAGCTATATGGTAACATTCGTCTAATTATAAAAAAACTACAAGGATGAAGTAAAGAACAAATGAAGAAGTTAACTAGATTTCTAATAGTGGCTGTTGCCTTACTAGCATACGTTTACCTTACAAAAGATGATTCCAATTCAGAAAAAGAAGGAAACAGCAACGTTGAACCAAATTTGGTACAAACCATAGGTAGCGCTGCACTCTCATATCAAAGTAAAAAATTCGCAACAAAAAAATTAAAAAAACTAACAATAGCTAATGAACAGTGCAAAGAGAGAAGTTTAGATTTCTCCAGCCAAGTCCAAAATATTCACCAAGTGCTTGTTCAAGCTCTCGAATTTGAGCTGAAACAAGGTAAAAGTGAAAGAGAGCTATTGGCATATTCTAATCAATATAAAACTTTTTACGATGGTTACGATGATCTGCTTCTTCAAGCCAAGGTTAACATCGAAAAGGCAAAATATAATTACACTAACTCAGTTGATATTCTAGGTGATTGGAATGGGTTATCAGTGATCAATGGGTTCTCTTCACTAAATATTCCTGTCATTGTTCAGGGATTAAAAACGTTTGAAGGCAAAAACAATGGCTTAAGTATGAATTTAGAGCTAGACGATAGTATTAATAAATCAGATGTCTACGACCTTCTTGATAACAGCGAAAACTTCAATACCTATTTGGAATCTCCCCTTGGAATCAGCAGCAGTCCAGTAATATCACCCTCAATATTGTTTGTCTTAACAGCAACACAACTCGACATTGACGAGTTTAAGCAAGCTATAACTTTGCAGTCTTTTACAGTAAATGATGTTGCTATCGCCATAATGAACAATATGCCTAACGAATATTTAGAGCTGCTAATAACTCAAACTAAATCAATTGAAGATCTACCCGTGATTGCTCAAGGGAGTTATGATTCATACAAAAACTTGGCAGACATAGCGGCTTCTAAGCACAATGTAAGACTATTAACGTTACTTGAAAGCTATGGAGTTAAAGCGACCAATGAGGCAGGAATTATTACTGCTATGGATATTGCCATAATGAACTTGCCCTCTGGAGCCGAGGCATATGAAAACTTAGAATCATTCCCTGACAAGTACCTAGACACGTTAAGTTATTTATATCGCAAAGGATATAAAGCGCATGGTCTAACATATCAAAATGACAGCGAAACAGTTGTTTTCTTTAAGGCTCCAAATAGAAGAAACCTCCAAATTTCCAATATATTAGAACCGAAGTTAAGAGATTATCTTTACCAGATTGAGTTGATAGATGGTAGTTATAATATCCATCAACTTTCCCCTGATGATTCGTTGGTTTCAAATGCTATTGAAACGATGGAAATTAGAAAAGCAGCTTTAAATGATAAATCTAAATCATGTGAAGATATTCGGAAAGAGTTATTGGCTGAAGAAGGGTTTGCTGATAACAAAGAAGCTTACGATATGATAAATGATATTAAAAAGAGTGAAGAATACATTGCGGAGCGATTGCATGAAATCGATCCTGTATTAGTCAATTTATGGAGAGATTCCAATGCAACTAGCAGCGTATCATTAGAAAGAGATAGTAATTTCATTAGTTTATTAAAAGAAGGTAAGTACCAACGGGCTCTTGACTACAGTGCTTCAAAACCTCTTACAACACAAGAAACAGATACATTATTAATGTCACTGATTCAAAACATAGAAGATATTACACCCATTTGGAATGCGAGAGTATCGCCAAAGCCTCCTTCTGGTTTATTTGCATTCAAATATCTCGATACTGAAAAGTGGGGGCTTTTAATGAATGAGGGCTTTGATTTTTCCATCAAAGATAAGTTTGGAAATGGCATGTTTTTAGCTTCAGTTTTAAACTCTCCTAAAGCTGTAAAGTTTTTGTTGGATAATGGACTCAAACCAGAGACTGAAAGACTCGGATTGGACGCTTTAGATCTTCTATTAGAAGAAACTTACGAAAAAGGACGATTGAATCCAAATTTGGGTCAAATTTTAGATGCAATTAAAAGTTTTGAGCCAAGCCATTACTCTAGGGTAGCTAGAATTAAAAAGTTCTTTCCTGGTGAATACGAAAAGCTCATCAAAATAAATAAAAATCTTGAACCTATATCTGAAGTCCAAATTAACAGGTTTAGGATGTCTACCCTCTATTAGAGATAATGAATTAATAACTTTCAATTAAAAAGAAAACAGTCGTTTATGGCACTAACTTGACCATAACTGGCTGAAAAGGTTACGAGTAGGAAGAAGTAGTAAATGGAAAAGCCAATAACTAACGATAAATTTCTAGTATCAATTATTATTCTGCTCCTTTATGTCCCATTTCTTGAAAGTTATTTTGGCTCCTCATTATGGGGACTTAACTGGCATAGTCCAGAAGTGATGCACAGAGTAGGCAATTATTTACGTTTGCTAAAAATACTATGTGTAGCTATTGGGCTGCTATTATTAGCAAGGAGTAGCAAACGATTAAAAGGGTTAACCTCTTTTACAACTTTAAATAGTGTAGTTATATACTCAAGCTATTTTATTGGGTTTGTTCAAATTACTTTACTTGCTATAGGTTTGTTTTTTTCTTCATTATTGTCACCAGATTTAAGCTATATACATAAAGAGAAGTCGTTTAGTAATTACTCTATCTATGTATATACAGCTGATCCTGGAGCAATGGGTAAGGCTTATCATTTTTTTATATCAAGTGTCCCAAACCTTTTGGGAGGTATGAATTAACAAAAGTAAAAAAGTTAGATTGGATGCGTAAATTTGATTTTGAGGTTAAGAATAGTGAATTACTAATCCTTCCAAAACTCTTGGATGAAGCAATTAGTCACAAAGTTGACCTAACAAAGTTCAATCAGTGCAATTTCAACGGTAGTTAATGGCATTGAAGTTATGCCAAAGCAGTTATGTGAACGACTATAAAGGTGGCTTAGTTCGCACTCAGACTTAACGGGTTATTGGCAAAAAGTCATCATCAAGATGCAAATGTTCTTATCTACATCGAACGTCTGCGATCAAGAAACGGATAACGTAATGTGGTTGAGATCAAAACATACTAAAAATTTTAGTGAAAATAATCAAATGCTAACTTCCGCAATGTGGCATTTCTGACTTAATTAATGTTTTAAGTATTCGATTTTTTGTTTCCCCAGCATATTAAATGGATGGCAACATAGTTTTAGAAAGTACCAACTACCACTTTTTATAAAGCTAATAAAAACAGAAAGGCAGTGCTACTAACATAGCACTGCCTTTTATTTACTTAGAAAAATTATTCTTAATATCTGTTGTATCAGTGATAGCTAAAGCTTGTTGACGTTTTAATATCATTAATTGATGCGCCTATATGCACAGTAAACTGGCCTTGCTCAGCTAACCAGTTCTTGGTGTTTACATCCCAAAAAGATAAGTCACGCTGGGTTAACGTTAAGCTCACTGTTTTACTTTCACCCGCTTGCAAGAACACCTTATTAAAGCCTTTTAGTTCTTTCTCAGGCCTCGCTACGCTAGCCTTTTTGTCTTGTAAATACAGTTGTACTACTTCAGCGCCAGCAACTTTGCTGGTATTGGTTATGGTCACTTTAGCGGTTAACGTGTCATTAGCTGAAATGTCATTGCTGGACAGTGTGACAGCAGAGTAATTAAATGCGCTATAACTTAAGCCATGACCAAAGGGAAATAGTGGTTTGATTTTTTGTTGGGCAAACCAACGATAACCGATAAACACGCCTTCTTTATATAGTGAGTCGTGCTCATTATAATCATCAAGGGCGATAGGGGCGGTATCTGCTAATTGCTTTGGTAAGGTGATTGGCATCTTACCGGACGGGTTAACATCGCCAAACAATACATCGGCATAACTATGACCCGCTTCCATACCGCCATACCAGCCCCAAACAATGGCATTCGCTTGTTCAGCCCAAGGCATTTCTACCGCGGAGCCACCATTTATAAATACCACTGTATTTGGGTTTACCGCCAATAAATCAGCAATAACGGCATCTTGGCTGTTAGGTAATATCATATCTGATCTATCTTTAGACTCACGGTCGTCTGCATGGCTTAAGCCAGCAAAATAAATGACCGCATCAGCTGACTTGGCTGCGCTTAAATACTCTTCTGGTGAACTAAACGGACTACCAGGAGCATTCCAACCAAGTACCACGTTATCAGCACCGTCATAACTTAAAGTGAAACCGTATTTTTTACCTTGTTTTAACGACACTTTATGCTCAAAAGTATGTTCGCCATTTAGCTGGGTATTAATTACTTCTTTACCATTAATCACTAAGCTAACCTTGCCTTGACCGCCAAGTTGTAAAATGTGCTCACCACTCGCTAGCGGCATGATGTCGGCTTTTAAATTAATATGTTGGACTACATCACCAACAGGGGAGTTATAACTTGATTCAGGTAACCAACCGTAATGCTTGGCTGTTTGGCTTCTGTCTTGGTTTTTATATTCAATTAAGCGCCATGCCGGCGTGCCTGTGCCGCGGTTATTGGTTTTTACAAAGTCCTCGGCAATGGGTTGAACACCAGTTTGGCTACGAGCGCGCATAAAATGCAGTTGAATATCTTTATTGCCAATTTCTTTGGCAAGCTTTGCTTTAAGTCCTTGCAAAGGAGTTACTTCCCATAAAGATTTTACTTGTGAAGAACCACCACCGGTGCCATGTTTTTTATCGGCATTTGGGCCTAGCACTAAGATATGTTTTATCTTACTTTTATCTAGCGGTAATATGGCGTTGCCAGCAACTTGCTCATTTTTCAATAACACCACGCCTTGCGATGCAATGGTACGCGCAGCATCACGATGTTCTTGGGTATTGCGTTGCCCAGAAAAACGTTGTTTGTCCATCATGCCTATATTGTGTTGCACCCGTAGAATTCGACGTACTTTGTCATCAAGCACGGCTACTGGCACCTTACCTGATTTGATCATTTTTAATAATGGTTGAGCGAGAAAGTAGTCATCATAACTTTTAGCGCGGGTACCCATTTCTAAATCAAGGCCATTCATAGCGGCATCATAAGTATTGATATCGACATCCCAGTCGGTCATTAGCAAACCTTGATAACCCCATTCACCTTTTAAAATATCCATAATCAAATGTTTATTTTGATTAGCATTGGTACCATAGACATTATTATATGAGCCCATCATGGCGTAGGTATTGCCTTCTTTTACCGCAGCCTCAAAGGCAGGTAAATACACTTCACGTAAAGTACGTTCATCAGGTTTGGCATCAACACCGTGTCGGTTCAACTCTTGGGTATTAAGGGCATAATGTTTGACGGTAGCGGCAACATCATTTTCTTGAATGGCAAGAACTTCTGGCACCACTAATTTGGCGGCAAGGTAAGGATCTTCACCCAAATATTCAAAATTTCTGCCGTATAAAGGTAAACGGGCAAGATTAACGCCTGGACCTAAAATAACGTCTTTGCCACGATGGCGCGCTTCACTGCCTAAAACATTGCCGTGTAAAGTTGCCATGGCTGGATCCCAGCTTGCAGCAACCGCTGTGAGTGGCGGAAGATAAGTTGCTTGATCATCATCCCAGCCTGCCGGTTTCCAGCTATTTCGTGATATTTGTTGGCGGACACCATGTGGTCCATCAGACATTTCCATACGGTGAATACCTAAGCGCTCAACGGCGGCATTGGCAAATTTACTACCGGCATGTACTAGAGATATTTTTTCCTCAAGTGTTAGTTGAGCAATAAGGTTATTTACATCATCCTCGACGGTAAGTTGTCGGGATTTTTTCATATCTTGGCTGAAGGAGCTGTTAACTTGTGCTATTTCGTTTTTACCTTGTTGTACACAGCCAGAAGTAATTAATGTCGCTGTTATAACAGATAAGTAAAAGGGGATTTTTTTTAATCGTTGTCTTTTCATGATATCGCCTGTGTCTTTTTTAAACTAATTATTGTCTTATCATCAAGTAAAATGATATCGTTGTCAATCCTGTGAGTGTTGTTTTTGCTGTTATGTGGTTACTGTGCCGGTTAAGTTGGCTTGTCGCTACGGTATTGGACAATTCAAGCAGGGATTAATAAGTTCTAATCTTTAACTTAGCTAAGGTTAGGGATAAATAATTCATCAATATTCATTATAAAAGTAAGTAACTATGAAAAAAATCGTGTTTAACCTTTTGTTCGGCTTGTTACAGGTAAGTTCTTTTGTGCAGGCTGCTGATATTAATACTGCAGTAACATCGCCTCGGCCCAATGTGCTCTTTATCACCATTGATGATTTGAATAATGATTTAGGTACTTATGGGCATAAGTTGGTAAAAAGCCCTAATATCGATGCACTGGCAACAAAAGGTATCCGCTTTGATAAGGCCTATAGCCAAGCGCCAATGTGTACGCCAAGTCGTGCAAGTTTTATGACTGGCTTGTATCCAGATCAAACCGGCATCATTGCTCATGGCTCTCATACCCGGATGACGGCACATTTTCGCGACCATATTCCCAAGGTCACTACTTTGCCACAGCTCTTTAAAAATCATGGCTATTTTTCAGGGCGCATTGGAAAAATCTATCATCAAGGGGTTCCCCATCAAATAGGTACTGCTGGCGCAGATGATGCGGCTTCTTGGCATGAAACGATAAACCCCATAGGTATTGATAAGCAAGTTGAAGGTCAAATACTTGCTTTTAATGAACAAGCATTAAAGCGACAGTCCTTTGGTGGCGTATTAAGTTTTCTTGCCGTAGGAGATGATGATAAAGCCCATACCGATGGTAAAGTTGCTAGTGCTGCGATAGAAATGATGAAAGCACATCATCCGGAAAAAACCAACAAGCCTTTTTTTATTGGTGTTGGTTTTTATCGTCCCCATACACCTTTTGTCGCGCCAAAAAAGTATTTTGATTTATACCCACTTAACAGCATTAACCCTTATATCGCGCCAAAAAATGATCGCAATGATATTCCGGAAATAGCCTTACATGATAGAACAGGGCAATTAGGGTTAACACTAAGCCAGCGTAAACAAATAATTCAAGGTTATTATGCAGCGGTATCTTATGTAGATGCGCAAGTAGGTCGTGTGCTTTCTGCGTTAGAGCAGCAAGGTTTGAGTGACAATACCATAGTGGTTTTACTTTCAGATCATGGCTATGAATTAGGTCAACACGGCTTATGGCAAAAGGGCAGTTTATTTGAGGGCTCAGCCCGTACACCGTTAATTATTTATGCACCAAAAGCGAAAGGGAATGGCCGAGCCATAACCAATCCGGTTGAGTTAGTTGACCTTTATCCAACCCTTGCAACCCTAGCGCAATTAACAGTGCCTGATTATTTGGCTGGCATTGACTTAACACCTGCGTTGAATGATGTAGATTTTAAAATACGTAAAGGGGCATATTCAGCCATCTTAAATCGCACTAAGGGTAGTAATAATCAGTTTGCATTTACTAAGATAAGAGGCCATTCAATTCGTACTAATAGGTATCGCTATACGGAGTGGGGCGATGGACTGTTTGGTGCAGAGCTTTATGATCATCTAACCGACCCTCAAGAATTGAAAAACTTAGCGGATAAGGTTCCCTTTGAAGGAATAAGAATAAAAATGAAATGGTTACTGGATGATGCCATTGCTAAAGCGCAAACAAGAATAACAGCAATTGAATAAACGGTGAGTTTCCTTGGCTTAATTGACTGCTATTAATTGACAGACATGCATTGGTAAGTTTAATTAGTCAACGCTAGGCCTTTTGAGTGATATGGTGACTTCATCTTGCTGAGGCTCTAGTTGCTATTGATGATTTATCCAATCAGTAGCATCACTCAGCTTGTAAAAAATGGCGGCATTGGATTTTATATATCTCTTGATGGCATCAGTTTGTACGTTATTTGAAACGACTATCGCGGTAGCCAGGAAACCATGTTCATTATACCAAACATAAAGCTTGCTGATATGTTCGAACGCTGGTATCGAGGCTAGCGTATTATCATCAAGTATTTCTAATCGACGCCAGCTAGGCAAGTTTTCATCCCGGATTACCGCTTTTATTTGCTCACTACATGCCAAAACCCCTTCATCATTAAAAGGGCCCTTCTTGTTGATAGTTAACAGGTCTCCATCCCAGAAAAATTTAAATTCACCATGTATATTCATATAAGTCAGTCAATAAATAGTAGATAGATTAATTATAGGCTGCTAATTGCTTGTTAGATCTATAAAAAGAATAAACACATAGTCAGTAGAACAGTTGAAAAATATACCAGCAAACTAGTTAAAGCGGTGCAGGAATCCAAATTCATTTAATGTAAGAGGCAAGCGACTACTTGATTATTTGTTACTAGGTAAGAGCGTGACAAGCCAATACTACTTTAGACAAAAAAAGGGCGCTTAATTTCTTAAGCGCACTTGTTATTTAGTGCGATTTACCTTTTATGGCTAGTTCTTACTACTAACTTATTTGTTAGTAATAAGTCTTCTAGCAATTAAACCAATCATTAGAAAGAGTCCTGCAAAGGAGAAACTACCGCCTTTGCTTTCTACTTCTTCAATCACTGGCAATGCTGCTGTTACTGTTAAGTTTTGTGTAATTTCACTGCTATTACCGGCTGCATCTGTGGCTATCCAAGTAATTTCATAAGTATTACCTGGTTGATACACTCCATTTTTAAAGCTTGTTGTTGCGGTTATTTCACCATCAACTGCATCGCTTGCTGTTGGTGCTGTTAATGTTACTTCTGAACCTGCCGTTGATTTGTCAAAGGTAATATCGCTAAGTGTTTGAAAAACAGGTGCGACAGTATCCGTGATAATAATTTTTTGATCTACTATTTTTGAATTATTTAAAGAATCGACCACGGTCCAAGTAACAATGGTTTCACCGACACTAAACGCTTCCGGCGCATCATTGCTTACTGTGGTGGTGACCTCGCTATTACTGTTAGTAATCGTTGGCTCTGTTAGTGTTAAGCTGGTGTTAGTTGACGTTGCTTCTTGAGTAATATCATCAGGCGCGGTAACCTTTAAAATATTACCACCTTCAGGAATAGGCTCAACGATAATAGTTCGAGTTACTTCCGCTGCGACATTACCAGCGTTATCGCTGACATTATAGCTGAAGGTATAAGTGCCTACGGTAAAGATATCTACACCACCTACTGTGGTAACATTGGCGGTAATATCACCATCAATATCATCGCTAGCGCTAGCGCCTAAATCAGTATATTCATCACCTTGGGTAATGGTAATACTGGCATCACCATTTAAGATGATTTCTGGTGCGGTAGTATCAGGTACGGTAATCACTTCATAAAAATCTAAAATACCATTTTCATTATTATCGGCTATGTCGGCATTACCGTCATGATCAATATCGGGTGCTTCAAAACTGCCTATAGCAATATTTAGTGGCTCAGCATCTTCACCATCAAGCAAACCATCGTTATCATCATCGTTATCCCAAAAATCATTAATGCCATCGCTATCGGTATCTCTACTGGTGGCTGCTAGTGCGTCGGCATCAGCGTCGGCAAATAAGGTAATACCATCAATCCAAATATTAGCGACGTTTTCTAATGACGGTTTTAATAG
>MAAB01033819.1_pt1 | contig 20464 bp, 19 predicted proteins | sample 1115991 | NCBI WGS metagenome assembly MAAB01 (sample SAMN04961124, study PRJNA320927) | seawater metagenome | isolation source: sample BD02T18 sea water enriched with oil for 18 days | place: USA:Gulf of Mexico | collected 2013-07-27
GTTTATTACACAAGTGGTGCTGTTTAGTCAGAAAATTGGTGTTGTTAACCTGAAAGCTGATACTTGGCACTTGTCTTATTTGATAGGGAAAAGAACATGACTGTAGAGCCACTTTCAGAGCGTATGCTGAACAATAAACAACACTGGCAGCAAATAGGAAGTGAAATTCTCCAGCACTACGGCTGCGAAGAGACGTATGTGGGCATAGGCCGTTGTATTGATTTATGGAAGCAGCAGTCGGATACCGCCGCTAAAAAATACAAAGAAACAGAGGTGCTCGATGGTCTCGGTTTTCTATTGGGCGAACTGTGCATTGGAGAATTTGGTGGTGGCTGGGTTTGGATTACTGATGAACATGGGTCAACTCCGGCGATATGTCACTCTGGAGCAGAAACAGTGAGCTATATAGTCGACTCTATTTCCCGCCGTCTTCGAGATGATACCTGTGCTGAAGACGATATTCCTACGATTGTAGCTATGTACGAACGCAGTCAATTCAGCCAGTTGAATTGACACTTGTCTTATAGGCAGCTTCTGATAATAAATTGTCTTTAATAAAGTGATATTTTAAATGTGTTTTGACTTTTTCATTCGATATTACTTTGTAAGTTGTATTTTCATTCTCAATAAACGTTATTTCTACCGTTTTGATTCCTGAAAAATCAGTAATTGCATGAGTATAGAAATCACGTCGACTGGGGTGATGACTCGAGCAGCCATTAAAAACCTCTCCCCAAGCATCAGCCTTTAAGATTGCTTTAATAATGCCGATGCAATCATCACGATGAATCATATTCACGGCAGCCTCTGGATTTTTTATCGGCTTACATTTTACTGAGCCATCTTCTTGGGTTTTTGCAAAGAATCGACCGGGATGACGTTGATAACCTATTAACCCTGAAAAGCGAATAATAGTGGTCTCGAAATGTGAATTATCTCTAAATAGATTCTCGATGGTTAATAGTGGGCAAGAGACCAAGGCATCTTGATCTGACTCGGTAATGGCCTTAGCGTTTTGATCTAATGAATCTTGATAAACCGATGTCGAACTTACAAATAAAATTTCTTTAATCGGAGACGTTTCGACTTTGGTAATAAGGTTTTTAAAGGCATCGATGTTTTTTGAGGTGATGTTGATGATGAGAATGTCAGCTTGTAAAAAGCTCACATCATTCTGATTCGCTTCAATATCGTATACATACGCCGAGAGGTTCGCTTGCTCTACTTGGCTTAAGCGCGCTTCACTACGAGAGGAAGCTTTTATCGGGTGGCCCAACTGCTTTAGTTCAACAGCCAAAGGTAAGCCCAGCCAACCACTGCCTAAAATACTGATTCGTTTCATGTGTTTGACCTTGATACTTCTATATTTAAGTAATTAAGCCTGTCTAAAGGGGGTCTACTATTGCCTTTCGGCAATGGATCTTTACAATCGCGGCTAAAATGATCATACCCAATCAATATAGCGAAGTCGTGTCATGAACCGTAAAAAGAAGATTAATAAGATTTTAGGGAAAAAGATGCGCAAGGCGAACGCTAAGCTAGCGCCTAAAAGCAATAAGCCAGCTTATATTTCAAAAGCGGATCGTGCGGCAGTAGAAATTGCTGAAGATCAGCAAATGGTTAGCGAATCAGCATAAGTCGTTCTTATTTCGTAGCAGATGCTTTATTATGCCCTCATCCCAGGGGGTGGCGAATTAGAGTAGATATTGGTTAAGTCAGTACCTTCTAATAAGCCTGAGATGCAATGCAAACTCCTTGAACCTGATCCGGTTAATACCGGCGTAGGAATGGGCAGTTGAATTGATTTCTCTATTAAACGTATGACATCAACACTCCACGCTTGCTACGCTCGACCGGGTCTTCTCTCTTTTTTGAGGCAGACCTAACACATGAAAACCCTACCTTTATCCCTCGCTATAGCTTCGGCTCTTAGTACTTCCATGTTGGCCAGTATTGCGACTGCAGAACAGACCACGGAAGCTGTTGAGCTTGATGTTGTGACAGTTAGTGCAGATTTCCGTGATACCGATGTACAAGAGCTTGCAGAAGCCGTAACCGTTATTGGCGCCAATAGTATCGAAGCGCGTAGCGCACAGCATCTTGAATCGGTATTAAGTTTTGCGCCAAATGTTAATTTCTCTTCGGGTGCATCTCGTGGTCGTTATTTTCAAATTCGCGGTATTGGCGAACGTAGTCAGTTCGTTGATCCAGTAAACCCTTCTGTGGGTTTGATGATTGATGGTATCGATATGACGGGTTTAGGCGGCGCAGCGACCTTGTTTGATGTTGAGCAGGTTGAGGTATTACGTGGGCCGCAGGGTACGCGTTTTGGTGCCAATGCTTTAGCAGGCATGATCAATATTAAATCTAAAGAAGCAACGAAAGAAACAGAAGGTTATGTTGCCGCTAAAGCGGGCAATTATAATACTCATAGCGAAAGCGCCGCAATATCAGGCTCTATTACCGATGATGTGCAAGGTCGATTGGCGGTTAATAGCTTTCAGTCTGATGGCTATATAGAAAATGTGCATCTAGATAAAGAAAATACCAACAACTTCGATGAAGTAGTTGCTCGAGGTAAGTTAGCGGCACAGTTATCTGAAGATACGAATTTAAGCCTCACTTATTTTTATGCTGATATTGATAATGGCTATGATGCTTTTAGTTTAGAAAATACACGTAAGACGTTCTCCGATGAGCCGGGTATTGATGCACAAGAAAGTCATGCTTTTGCTTTGAACTTAGATTCGAAACTCAGTAATGCGGTGATAATAGAAACACAACTGACAACTTCGAAGAGTGATATTGAATATCGATATGATGAAGACTGGGGTTATGGTCAGCATGAATATAGCTATGGTGATTGCTTGGACAATCTGGGTCCTTGTTATTCTGCATTTGGTTATGACTCTACCGACCAATACCTGCGTGATTATCAGCGTAATAGTTTTGATGTTCGTTTATTATCAGCGGAAGATGGTCGTATTTTTGTAAATTCTACCGACTGGGTAATAGGTTTATATCATCAAACGCGTACCGAAGATCTTGTTCGGAACTATACTTGGGATCCTCAATATACCAGTACGCTTGATGTTACTAGTACTTCCATATATGTAGAATTGTCTACAGACTTAAGTGATAAAAATCGTATTATTTATGGGGTTCGTGGTGAGCAATGGCAGAATAATTTTGAAAATAGCTTAACGACAGACAGTGATGAAACAGAAGTTTTATTCGGTGGACAGATTACTTTTGAAAGCCTGATCGGTAATGATCATTTAGCATATGCTTCTTTAGCGCGTGGTTATAAGGCTGGTGGTGCAAACTCTGCTGCTGTTATTGGCGAAGATAAGCGCACATTTGAGACTGAGTATAATAATACGATAGAGCTAGGCTTAAAATCGTCCATGCTGAATGATGAATTAATAACTCGTGTTGCGGCTTTTTATATTCAGCGCCAAAATCAACAAGTTAAGCAATCATTCCTATCGTACAAGACTGATAGCTCACCAAAGTTTACTGAATATGTAGCGAATGCTGCGGAAGGCATTAACCAAGGGCTGGAGGTTGAAAGCCAGTGGATGCTACTAGAAAGTTTACGATGGGATCTTTCTTTAGGATATCTTGAAACAGAATTTACTGATTATGAATTCAGTGCGAAAGATAAAGATGATGTTAACAAAATGGTTGATAAAAAAGGCCGTGCTCAGGCTCACGCACCTGAATATAGCTTGGCAACAGGTATTAGTTTTTTTGCAACACCAGCGCTTACTTTTTCGATAGAATCTGAAGCGAAAGATAAGTTTTATTTTTCTGATAGTCATGATGAAGAATCAAAAGAATATGTTCTGTGGCATGCTCGAATTGAGTACCAGATAGCCGACTTTAAAACAGCTATCTATGGACGAAACTTAACAGGTAAAGAATATGCAACTCGCGGCTTTGGTTTTGATAATAATTACAAAGACGGTTTCGATTTGACTCAACATACCCAGCTAGGCGATCCTCGTTTAGTAGGTATAGAAGCTCGTTACTCTTTTTAATAGCTAAGATAAGAATATAGGAATTCGTTATGGAACTAACATCTATGGAGCAAAAAGCTATGGAATTGTCAGTAGAAATTAGTAAGTACCCATTAGCGGATGACTATATTCCGGCGATTAAAGATTTCATCGATCGCCTGCAAGCAATCGAAGGTTTGAGTGTGGTGGGCAATACCATGAGCACTCAAGTTTTTGGTGACTACGATTTAGTCATGGATACGCTAAAAGAAGAAATACGCCGCTCTTATGAGCAGTTTGGTAAAGCCATTTTTGTCTGTAAATTTATCGGTGCTAATCTAGATCCCGCATTAAATCCACACGGTGATGTTTAATTGCTTCGTATAGATATTATTAATATAGAGAACTAATTGATGGATGCTATTTATCAAGCTGTAATTTCTGCTGCTGAAGCGATGAGTATTTGGGAAGTTATTGCTGTATTTCTAGGCTTTGCTTATCTTGTTTTAATCATTCGTCAGAATATTCTTGGCTGGTATGCTGCCTTTGGTAGTACGGCCATTTTTAGCTGGTTATTTTGGGATGTCAGCCTCGTTATGGAGTCAGGCTTGAATGTCTATTATCTCATTATGGCCGTTTATGGCTGGTGGGTGTGGAAAGGCAATGAGCGGGCTGTACAAGATGGCAAAGAAATAGCAGTGACCCTTAAGAAAATACAGACTTGGTCTTTTAGTCGTCATGTATTAGTGATCTTTAGTATTATCTTAATTAGCTTAGCGACAGGTTATGGTTTAGAAAAAAACACATCGGCTGCGTTACCCTACTTAGATTCTTTTACTACGTGGGGCGCCGTTATTTCTACCTATATGGTGGCACAAAAGGTATTAGAAAATTGGTGGTATTGGTTGGTGATTGATACGGTTGCTATCTATTTATATATAGACAGAGAATTGTATTTAGTTGCTTTGCAAATGGTTGTTTACATCGTGATGATTTTTTTCGGTTGGTTTATTTGGAAAAAAGAATATCGCCAGCAAAATGATAGCTCAGAAAACTCTTTAGCAGCTTCAGCAGTATGAATATGACATTAAACGACGTATTAGATGACTGGCCACTGTGGGGTCTTTCCACAACCCCTATTGAGGCGAGTCAGGTCTCTGTGCTTGAAGGCGGGTTAACAAATACTTGTTATCAACTTTCACTGGCAAGCGGCGAATATATCATTCGTATCAGTGCTGAAAATACCCAAGCTTTAGGTATCGATCGTACGGTTGAAAAAACGATTCATCAGTTAGTATCAAGCTTGAATTTTACCAGCGCTATTCGCTATTGTGATGACGAAGATCGCTACTGGATACGTGACTATATTGAAGGTGAAGTATTAGCCGATAATACGGATTTTTCGGACGGAAGCGCTTTTAATCATAATATTTTGACATACATGATTGAGCAGTTAAAAGCGTTGCACCAAATACCTGTAGAAGTTGACTTACCTGTGGTTAATATCGCAGAGACAGCCGAAGCATACTGGCAGATGATCGAGGCTAAGCAACCCGATAATGACATAGTGAAAATGAAGCCGCTGATGCAAGTGGCGATGACTGAGCCGCCAGCAGGAAAATTCTGTCTTTGTCATCTCGACCCAGTATTAGCCAACTGGTTGTATACCGCTGGTGGGTTGCAATTATTGGATTGGGAATATGCTGGTTTGGCTCATCCTTTATGGGATTTAGCAGCCTTGTTTCAGGGTATTAAACAGTCATTTAAAGAATCTAATGATAAATTACCAGAAGATAGTCAGCTTAAATCTGAAGATGATTTAGAAATTCAGATCCTTTCTTTATACGGCGTAACAGACCTAGTGGCGTGGCGCAGAGCGTGTGTTCAGATGGAATATCTATCGTCACTTTGGTACCAAGCTCAAGGCAAAACCCCCTGATTTCAAGGGCTGTGGTCTACTCAGCCCTTGTTCTAAGCATCTCATATGTTAAACTTATTCGTAATTGAATAACCATTCAGTGAGATTATGGCTAGAGTCGGCACAGAAAAATTACGTAAACAAGAACTAATCCAAGCCACAATTAAATCAATTGAGAACCATGGTTTTCAAGGTACTACGATTTTAACAATAAGCCGCCAAGCAAATATGTCGGCGGGTATCATCAGCCACTATTTTGGCAGCAAGCAAGGTCTTATCCTTGCCACCATTCGACATCTCCTAGAAGAATTAAAGCAGGGTTTATTACAGCAGATTGCTAGCTGTGAGCAACCGCTGACGCCTGAATTAAGGCTGGAAATGATCGTCGATACTAACTTTGCTTGTTTTCAACAATCGACTTCGGTAACGCGCACTTGGCTTTGTTTTTGGGCCCAAGCGTTGCACGATCCTGAGCTGGCTCGTCTACAATCAGTCAATAGCAAACGATTGCAGAGCAACTTATTGTATTCCTATCGACAAATTATTTCTGATAAACAAAAAGCGATCTTAGCTGCCAGTATGACTGCCGCTATGATTGATGGCCTATGGTTGCGCAGTAGCCTAAGTCAGACCAGTGAAGACGAATTTAAAAAAGCTGAACAAATGTGTAAGCAGTTCATCTCATCGCAATGCCAGTTGGAAAAAACATTATGATTTTGAAAAACTTTATCAATGGTGAATATCTTGATAATGCCAGTGGTGAAACGTTTGATGTTATCAATCCTGCGACAGGGTTGTTGGCTTATCAAGTTGAAGTGGCTGATGAGAAAATTCGCACTGCTGCGATTGAAAGTAGCCAGCAAGGTTTCGAAACTTGGTCTGCAATGACTGGGTTTGAGCGTAACCGCATTCTATTAAAAGCGGTTGAGTTATTACGTGAACGTAATGACGAACTTGCTGAAATTGAAGTGATTGATACCGGTAAACCGTGGCAAGAAGCCTCGGTTGTCGATATCGTAACAGGCGCTGATTCAATTGAATACTTTGCCGCATTGGCATTAAGCATTGAAGGCGCTCAGCAAGATTTAGGCGGTGATTTTTATTATACCCGCCGTGAGCCATTAGGAATTTGTGCCGGTATTGGTGCATGGAACTATCCTTTGCAAATTGCCTGCTGGAAAGCAGCACCGGCATTAGCCTGTGGTAATAGCATGATCTTTAAACCGTCGGAAGAAACTCCACACGGTGCCGTGAAGCTAGCAGAGATATTTTTCGAAGCTGGAGTTCCTGCTGGCGTATTCAACGTCGTGCAAGGTGATGGTGAAGTAGGTGCCTGGTTAACAACGCATAACGAAATTTCTAAAGTATCTTTTACCGGTGAAGTCGGTACGGGTAAGAAAGTAATGGCGGCTGCAGCAACCAATCTGAAAGATGCCACGATGGAACTCGGTGGTAAATCCCCCTTGATCGTTTTTTCTGATGCGGATCTTGATGAAGCGGTTTCTGCTGCAATGTTGGGTAATTTTTATACTCAAGGCGAAGTTTGTACTAACTGTACACGTGTATTTGTTCAAAAAGATATTTATTCAAAATTTGTTGAACAGTTAAAACTGCGTACCGAGAAGAATATTATTGCCGGTGATCCGATGGATCCAGAGACAAACTTTGGAGCATTGATATCACGAACACACCAACAGTTGGTTTTAGGTTACATCGAAAAAGGCACCCAAGAAGGTGCCTTTTTATTGACTGGCGGAAAGGCATTACAGCCAACAGGTGTTGAAGGCGGCTACTTTGTTGCACCGACAATTTTTACTGACTGTACTGATGATATGACCATCGTTAAAGAAGAAATCTTTGGTCCTGTTATGTCGGTCTTAATGTTTGAGTCAGAAGAGGAAGTCATCAAGCGCGCTAATAATACTGAATTTGGTTTGGCCGCGGGTATTTTTACTAACGATATCCGTCGTGCTCATCGGGTTGTGAAACAGATGGAGGCGGGTATTTGTTGGATTAATGCTTATGGCGCTTCTCCTGCAGAGATGCCAGTAGGAGGCTATAAGCTTTCCGGTATTGGGCGTGAGAACGGATCGTCTACGATGAACCAATATACTCAAATTAAATCTGTCTACGTTGGCATGCAGCCTCTAGAAAGCCCTTTTTAATGATTGCTGTGATGATGCTAGCTGTGATGATAATAGAATGAAAAATATAATGAGTGATGTGCGTTACGATTACATTATTGTCGGTGCAGGTTCTGCGGGCTGTGTGCTGGCGAACCGCTTGTCTGAAGATCCTAATACGTCTGTTTTATTATTAGAAACTGGCGGCAGTGATCGCAGCATTTTTATTCAGATGCCAACGGCTTTATCGATTCCAATGAATACCAAAAAGTACGCTTGGCAGTTTGAAACAGAAGAAGAGCCACATCTAGATAATCGGAAAATGCATTGCCCAAGAGGCAAGGTATTAGGCGGCTCATCATCAATCAATGGCATGGTGTATGTTCGGGGCCATGCAAGAGATTTTGATCAGTGGGCGGAAAAAGGCGCGACCGATTGGGATTATGCACACTGCTTACCGTATTTCAAAAAGTCTGAAACGTGGGCGCTAGCAACCGCAAAATCTGAGTCTACAGATTATCGGGGTACGGAAGGCCCGTTAGGCGTTAATAACGGCAACCAGATGAAAAACCCTCTCTACCAAGCATTTATTGATGCCGGTGTTGAAGCGGGTTATATGGATACTGCTGATTATAACGGCAAGCAGCAAGAAGGCTTTGGCCCAATGCACATGACTGTTAAAAACGGCGTGCGCTGGTCAACGGCGAATGCGTATTTAAGACCGGTACAGTCACGACCTAATTTAACTGTCGTTACGCATGCGCTTGTGCATAAAGTATTATTATCAGTCGATGCAGGCAGTAAAAAAGCAACCGGCATACGCTACGAACGTAAAGGGAAAATCATTGAGGTTCAGGCAAATAGAGAAGTAATTCTTTCTGCTGGATCCATTGGTTCACCGCACTTATTGCAGCTATCCGGTATCGGTGCCAAAGAGACATTAGAAAAAGCCGGTATTGAATGTCAGCATGATTTGCCTGGCGTCGGTGAAAATTTACAAGATCACTTAGAGTTCTATTTCCAGTTTAAATGTAAGCAACCTATTACGTTAAACGGCAAATTAGATTTGTGGAGTAAATTTTTAATTGGTGCCAACTGGTTCTTTTTTAAGAAGGGCTTAGGGACGACCAATCATTTTGAATCTTGTGGTTTTATTCGCTCTAAAGCGGGTGTTGAATGGCCAGATTTGCAGTATCACTTTTTACCTGCGGCAATGCGTTACGATGGTCGTACGGCATTTGCTGGCCATGGTTTTCAGGTGCATATCGGGCATAACAAACCTTTAAGTCGTGGTGCCGTCAAAGTCATCAGTGCTGATCCTAAAGCACACCCAAGTATCAAGTTTAATTATCTTGCAGAAGAAGCCGATAAAGAAGGCTTCCGTGATTGTGTAAAACTGACACGCGAGATTATTAACCAACCTGCCTTTGATCAATATCGTGATGATGAAATTCAGCCAGGCGTGCAAGTTCAAACAGATGAAGAGATTGATGCGTTTGTGCGAGCCAATGTTGAAAGTGCTTATCATCCATCTTGTACATGCAAAATGGGCACCGATGAAATGTCGGTAGTTGATCCAGAAACACGCGTGCATGGCATCGAAAACTTAAGGGTTGTCGATTCATCCATATTTCCAACCATTCCTAACGGTAACTTAAACGCTCCGACCATTATGGTTGCAGAGCGAGCAGCTGACTTGATTAAGTCAAATGTAACGTTACCGCCAAGTAATGCAGAAGTAAGCATGGCTCCAGATTGGGAAACCGTGCAGCGTAGTAAATTTTAAAATTAAACGTACCAGCAACTATAACTAGAAAAGGAAAATAAAATGAAAGTTAGCACTTTATTATTATCGGCAAGCATGATGTTAGCAGGCGCTGCTAATGCCAATCAATGTGACACTGTACGCTTTGCAGATGTTGGCTGGACTGATATTACAGCGACGACTGCGGTAACTTCTGTAGTACTTGAAAGCATTGGTTATAAAACCAAAACTCAGGTTTTGTCTGTGCCGGTTACTTACAAGTCAATGCAGAATAATGATATCGATGTGTTTCTAGGAAACTGGATGCCAACGATGGAAGCGGATATTAAACCGTATCTTGAAAATGGTACTGTTGAAAGTATTCATACAAACCTTGAAGGCGCTAAATATACATTAGCCGTGCCTAAGTCTGTTTTTGACGCAGGTGTTAAATCTTTTGCTGATCTTGCCAAGCATGCTGACAAGTTTGAAAGCAAAATCTATGGTATCGAGCCAGGTAACGATGGTAACCGTTTGATTCAATCTATGATTGATACAAATGCATTTGGTTTGAAGGGTTTTGAAGTTATTGAATCAAGCGAAGCGGGTATGTTGTCTCAAGTTAAACGCATGACTCGTCGCAACAAATCGATTGTATTTTTAGGTTGGGCTCCACACCCAATGAATGCAAACTTTGAATTGGCATACTTAGAAGGCGGAGATGATTTCTTCGGTCCTAACTATGGTGGTGCTAGCGTACATACTAACGTGCGTAAGAACTATACAACTGAATGTAAGAATGTTGGCAAGTTATTAACCAACCTTACGTTTACATTGCCAATGGAAAACGAAGTGATGGGCGCGATTTTAGATGGTGGCAAAAAGCCTGAAGTTGCTGCTAGAGAATGGATCAAGAAAAATCCAAAAGCTCTTGATACTTGGTTAGAAGGCGTAACAACTCTAGACGGAAAGCCTGCACTAGCTGCTGCGAGCGCTATCCTTAAATAAGCTGCAATTGCAGTTTTTAAGCTGCACTAAAGTATTTAGTGCAGCAACATTAACAATAGAAAGAGGCTGCGAGTAGTAATAACTGCTGGCAACAAGAGATTCCATGGAACAGTCAAAATTACCTCTGGGTAATTATATTGAAACATTTGTCGACTGGTTAGTTGATAATGGCGAACCGTTTTTTGATGCTATATCTGACTCATTAGAATGGCTGATTAGTTTATTTACGGATGCGCTATTATCACTAAACCCAATAGCCTTTATTATTTTGGTTGTAGCGATTGCGCTATACTTTCGACGTTCTGTGGGCCTTGCCATTTACGCTACTGTGGCGTTATTGTTAATTTGGAACTTAGGCTATTGGGTTGAAACTATGCAAACCCTCGCCTTAGTTTTATATGCGGCTTTATTCTGTATGGTTATAGGTTTGCCGATTGGCATTTATGCCGCGCACCACCCTACCTTTTATAAAGTTTTGCAGCCTATTTTAGATCTGATGCAGACTGTCCCTACTTTTGTATATCTTATTCCTACCTTGACCTTGTTTGGTTTGGGTGTTGTCCCAGGCTTAATCTCTACGATAATCTTCGCCATCGCTGCACCGATAAGATTAACGTATTTGGGGATATCTGAAGTTCCCCAAGATATTTTAGAAGCCGGTCGATCGTTTGGCGCAACTAAGCGCCAAATTCTATTCCGTATTGAATTACCTGCCGCTGCGAGCAGTATTGCTGCCGGTATAACGCAATGTATTATGCTGTCGTTATCGATGGTTGTTATTGCTGCACTTGTGGGCGCAGATGGTTTAGGTAAGCCCGTTGTACGTGCACTGAATACAGTTGATATTGCTAGCGGATTTGAAGCAGGTTTGGCCATCGTTTTATTAGCGATTCTACTTGATCGTTTATTTAAAGCGGGCCCAGCAAAATGATTACTATTAAAAATTTAGATGTTGTTTTTGGCGACCAACCTGAGCGTGCTCTCGAGTTGTTAGATCAAGGACAGGAACGCGATGAAATACGTGATAAGACCGGTTTAGTTGTTGGCGTTAACAACGCTAATCTAACCATTAATAAAGGCGAGATTTGCGTATTAATGGGGCTGTCGGGCTCTGGTAAGTCGAGTTTATTACGCTGTATTAATGGTCTTAATAATACGACTCGTGGATCTATTGAAATAGATCATGAAGATGGCGTTATTGATTTAGTCAGCGCCGATGCGGATACGCTAAGAGCGATACGCACTAAACGTATGTCGATGGTATTCCAAAAATTTGCCTTAATGCCTTGGTTAACGGTTGCGCAAAATGTCGCTATGCCTCTTGAGCTACAAGGTATCGATAAAAAAGAAATCAAACAACGTGTTGATGCACAGCTTGAATTAGTAGGCTTGCAGCAGTGGGCGAAATTGAAGCCAAGTGAATTGTCGGGAGGGATGCAGCAGCGTGTTGGTCTTGCTCGGGCGTTGGTAACAGAATCCGATATTTTATTAATGGATGAGCCTTTCTCAGCATTAGATCCGCTAATACGAACACAGCTGCAAGATGAGCTGATTCAGTTGCAAGAAAAACTACACAAAACAATTATTTTTGTCAGCCATGATTTAGACGAAGCACTGAAGCTTGGGACTAATATTGCGATTATGAAAGATGGTGTAATTGTTCAGCAGGGGAAGCCAGAAAGCATCGTATTAAATCCTGTGAATGATTATGTTAAACAGTTTGTTGCCCATACAAATCCTATTCATGTATTGAAAGCAAAATCTATTATGCGATCGATTAATGATATGTCGTTCACCGAAAAAGGTTACTGTTTAAGTAAGCGCCATGATTATTGGTTAAGTGCAGATCAGCAGCAGGTTTATTACAAAGGGGATGAATTCTCTCCTCAACTGTGGCAAACAGGTCAAGACATTGTTAAGTTAAGTGCAGCACCAACGTGTGTGGCTGCCGATACGGCAATGCAAGACGTTATGGAAATTCGTTATCATACTGATCATGCTGTATTTATATTGAAAGGTAATGACGACGATATTGATCATGATGAGAAGACTCATCAGGATGAAAAAATTCAAGGAGTCATTGGTGATAAAGAGTTGTATCACACCTTGTTGGGTAAGATGATGTTGAATGACTAAGCTGTTATTTGGTTTTATTAAATAACATATTATAAGAAAGTAGAATAGGAAGAATCACAATGAAAAAATCTTTATTAGCCGTCGCTATTGCTGCTTCAGCAGTAGCTCCTGCCTATGCTTCGACAGCAATCTCAGGTGGGATTTGGTTGAACCAGCAGCAAACAACTGAGTCCACAGGAACAAATACTGATAAGCGTGATGGTCAAACATTAGGTGTTACTAATAGTGAAGCATTAATTCTTTATATTGATCATCAGCAAGAAGATTCTGCTTGGCAGCTTTCGTCTGAATGGCGTACAGGTCCGGGTTCTTTTAGTGATAGCGCTAATAACCCAACAGGGGACACTTCTGGCTTTCATAAGTTATGGGTAGGTTATAACTTCTCTGAAGATCGGAAATTATTTATTGGTAAGTCTGCAGTACCTTTTGGTTGGGGGACTATCAACTTCTGGCCTGGTGATATGGCATTAGGTGGTTATGCTGATCAGATGGATGTGGGTGTTAAATTCAGTGATAAGCAAGATGCTATTAGTTATGACCTAGCTTGGTATGTGTCTGATGATTTTGGTGCGACGAGCACAGATACAATGGATGATAATAGCCATTGGGGTTCTTCAACGACGTACCGTAAAGTGAATACTGCTGTTGCAAACGTAGGTTATGATTTATCTGCTAGCTCTACCATTGGTTTTTCTTACCAGCAAGGTGAGCTGCAAGATCTAACACCGACTTCCAAAGATTCTGATTCTACTTTTGGCGGCCACAATGCGTGGGATGTTTGGTATACCGGTACTTATGGCAACATGGGCGTGATGGCTCAAGTAATGGGTACTCAGCGTGATGGTTTGGATAAAATTGCTGCTGGAGCAGATGAAGTTAAAACTCTTCGTCAGGCTTTAACTGTTTCCTACGCAACGGGCCCATTCAATTATTATGTTGAATATACTGCAGCTTCTACTGATACTAAGGGTAACAAAGCCAGTGACATGGTTGCGTTTGCTCCGGGTGTTAGCTACAACTATGGTCCAGGTTGGATTTATGCTGAATATTTAACTCAGAGTAATTATCTTGATACTAATGGCGATGTAGCTGATATGGCTGATGGTAAAAATACAGAATCTAAGTTTTCTGCTCTATATCTAACAATTGATTATTACTTCTGATTTTTAGTTTAGACGTAATTAATTGCTAAAAAAATACCCGCGAAGTTCACACTTAGCGGGTATTTTTTTGCCTGCTTTTTATAGCAGGAATATTCAATGATGTAGCTTTAAATATGAATAGCTTTAGTATTACTTTTTATATTGAAGCCAAGCATACAAGAACATCAAGCCAAACAATAAATCGTTAAGACCATAAATTACCATGAAAATAGTGGTAACAATCGATTCATTCCACATCACCATAATGTCTGGCTTCATGACGAACCAGAAATAGACGGCGGTGCCGACATAAACCATTTTTTCAATGAAGAAGACAAAGATCAAGCGAGATGCTCGTGGGTGCTCTGTTGATACAGAGATATAGGCCATGCCCCATAAAATAATCATACCTAAGCCAAAGTGGCTGAATATTTGTGGGTAGTAGCTAGCCAGTAGCTCATTTTGAAAGCCCAAAGAGAAGCCAAGCACACCAAAAATGTTAACTAAACCGGCAAGGACAAAACCAAACGTTAAGTATTGTTTCATAAAATAATCCGTCATCAGACAGTGGATAGGAAAGTTGAGCGCATTCTATCAGTCGTAGCGGTTCGGCTCCATGGTGAGAAGCCGCCATTCTATAAAAAGACCTTTTCATTTAGAGCCATCAAGTAGGAGCTTTAAAATAAGAACACGTTGAATAGTGCTAGTTAAACAAGTCGGGAGTCGGGCATTCCAATATTGCAGCGATAGTTTGCACCAGCTCACGCTCAACGACTTCCACGCCATTTTCACGCACACAGGCAGCCAGTGCCTTCATGATACGGCCTTTAACGTGAGGGTAAGCCTGAGTCAGTATATCGAGGGCGGTATTAAAGCTTTTGAACGATTCTGTTTTGGCTTGTAGCTTTAATCCTTCAAAACCCGCAATGTCGGTGGCTATATCAAAGCTTTTGATTGCGCCTTCTAATGAGTCGTGACCATGGTTAGCGACAAAGGAAAGAACTGTTTCAATTTCAGCCCCTATTTTCTTAACATTGCCGTGCTGGGCTTTGATAATTTTTGCTTTATTAAACGTTGGGTTTAAATACTGAAGAATCATTCGATAAAGGCACCACTCGAATAAGTCTATTTTACCGTCGGCTTTTACCAGCTTAATCAGTACTTGTTTAAATTCAGTGTATTGATCAGCGGTTAATAACTTGAGGGCCGGTATCGCTTTATCAATCATAGGTAAGCGCTTACTGTCATTGAGAAGTGCGACTTGCGGTATGAGCTGTTTAACTGATTGAAATACAGCTTTTCCACAATATTGCTTAAGTAGGTTTAGCTGTTGTTCGTATATGGATGATGTCTTGGGGGCTAATAATAAGGTGTAGCATAAGCTTCTCGCATTCAAAGGATCGTGAGCGGTGAAGGTTAGTTCTGCTTCAGCATTGATGTTGTCTTGCAGGCGCTTACTTTCAGAAGCGCTTTGCGGTGCATTAAAATCGATGGCGGCTGTCATTGCAGCGGCGACCCCGGTTAATAGTTCTTCAGGTCGAATCTTTATCTTCGGCGCAAGGTGAGGGGATTCATCATAAGCTTGCTTTAAGGTTTGTGGCTTAACCCATTCTCCATCCCAGTGTTTATCGATCCGACGAATGCGTTCTTCTAGTTTGGGATGGGTCGATAAAAATCCAAAGTTGAAGTTAAAGTAAGGATTTATGGAGTTCCCAAAGAAGGCATGACTAAATTCATCGCGGTGACTATGGCTAATGGCAGAGCCAATACCTCCATAGCCAATCACTTTTAGAGCTTCGGCAATGGCTTGAGGGTCACGAGTGAATTGCACGGCACTGGCATCGGCTAAATATTCACGTTGACGGCTTACGGCAGATTGGATCATCTTGCCAAAAAACACACCGCTATAACCCAAAACCATAAAGCCAAAGCCCAGAAAAATGAAGGGAATACCGCCTTCTTTTTTATTACTTGATGATGAAATAAACATACTACTAGAGCGACGACCATGGCGAGATGATCTGTGACTGGAGCTGAGCTCTAGAATTCCTCTGCCTAATATACCAATGCACAATATACCAAATAGAATCGCGATTAAACGCATGTTCATTCGCATATCACCATTAAGAATATGGCTGAATTCGTGTCCTATAACACCTTGAAGTTGCAGTCGGGATAGCTTGGTTAAACAGCCGTTAGTGACGCCAATGACGGCGTCAGACGGTTGGAAACCCGCAGCAAAAGCATTGATACCAATTTCGTCGTCCATTAAAAATACTTGTGGAACCGGCATGCCCGAAGCAATCGCCATTTCTTCTACAATGTTTAATAAACGTCTTTCGTAAAAATCTTCACTATTCGGGTGTACTAAGCGACCGCCTAATGAAAAAGCAATTGAAGAGCCGCCACTGCTAAGTTTTACCGCTTTATAAAGGTAGGCAATACCGACAAAACTACAAATGATTGCAGATATTGTTAGCCAAGTATGCCAAGACATATAGTGAAAAATATCGAATAACGAAGGGTTGTTTATTTTATCTGAGACTAGGCTAGGAAAAAAATCTGGGTTTCCCCAAAGAAAGCCTGCGACCATCAAGTTGGTTAAAAAAATCAACGTAAATAACGCTAATACAAATAATACAATTAATTGTTTTGTGCGTTTTCGCGCTTGGTCTTGATGGCCGAAGAAATCCATTATCTGTTTCCATTTTACTTTACGAGCTGACAACAAAGCGTAGCGTGAGGGTTTTAATGAAAGATTTCATTAAAACCTATAGTGACCTGATATTTAAAAACTGACTTTAGGTGCGGCTTGAATCTGCACGCTATCTTCGAATTCTAATAATGTTGCATCTTTTCTATGACCAAATTTCTTGGCAAAGAAAATGGGTGGAAAAGATTGTCGGAAAGTATTGTAGGTTGTCACTGCATCGTTAAAGGCTTGACGTGCAAAGGCTACTTTATTCTCAGTACTGGTAAGTTCTTCGGTTAGCTGCATCATATTGGTATTAGCTTTTAAATCTGGATAAGCTTCTACTGTGACGTTAAAGCGGCTCATGGCTCCTGCCAGTGCACCTTCTGCTCCTGCCAACTTACTCATGGCTGCAGCACTGGATGGATTACTCGCAACTGCTTTAAGACCTGCCATGGCTTCATTACGGGCTTCAACCACCGCCGTCAGTGTTTCAGATTCGTGTTTTAGATAGGCCTTTGCTGTTTCAACTAAGTTCGGAATAAGGTCATAGCGGCGTTTAAGCTGAACTTCGATTTGAGAAAAACCATTTTCGTAACGGTTTTTAAACGTGACTAAATTATTGTAAATACTGATGATATAAAAAATCACAGCAGCAATCACGACAAGTGTGATTATAGTAGACATTTCCATTGGTTAATCCTTGTTAGTAGTTTACGCAGTTTTTAACGGCTATTCGTTACACAATATCTATATGGAATTATTTTTTATGCCATTGACCATCGGAATTTTTAAAAAATTCACCGGTGTTTAATTTACTTGTGATTTTTTCACCAGCAATTTTTTCAATGCTTTTTAAGTCTGTTTTTTGTTTGGTTGCGATGCTCTGATACTTTGCTTTACGCTTGCTATTCGTTACATCCATTAAACTCTTGGCTTCGGCATTACCTCTAGGGGTCATTTCTAAATAACCACTAGCATTTTCACCGAGTAGACCTTTGCTCTGAGCTTCATCAACAGTCAGTGCTAATGACAGTTGGCTTGTCATTAAAAGAGCAGCCGTTATAAATAAAGATTTTAAAGTCATAATATGTTCCTTTTTATGTATGTTGTTCGCACATCTTTTAAAATATTTTTTAATAATTTCTGCTAGAAAAGATCGCTATCTTCACTAAACAAATCCTCTAATTCTTTTTCAACTTTAATGCGTACTTCGTGCTCAATCTTTACATTCAAGTTGATGGTTATCGGCTTGTCGGGTGCTGCAACTTTTAAGGTGCAGGCGCTGGTCATGACGACCAATGCCAATAGGGTGAGTGCTTTCATAATATTTCCCTGAGATTAATACGTTCTAATGTTCTGATCAATTAATATCTACTTTTGCATTATTGATACTTATTCTCAAGCTTTTGCACGATATCATTACTGATGCGCAAGCTTTCAAGTAAGTCGAGCAAGTTATAGTCTAAATTTAGATTGAAATGGGTTGCTTGGCCATCAAAAAAGGTTGGGTTATTCCCCTGAAACTGCAGGCCTAGCTTTAACTCGCCATCCGGTTGGTAGGTGACATTTGTTTGTAGTTTGTCATAGTGAAAATCGCTTAAGACTTGCATTGCGAGACCTACGCTAGGATCGCTTTGCTGCAAGCTATCTGCGGTAGCGCCTTGGTACTGGACGACTCCGCCTGGCGATCGCGCGTATAAACTGCCCGCAGGTACTTGTGGACCTTCGGGCAATAATATAATGGGTAGAACTCCATCCAGTTTTCCTGTGGCGGTAATACCCGATCCCGCTTCTAAAGCCGCCAGCTGCTCTAGTTTCAGACCTTCTATTTCTATGCCAAACGCATTAACTTCTTGGCTAGTATCAAAGCGAATTAAAGGAACATTGATTCGGCCACCAAGAACATCAGAGTGCACTTCTTCGATGACGACTAAAGCTTGAGAGAAGTCTGATTTTATCGTCGTGGTGCTGCGTGCTAATACATTGGCGATATTGATCCCAGGATTAATACTGAGCGCAGAGATCTGACTGTCGATGCGGAAGTCAGTATAGAAAGGTCGTCGTATCGCGAGCTGTACATCGATGTCTTCCCATGTGGTGACCTCTTGATAAACACCTGACATGTCATCTATGCGTAACATTAAGTCTGGCTGCCAGCGCCAAGCAATGCTTGCATCATCAAATATATCTTTTTGATATTGCTGCCACTGCACCCAGCCTTGAGCTGAGATACTGCCATCTAACAGCTGAGCTTGAGTGAGCTCAGCCATTTCTAATAGCCCCATTTTTTGCCAATCGAGCTTTAAGTTTTTTAAATAGAGTTGAGCACTGCCGTGCTGAAGATTACTAAAGTCGTGCTGGGCTAATAACGTTAAATCTAGACTATCGGCTAAGCCTGATAAGCTCATTGACGCACGCAATTTTGCTTGACTCAAATCGATAGAGGATAGATCAATTTCACCTTTGAATAATAGCGAAGGCACGGGCCATTGGTTCCACTGACTTGTTTGGTTTCTAATTGCCCAATGGCAGGATAAAGGTAATTGAGACACTGCTTGCTGGCTTCGAAGCTGTGGTGAGTACTGTAGCTTAAGCCAATCGAGGTTGCAGCTGACTTGAGCATTATCTAATATTAATGACTCTTTTTTATGCTGCCAACTTAACTGATCAATGATGATAGAAAAATCTTTTGCTTGAGTAAGCTCACTGTCTATTCCCTCTATCAGCCAATCAGGTAGCAGTTGCCAATGTACGGCAGACAGTTGCGCTTCAGGTTTGTCTGTCGATAGAACTTCTAAATATTGGCTTTGACTATTCAAACCATGGGGTAAGCTTAATTGCCAATGCCAGTTATTATTATTTTTCTGTCCTTGAACAATAATTTCACCTTGAGTTTCATTGTTTGCTTTTGGCCATAATGGATTTTGTTGCTGTGTACTTAAATTCAGTATTTGCTGACTAATGAATTCGTTTGCGCGGTCAAGGTGGCTACTAAACTGTCCTTCTATTGTCAGTTCAGTTTTATGTTTTAATTTCTCCCCGCTTAATTGTTGTGCGAGTTGCCCTTGCCAGTTGCATTGACTGCTCTCTTGTTTGAAAGCACAGGTTAATGAAATGGCTTTTTCAAGGGTCTGCTTAATTTTAAGATCAATAGGGGCGAGAGCATTGATCTCTCCACTAAGATCAAATGTATCTAGGCTGAACTGCCATTGATCTTCACGCTTATTATCGATATTTGTGTTCAAATTAATGGCTAAGTCAGCATGTTCAATAACATGTTCTTTTTTTGAACGATCAAAAATATTAAAATCGTCTACTTTAATTTGTAATAAACCGGTCGCTGATAGCTGGCTTAAAAACTGATGCGGGTTCTGAATAATACTCGGTAGGTTTAATTCAATATTTGCTACCTGGATGGCCACGTTAGCATTTAGCTTTTGGGCTTGATTCTGCTGTTCAATTAAATCGAGCCAAGAATTAATGTCTGCACTTTGTTGTAAGTTGAACGTTATATTTTCAGCATCATCGTTTGATATTATCCAGTTACCTTGCAAATTAAAAATTGGAACAGGCTGCTGGTCGACGAATATGAGGCTGCTGATTTCACCTTGGTTGTTTATAGAGAATTGATGTTTTATTTTCTTTGTTAAATGTTTTGTCGAAATCGTATTATTAAAACTGAGCTGCTGTTTATTAA
>MAAB01001481.1_pt1 | contig 20458 bp, 18 predicted proteins | sample 1115991 | NCBI WGS metagenome assembly MAAB01 (sample SAMN04961124, study PRJNA320927) | seawater metagenome | isolation source: sample BD02T18 sea water enriched with oil for 18 days | place: USA:Gulf of Mexico | collected 2013-07-27
TCTTGGTCATGTCTGGTTCTGGCTCTGTCGGTTTGATGGCGCTCTTTGCTGTCGATTTATTAGACATGCTTTTTATCAGTATGTTGGGGCAAATTGAATTAGCGGCAGCAGTCGGTTTTGCTGGGACCTTGATGTTCTTTTCCACCTCAGTTTCTATTGGTACCTCTATTGCCATGGGAGCTTTGGTATCTAAGGCCATAGGCGCAAAAGATTGGGACAATGCAAGACAATTAAGCGGCAGTATTTTAATCACGGCCTTTGCCATCAGCCTTGTTTTTACCGGCTTCATGTTCGCTTATATTCCTGAGCTCCTCGCTATGATTGGTGCAGAAGGCGCAACAGCAGAACGTGCAGAAGCGTATTTACAAATATTAGTACCCAGTGGTCCCTTTCTAGCGGTCGCCATGGCAGCGGGGGCTGGTTTAAGGTCGGCAGGAGATGCTAAACGCTCCATGTGGGTGACCTTGTCCGGTGGCATAGTAAATGCCATTTTAGACCCTATCTTTATTTTCGGCTTTAACTGGAATGTCGAAGGTGCCGCTTTGGCATCTGTCATTTCCCGTTTTGCAGTTTTATACTTCTCTTTATACCCACTTATTAAACACCACAATCTGGTTAGTCTGCCTAATCTAACCCATTGGCTTAAGCATATTCGTTCCATACTTAAGATCGCGGTTCCGGCTATTTTTACTAATGCTGCAACTCCTATTGGTAATGCCATAGTCACCGCTAGTATTGCGCAATATGGCAATGACTTTGTCGCAGGTTATGCGGTAATTGGTCGATTAATTCCTGTCTGTTTTGCAGTAATCTTTGCTCTCTCTGGTGCCGTTGGCCCGATTATCGGCCAGAATCTAGGCGCAAATCGTGTCGATAGGGTCAAAGAGACTCTCTATAACTCCCTCATAGTTACTTCCATCTACACAGTGTGTGTCTGCACTCTGCTATTTTTTGTGCAAGATTACATCATTCAAGGTTTCACTTTACAGGGAGACGCCGTACTCATAGTGCAAGCCTTTTGTACGTATGTAGCCATTACTTTCATTTTTAATGGCGCTATTTTTGTTGCCAATACCTCGTTTAACAACCTAGGTAAACCGCTTTATTCCACTGTTTTAAGTCTAGGTCGTGCCACTATAGGTACTCTGCCTTTTGTTTATTTAGGCTCTTTGTGGTTTGGCGCATTAGGGGTGTTATACGGGCAGGCTCTTGGCAATATCATATTCGGCATCATTGCCCTCTTTGTATTACAACGACATATTAATGAATTGATGCTTGCTGCTCAGCCAGACAAGGAAGAAGTGGATCTAGCACCACTAGAGGCACAAAATAATACAACAGAATTCGATAAGATCTGTGATAAAACAACACTAGATGACGAGGATATCCCTCTATCTTGCTTGAATACACAGCCTTTTTGCACACTCGATGCCGTACTGATAGATGATTTGACCTCTCACAAGGATGAGCTTAAAGAAGACATTAAATAGCAGTTAACCTTATAAAATCGTGCTCTATATTTCAAAAACTAAAAGTACCCTAGGTGCTTTTAGCTTTTCGAGCTAGCGACTAATACCAGCGAGCAAGAATACCCTCTAACACGCCATTGGCTTTTATTTTATCCATGGCGATACGGATCTCTTCTGTAATCTCAGCAGGGAAGTCGAGACCAGCGCCTAAATAAATATAATTAACCCCTTCAACATTAGGACCCGCAACCAGGGTTTCTTTTTGATAACCACGCTTTTTCCATTGATAAGTATCGACTAACTTGGATTCAACCATGGCATCGAATCTATCTTTAACTAATAAATCGATTAATTGTTCAACATCGTTCGCTTCATAAATACTCGCAAAGCCCATTTTTTCGAGTGTTGGAATAATAGAAGACGCCCGCAACACCCCTACTGATAGTTCACTGGCATGCTCAAGACTCAAGGTTTTTATTAATGCTGAATGCTTTTTAGATTCATTATAAAACGTTAAGCGGATTTGATTAGGTACCAGTGGCACTATCCAGGTGTAAAACGCTTCTCGTGTGGGAGTACGAGTCAATGGAATAATGGCTGTGCCCTTATGCTTTTGCACCATGATTTGAGCTCGCTTCCAAGGCACAGACTGATAGGTAAATGTTGGCCCACCATGAAGGGTAATTTGTTCTAAAATTTCTACCGTCACACCGGCATCGCGCCCATCAATCGTACCACACCAAGGCATGGTTTCATGACGATATACCAATACCTCAGTCCCGGCATAAGTGACGCTAGTCCCCCCAAGGAAAAACACCAATAAAAGTGTATACAGACTTATTCTCATTCATCACCCATGTCGTCGTGTATATATAGTCTAGATTGATAGGGAGAATCAGCAAAACTAAGTTACAAAAGGTATAAAAATATTTTAAGTCTTATTTTTTATTGATATCTAAAAACGAAAAACCGCCTAAGTACAATAATCACCCAAACAGGGTAACCAGCTCATGTCTTTATCAAGTGGAAAGATAGGACGTCTCACTTTTTCATAAGGGATATTGGCCAGTACTGGGGTTGTTAATCCAGGAGCGTCCACTTCAATAATCTGTTCAGGGGAGAAAAACTCATCAAACCCGGCTCGAAAGTGACCTCGAGACTTCACCATTAAAAATCTAAGATCTGAAATATTAATACCTAACTCTTCAATAATGACAGGTTCCGCCATTTGCATACGATTAGATGTGACCAACACCTGAATACCTGAAACTTCAAGTAAAACACGTTTACCTAAATCAATATTTGAGCCAGCCCAAAGGCCTCGTCTACACGCTGTTTTACCCTCATAAATGCCAATGATTTTAGCGTCAATATCAAAGGTCTGAGCAAAAGGTAAAATTGGATCACGATTAAAACGTGCAACAAAACAAGCATGTGATGATGCAGAAGCATCTTGCACCAACTCAGGATCCGCGATACTGCCGACAAAACCTGAATGGCAACCGGCTTGAATGAGTGACTGTAAGATATACAAGGTATTTCCCGTGCCACCGCCACCTGGATTATCGGCAACATCCGCCAAAATCACAGGTAAAATCTTTCTATCACTCGCTAACCGTGCCTGCTTTACGGCACTCTCAATAGAGGTTAAGCAGGTATTAAATTGATGGCGTTTTTGCCATGCGAACGCAGCAACATCTAAAGCTAAACGATCTGCTAACACTTGATCATTTTCTGTGGCAACCACCACAGACATACCGCCATAAACATTATCACCAACAGAAAATCCTGAGCAAATACTCAAGTTTAATACGGATGATTCTGCTCTCTTTTCTTGCCCATACGCAAGAATATCCGCATAGGGACCCCTATCGGTTCCGAGTGTCGTCGAAGGTCCCATCATAGGAACTTTTACTAAGCTAGAAGTAATACGTAGGCCTGCAAATAGTCTTACTAATACCTGAGCCACCTCTTCCCCTCTTTCATACATATCTATATGAGGGTTCGTTAGGTAGCTGCACATAAAATCACAGTTATCCAACATCCGTTGAGTAACATGAGCATGTAAATCCAAACTGATTAGTATCGGTACATCAGGACCGACTATGCTCCTTACCATGGCTAACAAGCTGCCTTCTGGGTCTGCATCTTCTGTTGCCGCCGCACCGCCATGTAAGGGTAAATAAACACCATCCACTGGGCCTGCAGTTTTCAGGTCATTGACAAAATCACTCAGATACATATCAAAGCAACTTTGCTCTAACTCGCCTGCAGCGCCTCCACTTAATAACGGCATAGGGACAAATTCCCAGACCATATGCTGATCTAATTTATCTTTAAACCCTTTGCATTCCGTTGGCATCAAATTTTGCTCAAACCCTAGAGTAAGTTCTTCACCTTTTAAATAGCGGCGGCACTTATCCAGAGTTAACATTGGTGCATGACGGTTACTCTCAACGCGCATAGCCCCAATGGCTATACGCTTTTTGACGGGGTCACTCATATGATTTTCCATAAATAGAGATTAAGAATAGGGTTAGGTAAATACCGCTGTATAGGACAATTATTGATAGATAGAGACTGATTAGGAGCGGCTGTCAGATGCCCTATAAGATTCTGGAAACAACCTTGGGATGGCTAAAATTAAACGCTATCTTTTTAGACGTAAACATTCGTTACACCAACCTACATGGTTACCTTGAAATCTATCGAGTCAAATTAAACACGCTCGAGATGAAGGCTAGCTCATTAACAAAGCATATACAGAGCTCTAAATACATATATTATTTCATTGAAAACCATCTATCTAATTGAAATATAAAATAAAAAAGCGCCTTATGGGAGATAAGACGCAAACTGGTGCGGGGAGTTTTTATAAAATGAAACTTAAAAGTCTATATGCGGCATTGCCGCAATTAATACCTTGGTATAAGCATGTTGGGGCTGAGTGAAAATTTGTTCATTATCTCCAATTTCACATATTTTCCCTGTATTCATCACTATGGCTCGATCACACATCTGTCTGATAACCGCCAAATCATGACTAACAAATAACAGAGTTAAACCTAACTCATCTTGCAAATCTTTAAGTAGATTGAGCACATTCGCTTGAACAGATACATCTAATGCCGAGGTGGGTTCGTCACAAAAAATAAAGCGAGGTCTTAGGGCAAGTGCTCTGGCAATACCAATACGCTGTCGTTGACCTCCTGAAAACTGATGCGGGTATTTTTCGGCATCTTCAGCGTTCAATCCTACTTTTTCCAATAAACCTTCAACCACCTGATTAAACTCATCGTCACCTGATACCAGGTTATGTAATTTCATTGGATAACCTATGATGTCACGTATCTTCATACGAGGGTCAAGCGACGAATAAGGGTCCTGAAAAATAACCTGTAGTTCTCGTCTTAGCTGTTTTTGTTCCTTTTTTGTTCCAGCAATACTCAGGTCCCTACCATTAAACACGATGCAACCAGACGTTACTTCAGTCAGGCCTAATATCATTCTGCCTATGGTGGATTTACCACTGCCACTTTCCCCCACTATGCCCAGAGTTTCCCCAGCCATTACATTAAAGCTGACATCATCAACAGCCTTAAAGCCCTGTTTTTTGGAGAATAAGCTATTTTTTGAACCGTACACTTTAGTCAATTTTGAAACAGTAAGAATAGGTTTACTGGTGTCCAGCTCGGTCGAGTGCCCCGCTTTCAGATAGGCCATAGCAATTTGCTCGACCTTAGAAGGAATATGCTCGATATGCAGATCAGGAAAACGCTTTAGCTTTACATCAAGCCGCGGAATCGCATTAATCAAACTCTTAATATAAGGGTGTGAAGGGTTTGTTAACACCTCATGCGTTTTACCCTCACCGACAAGGTCACCATTTTTAAGAATATAAATGCGATCACAGGTTTCTGAGATAACCCCCATATCATGAGTAACTAGGATGACTGCAATATTTTTATCACGACATAAGGTCTTCAAGGTATCGAGTATCGAACGTTGAATCGTCACATCCAAAGCGGTTGTCGGCTCGTCCGCTATGATTAAATCAGGGTTTGATGAGAGTGCAATTGCAATAACAACACGCTGTCTTAGGCCGCCACTTAACTGGTGAGGATAGGCATCAAAGCGATTTTCAGCATCATTAATTTCTACTAGTTTAAGCAGTTCAATGGCCTTAATCTTCGCTTCCTTGCCCTTAATCCCGAGGTTGGCTTCTAATACTTCAGTAATTTGTAATCCAATCGTTAAGACTGGGTTCAATGAGGTCATAGGGTCTTGAAAAATATACCCTATTTTACTGCCACGGATAGATTTAAAATATTCCATCGGCTTATGGGTAATGTTTTCACCCTTAAAAAATAACTCACCACCCGCTATCGTGCCAGGCGCATCAAGTAGTTGAACCAAAGCTCGGCCTATGGTGGATTTCCCGGCACCAGACTCGCCAATTAAACCGACAATTTCACCTTTAGCGACTTTAATCGAAATATTATTAACGGCTGTAAATAACGCTTTTTTAGTTGGATACGTTATCTTCAGATTGTCGATTTTGACAATATCGTTTTGCATCTTGTTACTATTATTCTGCATGTCGATACCCTTTATTTTTATCTTATTATTCAGAAGCTTATTTTTAGCCATTCGCTTGAAATAAGCAGGAATGATGTCTGTATCGGTAAACGCTAGTTTTTTCGCAATCTAGGATTGAAGTACTCACGCATGTGATCACCCACCACGTTAAAACTCATCACCAATAGCAATAAAGCAACACCCGGGAAAACACTGATCCAGTACTCACCGCTTAATAAATACTCATAACCATTGGCAATCAATAACCCCAAAGAAGGTTCAGTTATAGGCACCCCTACCCCCAAGAAACTCAAGGTGGCTTCTGTACCAATAGCACCCGCGACTTGCATTGTGGTGATAACAGCAATCGCTGAAAGTGAATTCGGTAATAAATGACGGTACATGATGAAGAATTTGCTGGCACCGGCCGTTTTAGCCGCTTCAATGTATTCCTTACTCATTTCAGACAAGGCGGCAGCACGCGCTACCCGAGCATAAATAGCCCATTGTGTGATAGCCAAAGCGAAAATCACTTTATCAACACCTCGACCTAAAATAACCAGAATGAGTAAAGCGATGATAATAGTGGGAAAGCTCAATTTAATATCCACAGCACGCATCACAAGGACCTCAACCCAACCACCAAACATGGCGGCAGATAGACCTAAGAACAAACCAAACGTAAGGGCAATCATGGTGGATAACACAGCAACACCAATACTCACACGCAAGCCATAAACGATTGCTGAATAGAGATCACGTCCCTGATCGTCTGTGCCTAATAAACTTAAACTACCATCAGATAATTCAGACATGGGAGGTAAGCGACCATCAAGAATACTCAAGGAGATAAGGTCATAGGGATCTTGGGGTGTCAGTAAAGGCGCAAACACCGCCAATATAATAAAAACTATCATGCCAAATAAGCAGATAAGCACCATGGGTCTGCCCGCAAAGATCTCTTGGCCTACCGACAACATGGATTTATGTCGATTACTTAAATTTAAATTCATCTTATTTTGCCTCTTTTTCACGAATTCTTGGATCAAGTAGCATGTACAAAAGGTCGACCGTTAGGTTGATAATAATGAACAAGACCACTACAAAAATGAGGTAAGCCACAACAACAGGACGATCTAATGCATAGATGCTGTCCATCAGCAATTTACCCATACCAGGCCAACCAAAGACAGTTTCCGTCACAGTTGAAAAGGCGATCAAACCACCAAACTCTAAGCCCGCTATGGTCACTATCGGAATCAGAATATTTCGTAGTACATGCACCCCTACAATACGCTTCTCACTCAAACCCTTAGCTCTGGCAAAAGAGACATAATCCTGGACTAATTCTTCACGTGTACCTGAACGAGCCAAGCGGGTATGCATAGAAATTTTATAGAGAGCCAAGTTGACCGCAGGCAAAATCATGTAGGACAAACCGTCCCAACTCATAAAGCTTAACGACATACCCAAAAATTCAGTTGTATCACCCCGACCTGAGGCAGGAAACCAACCAAGAATCACGGAGAACACCATGATTAGCATCATACCTTGCCAAAAATTAGGTAATGAAAACCCTAAGGTAGAACCAAACATGATGGATTTTGCCCGTTTTGAATCAGGCTTTAAGCCGGCAAAAATACCTAAAGGAATACCAACACTCATACCAATAAAAAGTGCAAAAACGGCTAACTCCAGGGTGGCTGGGAAACGCTCTATAATAAGATCCAAAGCAGGTTTTGAGTAGACAAAAGAATCACCGAAATCCCCTTGTAGTGCATTGGATAGAAAATGCCAATACTGTACCCAAACAGGTTTATCCAAACCCAATTGAATCGTAAGTTGGGCGATATCCAGATCCGTTGCATCCGGCGGTAACAGTGTCGTTACCGGGTCTCCTACTGCGTAAATCCCAAAAAAAACTAATAACGACATGATAAATGCAACCACGGCACTTTGGCCTAAACGGCGCAATATATATTCAATCATAGTAACTCTCTTATCTGACTATGGGTGCACCTTTAAGCCAAAGATGCACCGCGTGGTTTAAGACTTCTTACGAAATTCCATGGCGATGGTTTTCTCATCCGAACGCCCAAGTGTCGTCAGATTATTTTTGTAAGCCCAAGAATACTTCTGCCAATGCAATGGAATCAGAGGTAAGTCTTCAAGAATAATTTTAGCGGCTTCTTGCTGAGCTTGAATGCGGCTATCTTTATTCATAGTGGTCAGGCCTTTTTCTAACCATTTATCAAATTCTGGGTTTGAATAACCACCATAGTTACCTGTGCCGTAACCTTTTTCTTTATCCTTAGTTGCCGTAAAGGATTTAAGTAAGGCTAATGCGCCAGAACCTGAAGACCAGCCCCCCATAGACATGCTGTATTCTTTATTACGGCGTTTAGAGAAAAAGACGGTTTTAGTCACCGAATTCAGCTCTACTTTGATGCCCACTTTACGCAGATATTGGGTTATCGCCTGGGACACTTTAGAGTCGTATAAATAACGGTTATTAGTCGCAGAGAAAACCAATTTAAAACCGTCTGGGTAACCGGCCTCAGCGAGTAATTTCTTCGCTTTTTTCGGATTGAACTCAACCTCATCTCCTTCTTGCAGTGAACCTTCTAAGAAAGTAGGCGCAAACTGGTTGGCGGCAACACCTTCACCGTCAAGAATACGATCCACAATCACCTTACGATTGATGGCTAATGAAATAGCCTTACGAACTCGCGGATCTTTTAAAGGATTCTCTTCTGCGTTACCCACCACACCAGGTGATTGATCTCTTGCGACATCTAGTTGTAAGAAAATAATGCGTAAAGAAGGAATGATGGTCCAATCAAATGCATTACGTCTTTTCAACACGCCAAGGTTCTTAGTTGAAACCCCATCAATGACATCAAAGTCATCAGCCAATAAGCCAGCGATACGCGCACCATCATTACTAATCGTTTTAATTTCAACCTGAGACCAGTCTGGCATTTCCCCCCAATAATTAGGGTTACGCTCTAACAAATTAGCCCCGCCTTTATTAAAGCTGGCTATTGTATAGGGCCCGGTACCTATGGCTTTACCTTCATCAATTTCACTTGTAGTAACATATTTTGTAACGCCGCAGTTAGACGCTCTATCAAATTTAATCGTGTCAAAATCCCCGGTAGATGCTGAGATAACTTTTAAATTACGTAACAATCTATCTAGATCTGGCTGAGGTACTTTCGTTTTGACAACTAAGGTATGAGGATCCGGCATATCAACCGTATCTATCAGGTCAATCGTTGAAGCAGCGGCTCCACGCCCACCCTTTTTGGAGCTATAGTTTCGGCAAAAACTATAGATGACATCTTCGCCAGTAAACGCTTCGCCATTACTAAAACTGACATTTTTTCTTAGATTAAATTGCCACGTATTCTCATCCAGTTGTCGCCAACTTTGTGCCAGCTGAGGTTTTATCACTGATTGACCATCTGAAATAACCAATGATTCGAACACATGGGACACTAAAGATGCATTTGGTGTATGTAAGGAATAATGTGGATCTGAAGTCGAAGGTTCAGAGGCATACCCCATACGTAAAACATCAGCGTTTGCTTGTGCTGCTAAACCAGCCAATAGTCCGGTTATGAATATTTTTTTTGTTAGTTTCATAACTAATCTCCAAGGATTTTCTTGTTATTTAATTTGTGAACGTACGTATTCGGCAACACTGTCGACTACCAGGGCGCAATCTCTACGCATCCTGTCAAATCGCTCATTTTTTTCATGTGTCTTATCATCCATATAAAGATCACGTCGTATTTCTATCTGCAAACTATGGCGGTTATCTTCTGGTTTACCATAACGGGTAACCAACTCAGCTCCTGGGAACATGGTGTTAGCAATGACCTCATAACCCTGACTTTCAAAGGTGCTTTTCACCACCTGTAAAAATTCATCACTTGATGTCTGACCAAAGCGGTTACCTAAAATAATTTCGGGTCTCATTTTTGTCGGTTGCCCTTCACTGTCTAAGCTAAAACTTTGGCATGAGTGACAATCCATATGCCACACTGCGCCAAACTCTTGATGGTACTTATCCAGGTACTGCTTCAAACTTTGGTGGTAAGGCTGATAGCAGTTTTCTACTCGTGCAGCCAAGTTATTTACATCAATGGCTTCTGGGTAAATTTGATGCACTTTCTGTACAAGCTTCCAAAATAAGCCCGCACCTGTTTTCGAGTTATTTGTTTGATCTAATGGGTAAGGCCACTCACCTTTAATCATAGTCGGATCAATATCACCTACACGGCGATTTACATCGATATAAGCACGAGGAAAGTTTGCATCTATCAAAGTGGCACCTGAATTAACCGCCATGGCATAAAGCGCTTCTATGTGAGCATCTTCAGGACTTCTTAATAACGTTTGTCCAAGCTCGGTACGGTAAAGAAAATCAGCAGGGTAATTTAAGCCACTATGTGGTGAATCATATACAAGGGGTAAAACATCTCCTTGGGGTAAATGCACATTATGTGAATTGTGCCTAGTAAATCTATCTATCTCTCGATACGAGCCCATATAAAACCTTCTTTTATATTTATCTTCAACGTATATTTATAATATGAAGAAAAAAGGTTATTTATAACTCTATGTATTCAAAGCATGAGCTCATACATTTTTGATATAAGTTTTTCTCAATACAAAAAATAAAGAACGAAAAATAGTACCATTTTAAATAAGGCATAAAAAAACCGAATAACAAAGAGTGTTATTCGGCAATAAAATTGGTGCTTAATATCGGGGAAACAAAATAAACTTAGAAAGTAATATTTAAACCAGTCGAAATGGCATCATCATTACCTGCGCCTTCATTTTCAGCATTGTATTGCACATAAACATCCGCACGAGGGTCCAGTTTCATACCTGCATGTAAAATCCATTGGGATTCATTACTCCCTCCATCAACCTCTAGCATGTCACGTCCTATTTTAAAGTTAGCGTGACCTACCTTGTAAATGGCAGCCAGCGCAATCAGGGTTTCATCAACCCCAGTTTGTAATGAGGTGTCTTCATAAGACGCATTTAAAGTGAGGTCATCCATTTTGTATCGCATACCCAGATTGATGATTTCTTTATCATCATCTGCACTTAAATATTTCTTAGAGGTGGTGGTAGAAGCCAAGACTAGTTCTAAATTTTTAGTCTTATACTTGGCGCCATAAACAGAGGTATCAATATCTTCATCCGTGTCCGTATCATCTGCTGCTATTGTTAAAAATAAATTTATATCATTGATTTTAGGTGAGTAATACGTCATCGCATTACCAAATCGAGAGCGAGTATTAACAAAAGCACCTGAGCCTTTCTTAAAGTTATCATTCTTATAAGCACTGTATGCTGGATTACTTTGACGGCCAATATGTAACTCACCGAAATCACCCTTTACACCTACCATGGCTTTACGAACGGTAGTATCACTCTTGGTTGTTGAGGAATCAGCTTCTGTCGATGAATCAGCTGTCTCGTTGGCATCATATTGCCACTCTAGATGATAAAAACCGGTTAACCCGTCAACATACTCAAGTTCAAAGCTATCCTTAGCACCAAAGCGCATTTTATTAACGGTAATACTTAACTCTTCATCTTGCTGATCAACAATACGTACTTCGCCACGACCATAAAATGGCGAGTCAGCTTGAGCAATAAGGGGGGCTGTTGAGGCAGCAGTAACGGCTAAAAAAACTAATGACTTCTTCATGCTTTGTACCTTTAACTCTTTTTATAATGAATACAATTCCTCCTGCTATTTAAATTTAAAAGCAAGAGAGTAAAGCCAATCTTTACTCCCTTTATCCTACTCAAGTAACAACAATTAATTTAAACCTATTCATAAAGTGAATACTTCAATATCCGTTTTAAATATTATCTAACGTTTTATAGAAACAAATAAAACCTTATTCATAAAACACATACATCTATATCATTTCCAAATACCAGATTAATAAACAATCAAGATAAATGTATATTTGAATATAAAACATACAGAAATTAGATTTGAAAACTAATTAAATACAAAAGACTTAATCATTCAAGATATTAGTTAATTTAAAAGAAGTCGCTAAAAAGGAAGATCGTGAACAATTACGCCATCAATATCCAGTGCTTTCACATGATCGCTGAACATACGAACAAAGGTTTTCTGGTACTCATTTAGTTCCGTTGTTTCACCAATAACCACACCAAATTCTGATTTAATGTCTGACTTAAAAGGGCGAATAACCACATCATCATGGCTCACTAAATTTGTCATTAAAGCATTTGCAAAGCCTATACACTGGGTATTCCCAACCATTTCAACGAGTACATTCACTAGAGATGTCTCTACAAAGGCGTGTGTATAAACTTGATCTTGTGCAAACAGACGCTGAAACTCGTGACGTTTAGGGGAGGATTTAGCCGGTAAAATCAGCTTTTGGTGTTTAAAATCGGTGGCTTCTAGAACCTCTTTTTCAGCGAGAGGGTGATTTTTTGGCAAGATACACACATATTTAGCTTCTATGAGCGGAATAATTTTGACTGCTGGTTGAGTCACCAAGCTAGTCATAATGACTAGATCTATTTGGCCTTCAAGAATTTTTTGATTCATTCTCTCCGCAGGACCTGTAATCACATGGGAGCCAATATTGGGATGTTCTGCGGTAAATTTACCTAAAATTTTAGGAATAATACTATGAGCTAATGTAACCGTGGTCCCTAAGCGCAATCGTTTCGGGATAGATCGAGAAAGACTATTAAATAAAAAATCCAAGCGATCTAAATTTGATAACAATTGATCCACTTCTTCTTTTACATTCATCGCTTCATTAGTGACACATAAACGCCCACCAGAGCGAATAAACAATTTTACACCGCTTACCTCTTCCAGTTTAGCCAACATGCGACTCACAGAGGGTTGAGACGTATTTAGTTTACGAGCGGCTTCAGAAACGGAACCCGTTTCAACAACCGCTTGAAATGCTTCAAGGTACTGTAAACGTCGATAACTCTTAAGCTTATTTGACGTATCTTCAGACATTATTTAACTACCTTATCTTTCAAGTGCGAGCCTTATAAACGAAGCCAGTCAGTCTAAGCTTAGTTTGCTTGCTCTTGGTGGCAACCTAATACTAGGCAAAGTCCCTTTTGGGAAAAATCTTGTGAGCATAACTTAAAAGCGACTTAAAGTATTAGCCGAATATTTATTCGTATCATGAAAAAACCACCCTGCGCGCCTGTTTGATAAAAAGAGACTTGTGCCAAGAAAATATAAAGCCAGCAGCTTAAGGACGGATAACAAGTGGGCTACTGGAGCAAAATTGATACCCTATCAACTCATTTTAACTATCGTCTAACCCTGTTCTTTGCATAATTTGAGTTTCAAATCCATCAATACTTTGCTGATTATTACGCTGCCAATACTTTTCAATACCGGCTGTATCTTGTTTATTCGACCAGTCCGTTAAGTTATCCCTATCCTCTTGGTACTCAAAATAAGGCACCGCCATACCACAGGAAGATTGCACCATTTTAATGTCTTGAATGAAGATGTTGCGCTTTGCCACACTATCCGGAAAAAGAGCACTAAATTGCGCCCAATCATCATCACCTTGATGTAACACTCTGGCCTCACCATAGGTTCTTAAAATCAAAGGGGAGCCATCATAGGCACAAAACATAATGGTCATTCTCGGGTTTTGCAGAACATGGGCAGCTGTTTCATTGCCACTGCCCGTCAGGTTTAACCAAGCAATAGTATTGGCATCGATTACCCTTAGGGAATCACCGCCTTTGGGAGATAGATTTACATTGCCTGAACTTGCTGCAGAGGCAACGAAATAGATTTTTTGTTGTTTAATAAATTCCACATGGGAGTCTGATAACTGTTCAAATTGTTTGCCCATAAGTCTTTCCTTAACTATTCAAGAATAACATGCGTCATTAAGACGTTAACAAATAGTCTACGGGTAAGACAAGTAAGCATAAATCCTACTAATACCCCCTCAAACCCTGTTTTATATCAATTTAAAAAAGTGAATGAGCTCTAAAATAACGCCTTTAATATTATTAAGATTTAAATGATCCATGCAGAACCTATATGAAGAGGCAAAAAACTGTTTTTTGAGCGCTAATCCAGACGATAAAGTCGCGCTTACCTATCAAGCCTGTGCGGCTTGGCGGGATAATAAACTCAGTTGGCAAGACGGTGGGGCGCCTGAATTACTCAATGAACCTGGTCGTCTAGATTCACCCAAAATCGTTATGCCAAGGGATTTAGGTAAACGTAAATTAAACAAAGAAGAGGGTCGTGCGGCCCTCATTCATGCCCTTGCTCATATAGAGCTTACTGCCGTTAATCTTGCTTGGGACTCTGTTTATCGCTATCGAGATATGCCCAAAGCCTATTATCAGGATTGGGTGCAATGCGCCCAAGAAGAAGCACAACACTTTAGTCTTCTCCGAGAGAGACTTAGAGAGATGGGTTATGACTATGGCAGCTTTCCTGTTCATAACGAGTTGTGGAAAATGGCGGTTAATACGGCCGATGATTTAATGGATAGAATGGGCATAGTACACAGAGTATTCGAGGCAAGAGCCTTGGATGTTATTCCAGGGACACTAAAAAAGTTTGAGAAGCAAAATGATACTCAGATGGTAAAGGTACTGACGCAAATTTGTAATGAGGAAGTGGGCCATGTGAGTTCAGGCACTCGCTGGTTTCATTATCGTTGTAAACAAGCGAACTTAGATCCAGACTCTACTTTTTTCACCTTAATTGAAAAATATATGCCACGCCCCTTGAGCGGCCCCTTTAATCATGAGGCTAGGCGAGCGACAGGCTTCAGCCAGAATGAGCTGGACTATCTAGAGCGACATTCACCATTAAAAAAAGCAGCTATTTAAAGCAAAAGCAGACGATAAAAACAACAAAGCCCCAAAATAATTGAGGCTTTAAAAGTTCAGATAAACACGATAAATCAGTCTGCTTTAGCGAGTTTCTGCGTCAGTTTATTCAGTAAAATACCGTATAAAGGAACGAACATACATAGGCTAATAATAAGTTTAAAGCCGTAATCTACCGTCGCAATTTCTACCCAGTTTGCGGCCATAAAAGCATCACTACTCTGATAAAAAGCGATACCAAAGAAAACCAAGGTATCAATCGCATTACCGACAACAGTCGATAATGACGGCGCAACCCACCAAGCTTTTGCCTGTCGTAGTTTGTTAAAAACAATGACATCCAATACTTGCCCCACCACATAGGCTGCAAAGCTAGCCAAAGCAATTCGAGCAACAAAGGTATCCAGTTGGGTCAGTTTTTCTAAGCCTTGAAAACTACCTTGATAAAACAAGACAGATGCCACGTAGGAAACCACTAACGCAGGTAACATGACGGTTAAAATAATACGTCTAGCCAGTGCTGTGCCATAAAGGCGGACGGTTAAATCGGTGGCTAGGAATACAAACGGAAAGGTGAAAGCCCCCCAGGTAGTGTGTAAACCCAAAATGGTAAAAGGTAGCTGTACCAGATAGTTACTCGAGGCCAGAATCAGAATGTGAAATCCAGCCAGAATAAGCAGTACTTTTTTAATTTTTGATGCTGGCGTTGATGCCATATCTAAGGTCGGTGTCATTTGCATTGTTATGCCCTTTTTATAACGCCAGGGGTGAGGGAACCCTGAATCAGGCCGCATTGTCCATAATTTAAGCAGGTCTGTAAAGTGAGAACAGAACAAAAGTGAACCGATCGGTCAAATTTTAACAAAAGTGTATCTCATATTATAAAAATACAATCCTTAAAAGTAGTAAATTCAGTTGTAACACCTTGATAAGCACAATAACTCTGCGGGGTAATTTCTACGATACAGATAGGTTAGCCAATCCAGTTTACGGCCATTCACCCGTACGTTTTGTAAAATACTCATCTAAAATAACGAGTGACTTATTACCTAACATCATTGTCTTATTCCACTTTACTAGGATCACCATTAGGCCAAGAAACACTTTCATCTAGATCCAGAGCATTTAATCGCTGTCTATCCTCATCATCAAGTTTAAAGTGATATAGCTTAAGGTTTTCAGCAAGATGTTCAGTTTTAAGACTTTTAGGGATCACCGCATAACCTAGCTCCAAGGCCCAACGCAATAGCAGTTGCGCTTGGCTCACCTGGTGCTTATTAGCAATTTGAATAAATACATTATTGTTATCTTGACTATAACGCACCATATCTTGTGTTTTAGCGCTTTCAAGCCTAGGTTCAGTACGCCAGTTAGCGAGGGGGACTAAACTGCTATAAGCCATGGGCAAGATATTATTAAGCTTCAAATAGCTCACTAAACCTTGCTTTTGTGACCAAGGGTGAAGTTCAATTTGGTTTACATCCGGTGCAGATAAACCGACATCAATAAGTTCTTCAATGTGCCTTTGGTTAAAGTTACTAACCCCAATATGACGTACTCTGCCGGTCTCTTTTAAATGCATTAAGGCTCGCCACTGAGCAATACGTTGCTGTTTTTTAAAAGGCGCGTGGATTAAATACAGATCCAAATAATCAAGCTGGAGTCGTTCTAAACTCTCTTCAAACGCGAGCAAACTGGTATCATAATTTTTTGGAATTTGCCCCCAATCCGCATTACCTGGCCAGAGTTTTGACGTGATAAAGATATGCTCTCGATTTACGCTACCTAACTTAAGATATTGCTGGATCGCTCGGCCAACACCCGCTTCATTATGGTACCCCTGTGCTGTATCGATATGCCGATAACCCATTACTAGAGCTTGGTAAACGAGTACCTCGACCTCATGATCACTCACCAAATAAGTGCCTAATCCGATTGCTGGCATAACAAAATCACAGGGTAGTTGAATAGGAAAATTTACGGGCATATTTATCTCTCATAACAGTCGATTTCATTTTAGCTTAGCTTAGTTATCTTTGAGGGTCTCAACCTAAAGTATCAAGCAAAACTAGTTTTTCAACTAATACACACCCCCTCCATAATGCGAGATCATACTTAAGATGAGTTCATAACAGGAGGTCGTTATGCGTCTTATTTTGCCGCTTCTCATACTTGTTTTTTCATCCGGCTTAACGGCAACACAAAAGCCGCTTAACCCATTAGTCTACTTAAGTGAGCAATACGCCCCCTTTAATTACCTTGATGAATATGGTCTTCAAACAGGTTATGCCATTGAGCTATTACATCAGATTTGGTATGAGATGGGGCTTACTCCCCAACCAATTCAGATTTTACCTTGGGCAAGAGCTTACTCAACAACACGTCATAAAAATAACACGCTGCTTTTTTCAGCGTCTCGAATTAACTCGAGGGAAAAATTATTCAAATGGGCCTGCTCTATCATAGATTTAAGAATCGTTTTATTAGGTCTTGTGAGTAAGAATTTAAAGATAGCTTCTTTAGAAGAAGCTAAAAAGTATGACATTGTCGCTATCAATAAAGATGTCGGAGAACAACTTTTATTAGAGTCAAATTTTGACTTAAAAAAAGTACAACAGGTAAGTCTTTTAGAGCATGGCCTCAAAATGGTCCTAATGGGTAGAGTCGACTTGCTTTCAAGTACCGAACTTAACGCCTATCAAAAACTCAGTGAAATGAATCTAGACCCAGATTTATTTGAAGTTGTTTGGGTACTCAATAGCTACCCTGTTTGTTTTGCATTTAACCTGAATGTAGAAGAGGAAGTGGTTACAAATTTTCAACAGGCCTTACTCAAAGTGCAAGAAAATAAAGCCTATATTAAAATGTTAAAACGCAAATACGGGCTAAACCTTAAATAGAACCCCCTTAATTAAAAGCCCCTTAAAGTAAGTTAAGGATGAGCTTATTTTTGTATTTCCTTCGTCTTTTCTAGTGTTTGAATAATATTCAGCCATACTAAAAAAGATCCTCTACAAGCCCCGATTAATAGACACTTTCACTGAGGGAAAAATGAATTTTCCTAAGCTTATGCTTGCCCTATTACTGCTATTACCTTCTTCTACTCTGTTATCAAGCAGCATAGAAGATCTTGAGTACCTCACGGAACAATATGCTCCCTTTAACTTTCTTGATCCCGCAGGCGAACAACAAGGTTACGCTTATGAATTATTACAAGAAATTTGGTATGAACTTGAAACACCTAGCAAGCAGATTCAGGTATTACCTTGGGCAAAAGCTTATACAAGAGCGCAACAGGATAAAAATACCGTGCTCTTTTCTGCCTCTAGAATCAGTTCAAGAGAAAAGGAATTTAAGTGGGTCTGCTCCATCATAGATATTAAGGTTGTATTGTTAGGGCTTAAAGAGAATCAGTTTAAAATACGCTCTTTGCCTGAAGCGAGAGGTTACAAGATAGTGGCGGTTAAATCCGATGTGGGTGAACACCTGCTAATAGAAAATAGCTTTAATGATAAAAGGATATTTAGAGTCGATAAAATGGAGGTTGCCCTTAAAGTAGTGTTATTAGGGGCCGCTGATTTAATTTCTACCACTGAACTTAACGCTTATCAGACACTGAGAGAAATAGGCTACGAACCGTCTGACTTTGAAGTGCTCTGGATACTCAGAAGCACTCCCATTTGTTATGCCTTTAACCTAAATGTTAACAATCGGGTTATCAAGCGGTTTCAACAGGCATTAGAATCAGTACAAAAAAATGTCACCTTAATCGAGCAGCTAAAACACAAATATGACCTTGGGAATAGCTAATAAAAAAGCAATGAGACAAAACAAAACAAAGTCCAACAAATCGAAAAGAGCGCTTTTTCAAGACTACACCATACTAGTAGGGTAATGAATTATTTATGAGGTGAGAATGAGACGGGTTAGGTGTTTTTTATATTTTTGCCTTTGCTTACCTTATTTAGGCCCTATGGCTAATACATTCGAAGAGCTCAATTATATTACAGAGCAATACGCACCATACAATTATCAAGATGAAAATGGACAATTCCAAGGGATTGCCGTTGATGTTCTTCACAAAGTGTGGGAGATATTAAATATACCTTCTCAAACAATTCGCCTTTATCCTTGGGCGAGAGGATATACGCTGGCCCAACAACAAGAAAATACATTACTCTTTTCTACCACCCGCAGTCACTCCCGTGAAATACGCTTTAAATGGGCTTGCCCCATTATTGATATCAGAATTGTACTCATGGCCCGAAAAGAAAAACAGATTAAGATTCACACAATAGAAGAGGCAAAGCAGCACAGGATAGTGGCTATTAAATCTGATATTGGCCATCAGCTACTGTTAGATAAGCAATTCAAACAGAAGAAAATCTACCTTTCTAATTTCTTAAATGGGGCGATTAAGATGGTCAAGCATGGCCATGTTGACCTTGTCTCAAGTTCAGAGGTCGCTGTTTATCAACAGCTAAAAGAGATGGGAGAAGACCCCCAAGATTATGAAGTTGCTTGGGTTTTAGAAACCAACCCTTCCTGCTTTGCCTTCCATCATAAACTCGATGATAGGCTAATCCAAGAGTTTCAAAAAGCACTTGATCAAGTCAATAACATCCCAGGTTTTATGCAGGGACTGAAAGAAAAACACCACTTAAGTGCTCATTAATTTACTAAAAGCATGAGTGGTACAATAACCACTCAAGCCCATTAAACCTTATCCCGATTAACAGCAACTATGTGCTTTGCATTCAGTTTTATCTGACTGACAACAGATCATTCCTTTCCCTAAATAAGTTTCATCTGATAAATAAAAGTTAGAAAACACCAGTTCAAAATCATCGTCAACCGATGCCTCATACAAGCCCGTTTCTGCTAATGCATTTTGCCAAGCCTGCACCTTGGGTTTATTGGCAAACAAATCAAACCCTGTGCGTTCCTGAATAATCTTTGCCCTATGCAACAGAGGTAACCAGGCAATATCTACATGACTTAGTCCTTCTCCTTTGAAAAAGTGGCCTTTGGTGAAAGCCTTTTCACTCAATGCGACTTCAGCTTTGCTAAAGGGTTTACTCAGCTTAGACATTCGTTCGCAAAAAGTGTCTTCATTAGCGCTTCGCATGGCACCACATTGAGGAAGATACTGCTTTGTCGCCATATAACCCCACGCCCGGTCCAATGCTTTTTGCGCAGGGCTCAAGTCCAATTCAAGTGGAGGACTGATCTCATTAATGTATTCAACGATGGCTTCAGACTCAAATAAAGCGATGCCGTCTTCTGTGATTAAAAGAGGGACTTGGCCATTAGTTGAGATATCCAAGAACCATTGGGGTTTATCTTTCAAGCTGATGTACTCAACTTGATAGACGATTTTCTTGGCTTCTAATAAAGCGGTAACACGCTGTACGAAAGGGCAAATTTTTAAACTCACTATTTTGATCATTTTTTTCTCTCTTAAAGTAACGTCTTAATGTATTTATCTATAA
>MAAB01006670.1_pt1 | contig 20454 bp, 19 predicted proteins | sample 1115991 | NCBI WGS metagenome assembly MAAB01 (sample SAMN04961124, study PRJNA320927) | seawater metagenome | isolation source: sample BD02T18 sea water enriched with oil for 18 days | place: USA:Gulf of Mexico | collected 2013-07-27
GGCAATTGGTGGGGCAGTAATGACCCGCAGGTAATAGCGGCCAGTATTAATGACTATCTTGATGAAGAGTATTTATCAGCAGTAGACTTTTCAGGTTATAAAGACTCCGAGTTTGGTGAGTCAATTGGGACTCATTTACTCGGTTCAATCTCTGGCGAACATCGTTGGCAATTTAACGATGGCATAGTGATAGCTGATATTACGATAAAATCAGGTGCTAATGTTATTATAGAGTCAGGTACTCGCCTTGAATTTCAAACAGGAACTAAGTTAATTATTGAAGACGGTGCTCAATTAATCGTTGCTGGGGATAAAAATAATCCAGTAACTTTTACTTCAAACCAATTAGATAAATCAGCTGGTAATTGGGGAGGAATTGAAGTTAGAAGTAATACTCATGTATACATATCTAATGCGATTATAGAGTATGCAACAAGAGGTATTTATTTTAACGGAATGAAAGCCTCTGGCACGGTGACAAACAATACCATCCAAAATAACATTTTAGGTGTTCTAGTTAATGCGAATTCACAAACCCTAGAGAATCACCCTACGCCTAGAATAACTAATAATATTATTCGTAATAATGTTAACTATAACTACTATGCGTATAGGTTTGGAGATGCCAATAGTCGAGTATTGAATGCAAAGGGTAATTATTGGGGAACAACGGATACTGCTGCTATTGCACAAAGTATTTATGACAACACTGACTCTAGCAGTTCTCCTATCGTAGATTATGGTTATGCAAGGGCAAGTGAGCTTACCAATATCACCGCTGATGCAGGTCCCGATGCTATTGGGTTTGAAAAAGTTGAAACTCTGTTAACAGGTACTGGAAGTAGTAATGTTGCCATTACAAATTATTCTTGGGAGCAGTATCTAGGCAACCCAGTAACATTGAACAACTCCACATCAGCAACAGCTAATTTCACAGTTCCTGATGTGAAAAATGAAGAATTAATATCATTCACTTTTACTGTGACTGATGCCAATAACATATCAGCAACAGATAAGTTAAATGTCGTTATAAAACCATTCGGTGAATTCAATCAAGCACCAATAGTTGATGAATCTCAAGAAATACTAGTTGCCGGAGGTGAGGTAGTATCAGTAACCTTAGCTGCAACAGATGAAGACAATGACACATTAAGTTATACATGGCAGCAAATAGGTGGTGAAACGATCTCCTTAGCAACAACAGAGACAAATACTTTAGGCTTTACTGCGCCAACTAACATAAAGAATAAAATAGTTAGCTTTAAACTAATCGTAACCGATGGTAATTATACCGTTGAGCGTACTGTGATTGTTGCTGTAAGAGCAACAGAAACAGAAACAATGACTGGCACATTTTATTACCATAATGATCACCTAGGCACACCACAGGTAATGACAGATACTAATGGCACTATAGTTTGGCAAGCCAATTACACGCCATTTGGCCAAGCCGATGTAGTAGTAGAAACTGTAACTAATAATATTCGTTTTCCGGGACAATATTACGACCAAGAATCAGGGTTACATTACAACTACTTTAGGGATTACGACCCAGAGTTAGGGCGCTATATTCAGTCAGATCCTATTGGTTTAGCGGGTGGGATTAATACTTATGGGTATGTTGGTGGGAACCCTATTAATTATTATGACCCCTATGGAAAAAAAGCTGCTCAAGCTGCTATGTGTTTTGCTGCTGTTGAAGGAGTGAACGTACTCTCAACGGCATATACGTTTAATCAGATGACTTCCGTTTTAACTGATAACTTAGATCAAATGCTAAATGTAGTAGATCAGAGTATTAGTGAATGTGATACAAGTACTGATGATGGAACACTGCGCTTTCTTGAGTTGAGCAAAATGAGGGAGAGTATAATTCAACAGAAAGCAAATGCATTAACTTTAGGATTGGATAGTTCTTCTATCGTTGTAGGCGCAATTGCCGCAGGAACAGCAGGCTTGTTATGTGGAGCATTGGCTCCTTCACCACTATAACTAGGATATATTTATTAGTATGAATAGAAAAATTATTACAGCTCTTTTTGTTATGTGTGCCTTAGGGGTAACAATTACTTCTATAGCATTGATACAGCTATATGGGATTAATGAAAAAATTGGGAGCATCACATCTATATCATTGAATGACAAAAACGAATCTAACGTGATTATATTAAAAGCAAAAATCGTATCTTTAGAAAGCACGTTAAAAGCTAAAGAAGAAGTATATCATCATGTTATAGAGCAAAACCTAAATTCGTTAATCATAGCGTGTATCTTGTTCAATTTACTATTCATAACTATATTGTCCATCACGTATTTCAATCAACGAAAAAAATGATTTTGAATCCAAAGCCTCGCGTGCGGGGCTTTTTATTGCGCAAAATCAAATCAATTAGCATTAGGTTGCGTATTGATTTACTTACGTTTTTTAAACTGATAACTTTGATGCTAGGATTTACAAAGGACATTATCGTTAGGTTAAGACTCTGCTGTGCAACCTGACAATTTATCAAATATAAGGGAAGATATGATCCAGTCTGAATTTCAACGTTTTCTTCAAACTTTACTTTCAACTCCATCTAGTGCATCAGTTCATAAATTCGCTAACTTGGTACTAAAACACCTTGATGAAATTGTTCCATTAGGTACTCATCAAGGGCAACGGGTTAAACATGTCGCAAAGCTTGCTCAAAAAGAGTGGGCTAGTTTAAGCAAAGATATTCCAACTAACCTTGAAGATGTTGAGTCAGATGTAGCCTCTTTTACTCTACTCAAAGAGTTATCGGTTGACTCATTTAGGGGATTTAGCCGTGAAGAAATTTTTGACCTAAAAAGTCTGTTAGTGCTTATCTTTGGGCCAAACGGTACGGGGAAGTCTAGTTTTTGTGAAGCATTAGAATACTCCTTGTTAGGCTCAGTAGCAGAAGCTGAAAGTAAGCGTTTTAGAGATGTTGAAGCTTATTTAAAAAATGCACACACCAATAAATTCGAACCACCCAAATTGATCGGAATTGATGCTGAAGGCGCTGATGTCAGTATCAAGCCTAATGATGCTCTTTATCGATTTTGCTTCGTTGAAAAAAATAGAATAGATAGCTTTTCGCGTATTGCTGCGCAAGCTCCGGCCAAACAGTCAGAGCTAATATCAACACTATTTGGCCTAGATGCGTTTAATGAGTTTGTTAAAAATTTCTCACCTGAAATTGATGGACGATATATAGATGTAGAAGGCATAAAAGCAAAAAAACTCTCTCAAAAACGACTGCAACTCCAAGGGGCTGAACAACAGATAAAGCTTAATCAGGGCATCGTTGAACAGGTGAAGGATGAAGAAGCTTCATTAGCATCACGCCATAGAGAGGGCTGTACTTTACTTAAAATGATGTCTGAACTTAATGGTACAGAAGAAAAGCAAGGGCAAGTATCTTTATTAGAATCTGAGCTGCAAAAACCTGTTCCGCAAAAAAGTAACCTAACTGCTGCTAACCTAGCCTTAATCAAACAAACGTTAGTAAACAGCCTAAACGATCATAAACAAAAAAGTGATGAATTAGCGAAAGCAAGCCAACAAGTATCTTTCCAATTGCTATTTGAAGCGGTAAGCCAAGTTCAGCCAATTAGTCCTGATAAATGTCCTGCGTGCTTAACTCCATTAACGGAAGTAACAGTTAACCCTTTTACTCATGCAGGTGAGGAGCTAGTCAAACTTCAGCATCTAGCTGAATTGCAAGCTACGATAAAGCAACTTGAGCAAACGGTGCATCAAAAGCTTCAAGAATTACATCAGATATTATCCACTTGCTTAAATTTTTATTCCATTGATAACAAGTTAGAACCATTCCGACTAGCTGATATGTCTCAATTGAATGTGACATGGTGGAATAGTTTGCATGATGTGCTAGATGATGGCACGTCAGCTATTCAGCATATTGATACACAAGTAAAATGCCTAGAAAAACAGGATACTGAAAGTGTTCAAATTGAACAGAATAAGAAAGCTCAACAACTAGAATTGAACCGATTAAAAGTTTTTTTAAATGACGCTCAAAAGCTATCGGCTTCGAAGAGTGCAGCTATCAAAGCAATTGAAGGTGCTCAAAAGCTAATTAGTGAGTTTGACGAAGCAAATAAAGCACTTATTGATGAAGTCGAACAGGAAAAACCTACTGTTGAGCAGAATATTGAAATCAGAGAGTCATACCAACAGTTTGTAGCTTTACTTAATGCCTATCGTAAAAGGCTACCTGCATTGCTAGTAGAAAACTTAGGTGATGAAGTTGTTAAATTATATAATGCATTCAACCGTAATGATGCGCCAACAGAGCTATTGGCATCAATTCAATTACCGCTAGCACAAAACCAGAAGCTAAAAATTTCCTATCAAAACGAGCCTCAAAAGTATTTTGATGCGCTTCATGTACTTAGTGAAGGACATATTCGTTGTGTTGGTTTGGCAATACTATTGGCGAAAAACATAAAAGAGGCTTGCCCTCTTCTTATCTTTGATGACCCTGTTAATGCTATTGATGAGGACCACAGAGAGTCTATTAGACGTACTCTATTTGAAGATGATTACTTTGATGGAAAGCAGATTATCTTGACATGTCATGGAGAGGAATTCTTTAAAGATATCCAAAACATGTTGTCAGCAGAGCAAGCCAAAAGTAGTCAGCGATTGGCATTTTTACCTCGTATTGATGAGCAGCATATTCAAGTTGATTTCAATTGTGCACCACGAAACTATATAGAAGGTGCATTAGCGCATATTCGCAAAAATGAAATAAGATTCGCATTGGGTAAGTCTCGCCAAGCATTAGAATCCTTAACTAAAGGAAAGGTATGGCGATATGTCAGTAAACATGGCGATGGCAACTTAAGTATCAAATTACGTACCGCAAATGCACCAATTGAGTTGCGTCAGTTAACAGAGCAACTTAAAACTAAAATTAACAAAGGTGACTTCACTGATCCTGATAAACATAATGTTTTATCACCCATAGAGCAGTTGTTAGGTGTCAATGGTGATTCTCGCGAATGGCGGTATTTGAACAAAGGTACTCATGAAGAAGTAGATAGAGCAGAGTTTGACCGAAATTCAGTTCATACCATTGTAGCGGCAATAGAATCATTGGATCAGTTATTATAGAGCTAATCTTTGCTCTCAAAGCCAGCGGAAGCTGGTTTTTCCCTCCAACCCTCATTTGTTTTTATCGTAGTTACAACTATATTTATCTATGACTGGCTTAACTCGAAAGGTTAAGTTTTTTGCAGGTGAAACTGCCTATCCACTGAAAATGGATAACTACCATGAATATTGAAAACAACACTGTCTATTCGACTCTATTCTCTACGTTATATGATGAAGATAAGCCTGTTGGCAACCTAGGGCGAGGCACTCATTACTCCATTCTAAGGGCAGCTCAGCCACTAAATTACTTAAATAAACGACAAAAGCAAATTCAAGCACAAGATTTGTGTGTAATTTGGGATGAAGATCATGACACGCGTGTCATTGAAGTTATTGAAGAACTTTATTTGCGAAACTTGATGGCTCCCATCATCTTTATTGGAGAAAGAAAAGGTTGTGTTACGGTATTGGTTCATATTGATTTCCGCAAAAATGATCTTTTGTTTGAAAAGTTTGAGAAACAATTAAGCCACATAACTAGTCGTTTGAACGACCCTTGGACATTGACAATTGAGCAGTATAAAGCGCCACCTTGGGAGCGGTTTCAGACGGAATTGATTAATGCTAATAGTGAAAAAGTTAAAACCTATTTGGACAACATCAGCAATTTATGGGACTTAGGATTAAAGGAGTATGAAAGACCGACTCTCATGCAAGAAGGGCATCGCCCTCCTACAGATAATATAGCTCCAACGTTTACGGCAGAGATCCCTTTTTGATGGGATTAACGTTTGTCATTTCCGGCTGATATTGACTTAGTTGCGAGTAAACCTAAAAATTCAGCACCAGCTTTGCTCTTAACTAGCGGAAGTTGGTTGAGAGCACCTAATCCCACCATTTAGTGAAAGTAGTTGTTTGGTGTTAAATTGAGTTGGTTGATCATCTCTGGGCTGAAGCCGTTGCGAAGTAACTCAAAATCATCGAAGTCGATAATTGCTTTTTTGCCTGTTCCGATTACTTGATACAGACTACCAGATGATGTCATGATTAATTGGTTACTAGAATTGACCTTTACTATTGGTGAAGTACACAGGTAATCACCAGTGGCGAACCGACAAGTCATGTCATCGACTATTGTGCCCCAAATAACTTCACCAATACGATCCTTACCTTCCATAACTGAAACTATGCACCAATCAGTAACTATCGTATTCATCGATTTATCCACCAGATTCAACCATGCCTCATGATAAAGAATGGTCGTTAAAATCGCCAATAATGTATGAATATTCTTTCACAACAAAATCTGATAAGGTAAAAGTGCCTCATCTTAAGCTTATCTAATAATTAATTTACATAATAATAAGTCAAAGTTTTTATAAATTGTGGTCCACGTTATCGTATTTTTATGGTCCAGCTAATGTGGATTTACGGTCTATTTTCAGTGGATTGAAGTTCCCTGAACACCGTATTTTACAACTCTAAAGTTCAGTGACTAAGACCAGTCAGTTCATTTACCGTTTACCATTAATTCATTTAGCGTGGACCAATAACAACGTTATTATTAATCTATAAATAAATCCGATGATAGGTTTAATTTCTAATGGTAACGCGATATAGGGTTGGTTAAATATTTTTAAAGGGAGGTATTAATGCTGCTTACGATTTTCATAAAACTCTAACAGGCTTTCTATTTTTATTTTCATTACATCTGCTTTTGCTAATGGAAACTTTACTTCAAATAATTCATCAAACATTTTGCCAACCAACAACTCTGCATTTGTTGGTCTAGTTTGTTGCCAAATGATTACCTGAAAAATAGCTGTTACTAATAAAGCCATGAACCCATCGAGATTGTTTAAGAGATAAAAAGAAATACGTTGTTGCTTGTAGGATTGTTTCACCACGGATCTTAAGTCACTAAAAGTTGAATTTTTATTTATTGGTTTGGTGATAAGTTGAAGCCTAATCGATTTTGGAAGCGCGTTGATAATTTTGAAAGGCTTGGTGAGCAATAAAGAGTTTTGTTGTAGTAAAAGCCATAAGCAATGATTCAGTGTTGAGTAGCAGCGATAATTAGTGGCTTTGTTGAAGTTTCTGAAGCTAACTTTTGATAAGGCTGTGCCAGTTAACCTCTTTCTGTAATCTCCATTCCTTATTTCATTTTCTGTTGTTATTTGTGCCTGTTTTAACCTTGGATAAAGCTCCTGTAGATAATTGATATTATTACGGTTCATGTGTTCTAGAAGTGCAAACTGAGATGACAGAGATTTGATCTCATTTGATAACGATTTATAGCCACTGTTATTCCATGTTTTGCAAGCGCGAGTTTTTTTATTAAAAGATAAAGTATTAGATTCAGCTAAGGGAATACTTCCTTCTTGCCTAGCATCGTCAGCAATATTCGCTTGTCTTTTTAATAGGTTACTACCCTTAGTCGTGTTTTTATTATTTTCCATTAAACGTAAAAAGCTTTCCGTTCGACATTTTTAACATTCAGTATAGCCTTAAATAGATGAGGATATGTTCGGAAGGTTTTTACCATGACAGAGACAGAGCTTAAAGCGTTAACAAAGAAGATCGAGTGCGATTTACTTAAGTTATTTGGGACACCAATTCTAACCGTTAGTGATTTAAAAAAAGCGATGAACTATTCCAGCACCGCTGCTATTCATCAAGCTGTTGGTAAAGGTACATTTCCTATTCCCGTTTTTAAAATGCCGAACCGTAGAGGGTACTTTGCGTTAACGGCAGAAGTTGCTCGTTTTATGGCGCTACAGGCTACGGATAATATACAAAAGGTAGAAGGTAAAGGTATGAATTGACGTAATCGTTTGAGATACAAATAAAAAGCCCCTCGTGGGCTAACACAAGAGGCTACGTTTTGATTTTTGTCGTTTGAGACCCGACACCATCAATACTAGTCAAGCTATAGCTTTTGTCAAGAAATCAGCCGATTTCTTGAGGGAGATTATTGATGGATAAAAACATGCTATCAGGCGATAAAGCACGAGTTTTGCTTAAGTTTAAGTATTTATCCACATGGTCTAATCGTGCTATAGCTCGTCAAATAGAGGTCAGCCATCAAACTGTTAGCCGTTACTTTAAGTCTGCTTTAACGGCTGGTTTAACATGGCCTAAGGTTAAATCACTTGATAATGATGAGCTAACCACCTGCCTTTTTCCTAATTATCCATTTAGGAAGTCAAACTTGATCCGTCCAAATTGTGCTGAGGTATATAAGCGCTTAAATGACAGAACACATGAAAAGGGAAATTTTAAGAAAGAAGATTATTGGCGCGAATTTTTACTTGAACATGGTGTGTTAGGCGTTGGCCGAACTACTTATTACAACGACTTGAAATCATATCGTGATGATTCTGACCGCAGTATGACTCAATTCAAATCACCTGGAGATTATTTCTTTTGTGATATTGCTGGTTCTAAAGTTTACATAGGCAAAAACAAAGATATCCCCATTAGTATATTTGCAGGTGCGTTTGGTGATTCAGATCTTGCGTTCATCAAAGGTTCTGTTGATGAAACCCAAGAATCTTGGCTCAATTTTATGGAGCAGGTGTTTGTTGATGTAAATGGTGTTCCCGTTTTTGTTGTAACAGACAATGCCGCAGCTTTACGCACAAGCAGAAAAAACACTAAAAAGATTACGGCTCAGTATCGAATGTTTTCTGAACATTATGATTTTATTCCCTTTGATATTCCAATTAGAAGTCCCCGATATAACTATCGTGCTGAGCGCACTGTTAGAAAATTTGTAGATGCTATTTTGGCTTATGCACGAGAGCTTACATTTTTAGATTTAAATGACTTTAATACTTGGCTTCAAAGTAAAGTTAAAGAAATCAACAGCATAATTTCACTTGAAACGAATGATACCAGTACAGAGCGTTTTTTGGCTCGTGAGCAACAAGCACTCAGAGAATTAAACAGCAAGCGCTTTCCTTTCCCTGTAGAAACGCATGTCATTACGGTGCAAAAAGATTACAAGTTTGTCTTTGAGGGTGGTCATTACTCGATACCAGAAAACTTAAAAGGCCAAAAAGTAACAGTTATCGTTACTAAAAATGAAGTGGAAATGAAATGCAAAAACAAAACTGTTTGTATTCATACCCGCCTTAAAAAAGGTGAGAGAGATTCAATGAAACCAGAGCATATGCCCATGAATCATAGAGTGCTCGTTGAGCAAAATAAAGCGTATTTTATTGAATGGGCTAGTCAGATTGATGCATCTGTTGTCACTTTAGTTGAAGCGCAATACAAAGGCGCTGGAGAGCCTGATTATAAAGCAAGAAAGGCTTGTTTGCAGATACAAAGGTTAGCTAAGAAAGGTGAGTTTGATAAATACGTGGAAACTTGTCAGTGGGTGGTTTCACTTGGCCGTTTAACCGTAACTGCTTTCTCAGATGCTTTGCAAGCTGATGTAACTGCAAATGAAGGGCTTCAAGATGCCTATCAGTTATACCAACAGAAAACCCAAAACAACACCAGTGGAGATACTCATTATGTACACTAATCAAACGGTCGCTAATTCTTGCGCAAAAGTGCGTATGAAACACCTCGGACGGGCTTATATTCGCCTGCGCTCATCACCGTCATTTGAATCATTGAGTTTTGAAGAACGCATGATCACGATGCTTGACTTTGTTGCTGAAAACCAACAAATACAGAAGGTTGAGAGATTAAAGCGCCAAGCAAAATTACCTTATCCGTGTACTGAGGTTTCTGACTTTGATTTAAAGCAGCAGCCCAGTATTAAGCGCAGTCAAGTTAAACACTTACTTTCGTTAAATTGGGTAGCCAAAGGACAGCATCTAGTTATTTATGGCTCTAATGGAAATGACAAAGTTAAGTTTGGCTGTGGCTTTGCCAATCATGCGATGGCGCAAACGCATCCAACAGAGCATTTTGAGTTTAATCAATTGATTTTCGAATTACGCTTAGCACAGAAAAATAATGAATTAACGGAATTATTTAAAAGACTATCAAAACTAGACCTATTGATGCTTAGCAACTGGCATCTAGATGAGTTAGAGCTGGTTGATATGTATCTATTGTTTTCATTGCTGGAAACGGTACTGCCATCACTTTCACTACTTATTACATCTGATTCACCTGTACAAGAATGGGCAGGCAGCTTAGATGAGCCGTTGCTATCAAACCGATTAACCGAATTGGTATGCGATAACGTGCGCGAACTCAAGTTTAGAGAAGTTACTAATGTTTCACACTAATAAGTACAACATTAAATGAGGAAATACTGATGAATAATTTATCTGTATCAAATGAACATTCAATACCGTTTTCAAATCCACATGTGGAAAATAGTCACTCTGTTGTTGGCAATGTTCCTGTCAGTTTTGTTGCTGAATATCGTAATTGTTTAGCGCATTGCCCAAGAATAAAAACCTACCTTGTTAAAACGCTAGGTATCGATGAGCTGAGTCTATCTACCTATAATATTGGTTATTGTGATACCGCAGTCTTTGAACATTCGTTATTCAAAGGCTGTATTACTTTGCCTTTGGCATATGACGATAATACGGTTGAACAATTTGGACTTAAAATAGTATCAACAGAAATTGACAGTATTGGCTCTGTATTTAGTCCTATTTATCAGCCTATCTTCACGTTAGATTCTATTGATAGTGTCGCTATTAGATGTGATTTGCCACTTGATGTGATTGCCTTTAATGAGCATGGCTACAAAAACATCTTTTGTGAATTTGGAAGCTGCCTATCGGAAACAACCATCGATGAATTAAAGCAACTGGGTACATCTACCGTTGTTTATTTTTCCAGTGTATTAGGTATTAGTTTTGATATTGCTGAGGCGAGTTATATTGCTCAACGATACGGTATATCACTTTGTGAAGTGAATTTACCTTTTCTTCCCCGACATATTGGTGAATGGGATACTTTCCAATGGCAGTTGTTTGATAAACGTTTAACGTGTGCTTTGTCCAATTTGGGGATGCGCAATGAACGTTATCAAGCTTAATTGATGTAGAACTATCGATAATGCATAACTCTGAAATCACACCAAAGGTTAACATTGGGGAGCGAATTTCCTATCCGCTTTCCAATGATGATTCTGCCTATGTAAATATGATATCTAGCGATGATGCCATGCTCAAAATGGCGATGAAGTTTTATCACCAATCGATAAGTTCAAATGTGCGAGCAACCCAATATATTGAGGAACGCGGTATCTTCAATAGTGAGGTGATATCTCATTTTAATTTAGGGTTTTCAGATCGAACACTAGGTTTACAACTTCAGAAATTATCTGAAGGACAAGAAGAAATTAGCCGAGGCACATTACAGCGATTAGGTTTATTCAAGTCATCAGGACATGAACTTTTCTATGGTGCAATTACGTTCCCTATTGCCAATCAAGGTGGCGATATCGTTGGCTGTTATGGCAGACGGGTAACACCAAAACTTGGTGCTAGATCGCGATATTACGTCCACTGGAAAACTCAAGGTGTTGGCTTCTTTAATATCCAAGCATTAGAGACTAATGAGCAACTCATTTTTTGTAAAAATCCTATTGATGCTTTGAGTTGGTGGGTTCATGGCTTTGCTCATGTCATTTCCACTATTGGGAGTAGTGACTTCAATGAACAACATGCAAAGTTACTCAAGGATAACAGTATAAAAACGATTTATTTAGCAATGGGGACAACTAAAAATACGTTAATTGAGGCTAGACGTATTGCAAAACTACTTAAGAAAAAACGCATCGCGGTAATGCTGGTGTTATACCCCAACGGCTTTGATGCGAATAGCTTCATTACTCAGGAAATTAACCCGAAAGATGAATTGCAGCAGTTACTCAATTCATCACATCGATATATGGTGAACTAATATGAAAGAATTAATTAAAAAACTCAGCACATTAACTGACTGTTTAGCTTTTTACATCGAAGACTGTATGGCGAGAGGTCAAAGCAATTCAACCGTTAACACGAAGAATAATCTCGTCTTGATGTTTATCCGATGGGCATTGATTCAGGGGATTGAACGCATTCAAGATATTGACTTGTATGTTATGGAAGATTATCGAAAATATATATCGGCCTATAGAAAACCTAAAAATAATGAACCATTGTCGATTGTTACTCAGGCACAGCGTTTAATTGCCTTAACAACATTTTTAGACCGAATGTTTTACTACGATATTATCACTGATAACTTTTTTGCTAAGTTTGAATTACCCCGAACAGGAAGACGGTTACCGTTCCAGATGAAGAGCAAATTGAGCTAATCATTAATCAAACGTTAGTTAAAGGGAAAGTTGGTATTCGAGATAGAGCTATCATTGAAATGTTTTATGCTTCAGGGATGAGGCGAAATGAATTGGCTAACTTAGATATTCGACATGTTGATGCTAAGAAGTTAACCGTCACAGTTCGAAAAGGCAAAGGAAGTTATGATAGAACGGTTCCAATTGTGCAAAGAACAATTGATGCACTGAATGATTACCTTGAGAATGTAAGACCTGGATTAGCAACATTTGAAAGTAGTGATGCATTGTTTCTAGGTATGACAGGAAAACGCATTCTTAGCAGTAAACTAACTGAATTAGTAGGAGATTACGTGCGTAGATCTGGCGTTTCAGAAGATGGAGCATGTCACGTACTTAGATATGCCACTGGGACCCACATGTTGGAGAATGGTGCTGATATTCGAGTTGTTCAAGAACAGTTGGGGCATGAAGATATTAGCAGTACTCAATTATATGCCCTCGTTAGTATTAAATATTTGAAAGAAGTGCATGCGAAGACACATCCGTTTGCAAGGAATAAATTACATAGTTGAGTTTTATTTGTCTAACTTATAGTATTGAATAAAAAATAAACGCTTTAAGTCTGAAATATTATCAATGATTTTGGATTAAAGCTTTATCATATGGCAATAATTTAAGGGATTTTTATGAGTCAATGGTCACTCCTCTTGCTTGTTTTTCTTTCTCAGAGTGCAGCAGCACAAAATAAAGATGAGTTAATACACTTGCTTACTGGTGATAATTCAAATGGAAAAAGGATTTGGGTCGCTCATAATAATCCCATTATCATAGATTTGTCTGTTGGAACTGAGTGTAAATCAGGAGAGCAGCAAATTTATTCGCAAGATGGCAAATTAACCATCAAATCCTGTAAAGATGGAAAAGTTAAAAACTATGAAACTAGTTGGAAAATTTCCGTTGAAAATGATCACGCTATTATTTTGATAGATAATCAGGAGTATTTGTTCAATCCGTATAAAGACCCTCAAATCCCCGATAATATTTATTTAGAGCTAATCTCTATATCTGAAATCTCAAACCGACCTTTTAAATATCATCAACTCGTATATTCGGAGCTTTAAAGTGGCAGGAAATAAGATTAACAAGTTTGATTGGTTTTCTTTGATACCTCACATACTTACAGTGTTCGGACTAATTGTTACAGTAAGTGTATTTTTTAATGAACAAAAAGCACTTCGTCAATTAGAGCAGCGAAACACAATTATGTTAATGCAAAGACAGGGCTTAACTGAACACAAACAGGAATTTTATAAATTAGCAGAGTCTATTGGTTCATTATCAGCAGTTTTATACACAAATAACCAAAATTCACAACAAAAAGCAATTGAGGCATTTTATAAAAATTATTTTGGTCAAGCATTCTTAATTTCTGATGCAGAGATGATTAGGGCTTTGAACTTTCTGCACCTTGATTTAAAAAATTTTCAAGAAGGAAAGATCAGCCTTGTAGGAAATGCGTCACCAAAAGTGCGTGTTATACGTTCTGTAGATAAAGTATTACGGGTGATGAAAAAATCAATTGAATCAAAAGTTGAAGAAATACAAATTTTGGATCGCAAGTTACTTGGGAAGTAGCACTATGGCTAAATTGTACAAGCAATATATATTCATAATTATGCTAGTGATTCTTTTTTCTTTTGATGTCAAAAGTAAAGACTATAAATTTTATTATATGTCTGTAGGTAATGAACATTATGCTTCTTTTAATGAGCAGCCGGGTATAGGACTTAGCGCTAGGGTTGTTTCAGAATACTTTGAACAATTTGGGGCCATTGAGGGAGTGACGCTTCGTTCAAAGAGTGGTCAGTATCTTAGTAAGAAAATGATAATTGACAACATCAATCAATTAACGTTAAAAATGAATGATGATGGACGAGAGAAGGTCTTTATTTTTTATTATGCAGGACATTGTTTAGGTGAGTCCCTAACTGGGCAGCAATGGTTAATTCCTGGGAATACAAAAATAGATGTTAATGAACTTCTTAATTCCGAAGTTGATACAGATACTTTTGATGAAGCTTTTTTGTCTCCAATTGAACTTCATGGCGCTATGCAAAATAGTTTAGCAGGGCAAAGCCTGCTTATAATGGATTGTTGTTATGGGGCGGGTGACCAAGCATATAAAAATGTGGCGACTTATTTAACAAAATCACTAGGACCAAGGCAAGCCAGATTTTTGAAAGACTTTCGTGCTGTAAATCTATCTGATGATGCATGGACTACGAGCTTATTTGCAACTTCTCCAGGTAAAAGCACTTACTCGGTTAAAGCTCCTGATTTCATGGCTAATAGAATAGTGTATCCAATTGGTCCATTAGCGAGGCGAATTAGCTTAACTCTGAATCCTCTTAAGTCTGATAGGGGCGTCATGTCATACTTGGAATTCATAGAAGCAATGAAAGATAGCGACTTAGATGAAGTTACTCAACCTGCAATTAGTTTTAATAGAGATATCTATAATGACGGAAAACTATTGTCTTATTCAAGGCCCTTTAATAGCGTTAGTTTAAAACAACTATATAGTGGTTCAGCGCATTTAAAAGAGTTGAAGTTAGTTAAAGCTACTTCGAAAAAAGTGGTTGTTGTATCCGAAGCCGAAGAAGGCAGTTTAATTGATATATCTAGTAATATGGGCGACTGGGTTGGTGGTGGGAAAAATACTAGTGTATCGACAGCGGATTATGAAATTTTTGTAGCTCAAGATTTAGATCGATTAGTTATATACGCGGAGGGGCCACTGAGAAATAATTACTGGAATTTTGAAATTTTACTTCCTAAAGAACATAGTCTTGGTAATGTGAGCGAAGATATTGAAGATCCAGATAAATTTTACTGGATGGGGCACAATGAAATAGAAATAACCGCGTCAGGAAGAGGATGCAGCGAAAGATCTGGTAAAAGAAATGTCAAACTCTACAAACGCAATGAACAAGGATCGGTAACCCGATTAAAAATAGATTTTACTCACTTTTGTGATGGTAATACGTCTGGTCTTAAGGGACACATGGATCTAAAGCTTAAGCCATTGTTTAGCTATTTATAAATTCAGACAAAAATAAAATATAAAGCATCAGTTGAAATAATCAATGTTGAATTTGCCATACCTAGGTTTATTTTTGTAACAACTCTTGGTACAGAGGCGTCAAACTTTAATAATGAATTGGAAGTTGTTTTTGATAAGTTTCAGGTCGAGTTTATTAGTATATTTTTAAAAGGTTAGGTTATTAAGTTCTTATTTTTCTTTAATTAAGATAGCTAGCATGCAAATATAGACTAAAATGATACAAGGAAATGTACATGTTAGTTCAACTATCAAAGCCCTCTCTAAACACCAGTAAATCAAAAAATTTAATCTCACGAAAATACAGGGATAATCACACCTAAAAGCTAAATTAGTTTACAACTACTTTAGGGATTACGACCCAGAGTTGGGACGCTATATTCAGTCTGATCCGATTGGGTTGGCTGGTGGCATTAATACTTATGGGTATGCGCACCAAAGTCCTGTGATGCTAACTGACCCTTACGGCCTAGCTGTTTGGGGAGTTAATGTTGGTATTGGAGGTACATGGGGCGGAAAAGGTTCTTATACTTTCCAATTCATGCTTGATGATAAGGGAAATTTTGCAGTTCAAAGAACTAGAGAAGGCGGTGCAGGTGTTGGAAAATCAGCAGGAGCTTTTGCAAATGTTGTTATTGGTAATCCAGATACTGTATTTGACTTAGAAGGCTGGGGTGTTTCACAGTCCGGATCTGTATTGGGAATATCAGCAGCAAACAATACAGGGTTATCTACGTGTAAATCTTCAACTATTGAACTGGGTATTTCTCGTGGGGTTGGTACTGGGGAGTTTGGTATGACACTTACTAACACAGATACTCTATATTCTTCTTCCGTGCTGGGAGATACTGGACGTTGGCTCGGTTCAACGGTATATAATTTGGTGCATTAATATGTTGGATATTGTATTTGTTTTATTTATTTTAGGGCTGTGTGCGACAGTGTTTTTTAGTTACTCAAAGGATAAAAACTGGACAACATTACTTGGTTTGTATCCCAAAAATAGTAAGAAAAAAATTGATGGCAAGATAGGGTTTATAGCATTTAAATTGGATTTGAATTCTAAGTTATTTTTTTCAAACTATTTAAAAATTAAAATAGATACAGATTCTATTTTTATAACTCATATGTTGCCATTAAATTTATTTTTTAAGACTATAGAAATTCCTGTTGATGATATTAAATCAAAACAAAAATCATCGATTGCAGGTAAGCAATATCTAAAATTACAGCTTAAAAAATTACCAGATGGTTATTTTTGTATACCTATTGAGTATTCTGATGATTTATAAATAAGTGTCAAAAAATCAAGATTAAGAGTTAGATACTTTGAATCCAAAGCCTCGCGTGCGGGGCTTTTTATTGCGCAATATCAAAATGGTTAGCATTAGTTACTACTTTGTTTTACAGGTGTTTTTTAAAGTGATAACTTAAGTAGCAATATTTATAGGGAACATTGACGTTTGGCTAAGGTTTTTGTTTAACCTTTGGCAATGTAATAGTAGTAAGGAAACTCCTTTGAACGTTCAGCAAAGATTAGAAATACGTAAAGCATTTAAACTAAGAATACATGAATCCAATGGTACTGCATTTGAGAATTTATTTTGTGACATCATGCGTTCTGCCGAATCTGATTTCAAAAAAGTAAAGCCACAAGGAAATATTGGCGATAGAAAAAATGATGGTTTCATTCCGTCTCAGGGCAAATATTATCAAGTTTATGCACCTGAAAACCCAACTGGAAACCCAGGCGGAGCAACCAAAAAAATAGAAGCAGACTTAGACGGCCTTATTTCTTATTGGAGTAATCTGCATAATCACAAAATCAGTCACTTTTATTTCGTATTTAATGATAAGTATCATGGTGCTTATCCTGAAGTTTACACTACTCTGAACAGCCTCAAAAGCCAATATGATTTGCACGTGTGTGACGTACTCTTATCTTCTGAGTTAGAAGATGTTTTCATGGAATTAGATGAAGACAGCATTGCATCAATTTGTGGTTACTACCCTAAAACTGAAGATATTGGCTTTATAGATAATTCTATTGTTGCTGAAATTGTTGGACATGTATCTGAAAGTTACGATGGTTTCTCTGAATCACAAACAACTGAACCACCCGACTTTGATAAAAAAATTCGTTTTAATAATTTAGGGAAAAACACTGCCGCACACCTAAACGTAGGGGCATATCAGGTTGGGTATGTCGAAGATTATTTTCGAACAAATAGTAAGTTTTCTCGTCAACAAGCTAGAGACTCATTGAATGAAATGTACATATCTTATTTAGATTATGACAATGTTCTAGCTTCAGAGGTAAGTGGCTTATCTGAGTCAGATATCATTTTCAAAAACATGGTAGATGAGCTGTTGCCAATAGATTTATTCCCTAGACAAAGACGCGACTATGAAAGAAATATAATTGCGGTTTTATCATTCTTTTTTGAAGCGTGTGATATTTTTGAAGAACCTCCAAAAGAGGTACTTCAAGATGCTTAGCCCCCAGAAACATGTGAAATTATCAGAATCACTTTTAGGGTTAGGAGCAAATATATTAACTTTGCTTTCTCGCCAGTTAACCCCTGAACAAATTTATAGCAAGTTAGATAAAAACGATCTTTTGATTAGCCATGATTTTGAACATATCATTTTAACTTTAGATTTTTTATATGCATGTGGCGCTATTGAAATAAACGAACAAGGAAAAGTTATAAAATGCAGTTAATTTCATTAGAAGCCAATAAGCCTTCATTTAATAAAGTTTGCTTCAACTCTAGCGGGTTGACACTTATCATAGGTAAAAGCACATCTACTGATAAAAGTAATACTTATAATGGTGTAGGTAAGTCACTTTTACTACAAATCGTAAACTTTTGCCTAGGTGCCAATAAAATACCTGCATTTGAACAATACTTACCTGAATGGGAATTTACCCTAAGTTTTAAAGTGGGGAATAAGCCGTATACTGCTAATCGTTCGACTCTAAAGCAAAATAAAATTTACTTAAATGATACAGAATATGGGCAGGCAGCATTTAATTCAGAGATGGAAAAAATGCTAATTGATATACCTGAAGATTCACCTTACCTTACTTTTCGCACAGTGCTATCTCGTTTTTATCGTACAGGAAGAGGAAGCTATATTTCTAGCTTGGCAACGGCTAAAGAACGCTCTTTCTCATCATTAGTCAATAATGCTTTTTTACTTGAGTTGAATCTTGATTACGTTTATCAGAAGCAAAAAACACGAAAACGTTACCAAGAACTAGATAGGTTTGAAAAGTCCTTTAAAAAAGATCCTATCATTAAGGAGTATTACACCGGAGATCTAGATGTTGAATTTGAAATATCTCGATTAACTCAAGATGTCAATAAACTAGAAAGCGACATAAAGAATTATAATGTGGCGGAGAACTATGCCTCAATTCAAGCAGAGGCTGACTTGATGGCTGAAAAGTTGTCACAAATGAAAAACAGACTTTATTACTTACAAACAAGCATTAAAAATATTAGGCATAGTATGAGCCTGTATGAAGATATGGATTTGGAAAAAGTTTATAGCTTGTATGGTGAAATAACAGAATTATTTAAAGACGGTGTAATCAAAAATCTTGAAAGCGTTACAGCATTTCATAAAGGTATTCATAGCAAACGTAGTGAACGTTTAGCAAAAGAGTTAAAAAAATTGTCTGCTTCACATGCAGACGAAGAGAAAAGCAAAAAAGTATTACAGGTTGCTTTTGATGAAAAAATGAAGTTACTCGCAAAAAGTCGGGCGCTTGATTTTTTTGCTGCAATTAATGCTCAGTTAACAGTGCTAAAAAGTAAACTGTCTAAACTTCAGGATTATAAAAATATTTCAGCTCACTCTAAAAAAGAAATGGCTGAAGCTTTGAAAGATCTTTCCACTCAGGAAGTAAGCGCAATTGAATATTTGGAAGCATACAAAGAGCAAGAGCATCTTGTGTATAGTGGGTTTAGTGAATTAGCAAATCGATTCTACCCTGACGTACCAGCAGGTATTTCAATTCAAAATAATGAAGGGAATAATCAAGAACGGTTTAATATCAGCGCTAAAATTCAAAACGATGCTTCTGACGGAATAAATGAGGTTAAGATATTTTGTTACGATCTAAACAACTTAATTAACTCCACTGTGCATAGGTTTCAAAGTATATTTCATGATAGTCGCATGTTTAGTGATATTGACCCAAGGCAAAGGGCTATTTTATTACAGCAAGGCCACGCACTAACAAAGGCTACTGGATTACAGTACATTGCAACAATAAATGAAGACCAATTGCTGAGCCTTAAAGATGTTCTTTCTGAAGAGGAATATGATGAAATCTTCGAAACAGTTAGGTTGGAATTAAAAGATGATTCTCCAGAATCTAAACTACTTGGTGTTCAAATAGACATGCAGTACGAAAAAGACTAAATAATGCATTTGCTCTCAAACAGAGGGAGCTGGCTTTGCCGCACTGAATAGGCAATTAATAACCATTAAACATTTTGCCGAAGCAATTTCTTTTTAGAAGAAAATGAGAGGGAATGACAAGAATGATAACTCCAGCTTTCACAGAATACGGACAGTCTAGCCAAATTGAAAAAAATTGGAGACTAGAACCGCTAGTCAGCCAAAAGATAGCGGCACTAGTAACATATACTGGAAGCATCGAATATTATTTAGAACGTGCTATTTGGAAGTTTAAAGGTATTGAACCTAAGGGTATAAGACCTGAAACAGATGCAAAGTCTATTTCGCAAATGATTAAAAATCTCACAGAGTTTTCCGAGAACTTGGAAGTTACTAGGGAACGAAATTTCATTCAGCATTGGTGTGAAGCTGTGGCTTCAGGCTTTGTAATAAGAAATAATATTGTTCACGGTGTAGCTACAGTGCTTGGTGATACGCTCAGCTATTCACGTAATCCTCGTT
>MAAB01001483.1_pt1 | contig 20394 bp, 14 predicted proteins | sample 1115991 | NCBI WGS metagenome assembly MAAB01 (sample SAMN04961124, study PRJNA320927) | seawater metagenome | isolation source: sample BD02T18 sea water enriched with oil for 18 days | place: USA:Gulf of Mexico | collected 2013-07-27
GTTAGTTGTTCGTCCTTCTTATGTATTAGGCGGTCGTGCGATGGAAATCGTTAATAACGAAGATTCATTACGTCGTTATATGCGTGAAGCGGTTCAGGTTTCTAACGACTCTCCAGTATTACTTGATTACTTCTTGAATCGTGCGATTGAAGTTGATATCGATGCAGTTTGCGATGGTGAGCAAGTTGTTATTGGCGCTATCATGCAGCACATCGAGCAAGCGGGTATTCACTCCGGTGACTCAGCCTGTTCATTGCCTCCTTATAACTTATCTGCTGATGTTCAAGATCGCATGCGTGACCAAGTTAAAGCGATGGCATTAGAGTTGGGTGTTGTGGGTCTGATGAATACTCAGCTGGCTTATCAAGACGGCGAAATTTATGTGATTGAGGTTAACCCTCGTGCATCACGTACTGTGCCATTCGTTTCTAAGTGTATCGGTACTTCACTTGCATCGATTGCTGCCAAAGTAATGATGGGTAAGACCCTTGCAGAGCTTGGTTTCACTAAAGAAATCATTCCTGAAAACTTCTTCGTGAAAGAAGCCGTATTCCCGTTCAACAAGTTCCAAGGCGTAGATCCAATCTTAGGCCCTGAAATGAAGTCGACCGGTGAAGTTATGGGTGCAGGAACAACGTTCGGTGAAGCTTTCTACAAAGCTCAGCTGGGTGCTGGCGAAAAACTTCCAACAGAAGGTAAAGTATTTATCTCTGTTCGTGATGCTGATAAGGACGGCGTTGTTGCAGTAGCACAAGGCTTTGCTAAATTAGGCTTTGAATTGGTTGCTACTGGCGGCACATTCAACAAGCTAACTGAAGCGGGTATCACGGTTGAGCGTATCAACAAGGTAAACGAAGCACGTCCTAATATTGTAGATGCGATTAAGAATGATGAGATTTCTTTGATTGTTAATACTACTGAAGGTCCTGTAGCAATTGCTGATTCGGCAGATATTCGTCGCAGTGCATTGCAGCATAAAGTAACTTATACAACGACTTTGGCGGGTGCTGAAGCGGTTGTTGAAGGCTTGAATGCAGAGGGCTTGAATGTCGTTCGTCGTTTACAGGACATGCACGCAGCTATCTAGTTGCGTATAAGGGAATAGATTATGCAAAAGTATCCAATGACAGTTGAAGGTGAAAATGCCCTTCAAGTTGAATTGAAAGAGTTAAAAACCGTTCAACGTCCTGCTGTAATTAAAGATATCGCAGTGGCTCGTGAACACGGTGATTTGAAAGAAAATGCTGAATATCATGCTGCTCGTGAACAGCAAGGTTTCATCGAAGGTCGTATTCAAGACATCGAAGGCAAGCTTTCAAATAGCCAAGTGATTGATGTAAAAACTATTCCTTTTTCAGGTAAGGTTTTTTTTGGCACAACGGTTACTATCATCAATCTTGATACTGATGATACGGTTACTTATCGTATCGTTGGTGATGATGAAGCGGATATTAAGCTATCTCGCATCTCAGTTTCATCTCCGATCGCGCGCGCGCTAATCGGTAAAGAAGAAGGTGATGTAGTTGTAGTTAAAGTACCAGCAGGTGACGTTGAGTATGAAATTGATCAGGTAGAGCATATCTAATCAATTAATTGATGCCAAATAAGCAGTATCAGTCTTTGGCTGATGCTGCTTTTTTGTTTCTGTATTTAAAATATAATCATTGAATACTCATTTAGGTTGGAATCAGACTTGAATAATAAATCCATTAGAAACACTTCGTGGTCTGCCAAGCAATCTGCTGATTTGTACGGTATCGATCGCTGGGGTAATGATTATTTTGGCCTAAATGATCAAGGCCTAGTAACAGCTAAGACTTTGAATACCCAAGTTCCTTTAATGGATATTGTTAAAGGCATGGCAGAGCGTGACTTGCAGATGCCTGTGTTGCTGCGAATTGAGAATATTTTAGATGCTCAGATTTACCGCTTAAATACCGCGTTTAGAGAAGCGATTAAAAAGTTAGATTATCAAGCGTCCTATCGTGGTGTTTATCCAATCAAGGTGAATCAGCAAGCGCAAGTGGTTGAAGAAATTGCTGATTTTGGCGCGCGTTTTCAGCACGGTTTTGAAGTGGGCAGTAAGCCAGAGATGATCGCCGCACTCGCGACACTGACTGAGCCTGGTAGTCTAATTATTTGTAATGGTTATAAAGACCAAGAGTTTGTTGAGCTTGGATTGCAGGCTGTAAAGCTTGGCTTTCGCTGCTTCTTTGTAATTGAAACCCCTTCTGAATTACCGATTATTATTGATCGTAGTAAGCAGCTGAATATTGAGCCACTAATTGGCGTGCGGGTAAAAATGACCTCTAAGGTGAGTGGCCATTGGAATTCAACCTCCGGTGATCGCAGTGTTTTTGGTCTTTCTACCAGTCAGTTAATTCAACTGGTTGACCGATTAAAAGAAGCGGATATGCTGCATTGTTTGCAGCTATTACATTGCCATCTAGGTTCACAGATTCCGAATATTCGAGAAATTCGTGGTGGAGTCGTTGAGGCCTGTCGTTATTATGCAGACTTATGTGGTGAAGGCGCGGCGTTAACACACATCGATTTTGGCGGAGGCTTAGCCGTAGATTATACCGGTGCTCGGTCTAACGACTCGCAAAGTCGCAATTACACCTTAGAAGAATATTGTGAAGATATTGTCGATACGTTAAAAAGCACGCTAGATGAATATGACTTAGCACATCCAACAATTGTGACTGAGTCGGGTCGAGCAACGGTCGCTTATTCGTCGATACTTATTTTTAATGTTCTTGATGTGACAAAGTTTGAACCGATCGAATTACCCAAGGTGGGTAATGATGAGCATCAGCTGCTGCAAGACATGCGTGAAGTGTTAACTTATCTTGAATCACATAAAGTTCAGGAGTGTTATAACGATGCTCACTTCTATCGTGATGAGATACGCGAACTATTTAAACGTGGACAAGTTGATTTACGAACACGTTCGGCGGCAGAAAATTTATTCTTAGAAATCTTACAGCAAATTAATAGAACTCTAGAATCTATGGAGCGTATTCCGGTTGATCTAGAAGGGTTGAAGGAATCGCTAGCGGATATTTATTACGGTAATTTTAGTCTATTTCAATCGTTGCCGGATATTTGGGCAATTGACCAGTTATTTCCTATTATGCCGATCCATCGTTTGGCTGAAGAGCCCAAACGTAATGCGATTATCGCAGATATTACTTGTGACTGTGATGGTAAAATCGATAAATTTATTGGTGAGCACGAAGTCTCGAATACCTTACCACTGCATGAACTAAATGATGATGAAGAATACTATCTAGGTGTTTTCCTTGTCGGTGCTTATCAAGAGACCTTAGGTGACTTGCATAACTTATTTGGCGATACCAATGTAGTCAGCGTACGATTAAATGACGACGACAGCTTTGACTTTGTTAAAGAAATTCACGGCGATACTATTTCCGATGTTTTAAGTTATGTTGAATACGATCCAAAAGGAATGTATGTGGCGTATCGAAATACTGCCGAGCGTGCGGTGAAAGAGGGGCGAATTACTGCACGTGAAAGGCAGGAAATTTTAAATACTTTTTATGCAAGTATGCAGGGTTATACCTATTACGAACGTGATGATTAGGGATTCGTTCGTAATCGATATTGATGAAAAAAACATCTATAACAGTTTGATAGCTATAAACATAATTACAAGTATAGGTATCAAACTAATTAGTATGTAGCGCATAGTTTTCAAACAATTGAGTCTCTCTCCGTATAAAATATTAAATATCAGTATTAAGATAAGTGAGAGATAAAAAATACTGTAAGGGTTCACTGAAATTAAGCTAGTGATGGCAGAAATTATTAAGGCCGTTGGAATACCCCAAACCCAGCCTTGCCAAGCATGATTTAACCAGCTTCTATGAGAACGGCGGTTGAACCAGATGTTCATGCCATATACCGCTATCAAGCTCAGCATTAATCCCATTAAGAAATAAAACGGTTTAACCCAGAAACTATCAAAATGACCAAAGTGTAAACGATAAGTTGAATAGGAGGCTTGTCGTCCTCCTGGTCCATCCGACATCCCTTGTTTATCTAACAATTCCCCCTTTTCATTAAAGCGATATATCTCAGAATAAATTAAGCGGTTGGGTAGTATTGCAGCAATTTCTAGCAGTTGCTCTTCCTTACCCATATTATGCACAACTAAATAAATGGGCTTAGCGAGAGGCGCTTGGAGCTTAAGCTGGTGAAAAGCCTCAGGGTAGTCGATTGCCCCTCCTGTACCTTCTACATTAATATCTTCACCATAAATTGCATCAGTTACCGCCTGAGTATCATTATTAAAAAAGCTTAATGCGGTAATAGAGATTAGTACCGAGCTTAAACCAATAAAAGCCCCGGTAAGCGCCGTCATTAGATGAAATGGTAGCCCCCATACCGATAAGCGATTATGCCAGTCGGTATTTTTCAACTGAGCCGAACGTGTACGACGTAATAAGAAAGCATCTTTAAAGAGTTTAGGGTGGGCGAAAATCCCTGAAATAATTAATGAAAATAAAACAATACCGAAAAAGCCAACGAGAGTCATGCCAATGATGTGAGGTAGATGAAGGCTGGTATGCAGATCTTTTAGCATCCCTGTCCATGGGCTGGAGACAGTTTCTGAGAAACTGCCATCTTGATTCAGATACCATTCATCAATGCCATCGGTTATATGTGTACGTGGAAAATCATCGGTTGGCAAAACAATATAGGTGGCTACGGGTACTTTATCTAAGCGCTTAATGTATTCCTGCATTGCAGGCTGAATATACTCTGCAGGAAAATTTGAGTATTCACTAATATTGGGCTGTTCTAGACGTTCAAATTCTTCAAAAAAGACGGCGATGGATCCGCTGAAACAAATAAGATACAACAATGCAGAGAACCATAGAGCAATGTAGCTATGAGACTTTAATGACGACTTAACAGTATGGGGGGAAAGGAAACTTTTTTTATGGCTCATGGCTAAATATTATCGTCTGGCAATGGGAGTTATAAAGGAAAAGAACTAGCAGTGAGGCTACTAGTATTACTAATGTCTAAAACAAAGTTAGCTGAAATATAAACAGTCGCGAGGGTAATAATACTGGCCAGTGATAATAAACACAGTGCCACAGTCCTTTTGGATTTCATATAAACCCAGGTTAATAACAAGGACCAGCTAATTAAAAATACAAATAAGCTAGAAACTAAAATATTCGCATCTTTAATACCAAAGACAGTTGGTAGCAATAAACTGATGCTTGCAGCAGCAAAGAATGGAACTAAAATCATGAGTAAAAGATTGAGGAGTGATTTAAGTAACAGAGGAATAAATTGAGTTAATTTTAGTCTAGGGTTTATATAGTCTAATGTTATTTTTTCTACCTTATATTTAGATTTAGTAATTTTAGACTTAGAGACTTTAGATGAATGCTTGTTGCTAGATCTAATTAGATCCTTAAAGGAATGTTTAGATTCTACTAAATATAACAAACCAATGATTGATGTTGATACAAAAAAGTAGATGGTACCAAATTCTTCTCCCTTTATTTGCAACCAAAGGAAAAATGATAATATAAAAAACGAAAGGAAAAAGACTTTGAGATTGAGTGATTTCCAATACCCATGCCAATGCAAAAACCAGATGAAGATAGCAAGAATGTTAATCAGTAGTGGTACTGCAATAATCAATTTTAAATTCCATATAAAGACTAATTCCCTTAAAAATACTAATGAAAACTAGCAAGTGACTAGAATTTAATTAGGCAGTTTAAGGGGATGTTGAATAAAGCTAACTATTTGCTCTATAAGGCGTTAGCTTTATTAATATTATCTATTCTATTTCTTAGTTATAAAGGTCATGGAATCCCTTGATTCCCTTACCTTCAACCTTGGCACCTTTAACAGCAGTTGCGGTCGCTACATCAATTTGATAAATATATGAATCTTCAGCGGTTGTCGCGCTTACATATACCTTGCCATCCATCACTTCGATAGAAGAGGTAGTTTGCTTAACATGCAGTGGGATACCTTCGATATCAGTGATGGTTTTTGCGGCTAGGTCAATGATCACTAGCTTTAAAATTGGCGTGCTATAAGCAGCCCAAGGGCCTTGAGTATCATTAGGCGTGAATAAGCGAGCTAATACCTTATCGCCACCAATGCTATCGAACCAGAAGATTTCTTGGCCGTTAGTTGCTGCTTCGATATTGAAGAAATAGTTAGCATCAAATTCAGTTTCACCCTTGGCAATACGTAATATGCCAGAAGGTTTTTCTGATGGAGGGTAATGGCCAGATGCTACAGAACCGGCAGAATAGCCATATAGGTCACCGTTATCTGTAGAAATTAATCCAGTAGTACTGCCGTGAGTTCCTATATTGCTGGTACGATCATCGGTGATAATTTTTGTAGGCAGTGCGTGGCTAGTGCCTTCACTGATTGCTAATGGATAGTCAAAAATCGCCACATAAGCAGTATTATTATCCGGAGTTGAATTGTTACCCGCATCATCAAATTTAATATAAGGAATATATAATTGATTATCACGGACGACTAGTGCAGTTGGCCAAGGTACTGTGCCTTCACCTGCTGTGTCAGTGCTATCATTATAGATACTATAGTTTATCTTGCTGGTCGCTCGGCCTGTGACCGCATCAGCAGAGTACATAACCATATCATCATGCTGATACCAGTAAGAATTTGTTGCTAGTAGTGTTGTATCGGCGACATTACCAAAAGTATTAAAAGAGCTATCAAATAAGAAGGTATTTAATTCGGTGAAGTTACCTTCCGCATTAATAGCGTAGGAGGTTGTTGCATACTCAGTATAGCCAGAAACAAAAAGTGTATTGCCAACTGGATAGTAAAAATTCCAACCTGCTTGCTCATAGCCTGCGCCTTGGGAAGAAATAGTGCCTTCCATAAGGTTGTTCTCTAATAAAACATACTCTGTAGAGGCATCTCCGTTATTAACAAAGGATAGAGTGATATCGGTAGGATCAGGTGTAGGTTCGGTTGGAGTAGGATCAGTTGGTGCTGGATCAGGGTCGATCTCTGAATTGCTACTGCTACTTCCGCCACCACAGGCTGTTAATGCTGCAGCTAATATAAGTGAGGTATAAATCTTATCGTTTTTTGTTAATAAATGATCCATAAGTAAATCCTTGTTTTGGTTTTTTAGAGAAAACTTGGTTTAAGATAAATTTGAGATTAAAGGGAATATCTAAACTTTAAGTAATAAGCACGGCCTGGCTTCTGAATGTTGTAGTTATCAAAAATAGTCTCATCAAATATGTTATTAGCAGTAAAACCTATGTTGTACTTGTCATGATCCATCGAGTAGAAAATATCAATGTCATGAGTGAGTTGTATCGGTATTTCACGCTTATGATCTTTGTCACCAGAATCTTCTGAATATAAAAAATATTGTTCAACATAATGACTACTCCAATGAGCAGAGATCTTGTGGTAGTTGTCAGTGAAATAGGTAAAACCCGTACGCAGGTTAGCGAACAAGTAGGGCTCATTTGGAATTCGTGTATTGTAAGAGGTATCGGGTAAACCGTTATAACCTGTTTTAGACTTGTTAATCATGTCCTGATAGGTAGCGTTTATTTGTAAATCATAAAATTGCTGATAGATGAACGAGAATGAATTTTCGATACCTGTAATTTCAACATCTTTAGTATTTTTATAAATTCCTTTAATTACCTGATCCGGTACGTAGCGGATAAAATCACTGGCATCGCGATAAAATACATTAACTTCATTGTTGATTGAGGAATCTGATAGCGCTAACTGGCTAATTAAGCCTAGATTAATATTATGGCTAATCTCAGCTTTTAAGTCAGGATTTGGTCTTATATACATACCGTCCCCAAGAATTTCATCAGCCTCAGGTAAACGATAGGTTTTTTCATAGGATGTTTTTAGTTTATTGCTGCTATCAAGCTGGTAGCTTATGCTAGCGCCATATCCTGTATTGTTAATATCCGCTTTCGTTTCAGTGTCCTGAGTAATGCCATCAACTTCTTGCTCAGACTTTATGACTGCGTGATAGTCGTACTGTTTAATAAAGGTATTGATATTTAAGCTGTTGATATTTGAGGCATCGTTAAATACTAGTAATGAATGATTAATGCCTAAAATACTTTTTTGAATACTGTTGGGGTGAGTGAAGCTGGTATTTTCAACATCAATTTCTTCATCTCCCTTCCGCTCTAAATTATTTGCCGTGAGATTGATCGATAGGATGGATGTTTTAGTAAATTCATAATCTCCCCCTAAACTTAAGCGAATGACATTATCTTCTAACTCAAAAATTGAACGGTTGCCAAACTCACCCTGACTAGGGCTAGACTTATTGACATAGCCTCCTTGCCAGTCATAACTACGAGAATAGGTATCGTAATAAGTTTCTGTAATCTTTCCTGCTAAAACATAGGAGTTTAGTGATAGCTTATCGAACTGTTTTTTATAATTAGCTGAAATCAACTGGCTTTGATTACGGCTATAGAGCTTACCAAAAACTAGGTTAGTTGATGTTTCTGGGTGCTGATGATTATTCTTATTATCAGCATAGGTTAGGCTTAGGGATAGCTCATCAGCCCAAGAAGTATCAATGCGCCCACCCTTTAGGGTAAGCATGCGCGATTGATATTCATCATTGAAACGCTCAGCAGAAGTTGTGCCTAGAACATTGCCTAACTCATCCGTCACTGGCACGGATTTCATCGTGTAGTTATTATCTGACTTATTAAAGTAACCAGAAGTTCGTAGGAAATAGCCTTCTAAATTACTGGTCTGGGCGACTAAGGCTAAGCGATGAGTATTAAACGAGCCGTAGGAATAAGAGATATCCGTGAAGTCTTCTTCTAGGATAGGGGTGATGATATTGATTGCTCCGCCAAGCGCATCGGCGCCTAAGCTAATTGGGACCACACCCTTATAGACCTCTATGCTTTCGACTAGATTAATAGGCATGTTGTTTAAGCTTAAGGCACTGCCAAAATCTTCCATTGGAATGCCGTCGATAAAATAACGGATCTGTTTATCGGATAAGCCATTAAGCGCCAAATTGAAGCCTGCCCCAAGGCCTCCAAAGGAACGAATGTTAATACCTGAGGTTTGGTTCAGTACCTGATTAATATCTTTATTACTATTTAAATAATCAGAAGTATCGATAACTTCAATATTGAAACCGGATTCTTCATGGCTATTCTCTTCACTGCTAGCACTGATAGATACCGAGTCGAGCTCAACTTCTGCAGAAACCGTAGCACTACTGAATAGCACGGTAATAAACAATGTTAGTGAAATACGTATAGCCATAGTATGAAAAGGAACCCGAGCAGGTAGTGCTCATGCTAAATGCTTAAGCGCTAATGATAATTGTTCGCATTATAGCTCTGGGTGCAATTAACACTTAACCAAATGGTGCATGGCTATTTTTTCTGTAAAAATAGTTTTAATCCCTGTTAATTGGCCTAATTGGCGATAGTCCCTTGGAGGACAACCAAAATGTTGTTTAAAACTACGGCTGAAGCTCACTTCTGAATCGAAGCCGCAGAACAGTGCTATATCCAGCTGGCGCTCATTAGTATGCAGTAGTTTCCAAGCAGCAATTGCTAAGCGTAATTGGCGCACGTACTGGGCAACATTCAAGCCAGTATGTGCACTAAAAACTCTTTGTAATTGCCAGCGTGACCAGCCACTTACTTCTGCGAGTAAATTTACATCAAGTGACTTATGTAAATTCAAATCTATATATTGAAGTACCGAGGTAATCCTTTGCGTTTGCTCATTAATATCCATATTTGAATCTTAGTGCTTCGCAGGAACAAAAGACGTTGTATTTTGTTTTGAATACCAATGCGAAACTTTATCTTTAATCTGTTGCGTTAATAGGGATGTTGCAATAACCACAGGAATCATAGCGATCACCTGCCAGCTATTAAGTTGTTGGTAGCCAACAATGCCCATTCCCCAGCAGATGACCGTCCATTGGATAATATACATAGAGGTTACACGTTCACTGCAGAAGTATAGGAATCGGGTAAGTAGGCTTGTATAACCTGAGTGTACAATTTTATGGACAAGCCATAACAAGGCGGAATTAATACCCAACAAATAGATAACTCCACCAGGGCCTAAGTGAAAGAAATTACCAAAATGATATTCGAAATCCCAAGCACACAAGCTGCTACCAATTACTAAGCACACTATAGAAATAAGGGGGAGCCGTGTGAACATATAGGTCCTGTCTTCTTTATGTTGTTGAATAATCTTGCCCAAAAACATGCCGAATAATATGAAAGAAATCCAAGGGAATACTGGGAAATACACTTGGTAATGATTACTGAAAAAAAGTTTCGCAACATAATCTAAGCCATCAATACCCGGCTGATAGCCACTGACAAAACGAGAACTGAAGGTGATTAAAACTGCAATGGCCAATATTCCATATTTGTTTTCCACATAACGTTGGATAATAGCAATAATAACTAAGGCTATCGCGGCCATTTGTAATATGTCACCGGTAAGAAATATATAGCGCAGTTGTGGGAATGTAAGAGGACTATTTAGACCATAAGCATTAATAAACTCTTCAGGCATAGAGCCAAAAATTTCTAGCGGTACGATGAATTTTAAAAAATTCATCCAATAAGCAAAGAATAATAAAATGGCTGCTCTTTTTAACGAAATTACTAACGTTTGCGGTTTGCTGATGATTAGCGATATACCCATTGCAATAAGGAATGCCGCTGTGCCTTTGCCAATAATATGAATAGCGATACCCAGCCAGGATTCACTTTGAGTTACTGAATCGCCATACATCCAGAGGGTATGGACTATCATCATTAGAAAAACAGCTAAGCCTCGACCGAAATCAATTTCTAAAATACGTGATGGTTTATTTGTCATTATTGTTTTCTCATTGGCTATTTGCCGAATACAAATAGCTCGTTAATATTTGTTGCAGGTATCACAAGGATTCTTGGCATCAATTAAAAAATGCATGCAGCAAGACTTTCGATCTAAAACTAGCTGGCTAGTTTTATCTTGATCAATGTTTTTCTTGTTGTAACAAGTCTTTTGCTTATGAATAACTTTTAACTGACTGTGGGGGGTATTTCTTTTGTCATATAGCTTTAAAGCTCTTAACCACTGATAAGAATAATCAATTTTTTGTTCGTTACTGAACTCTTCAAATTCTAATATCACCAGCAAAATGCAATCAGCGACTAGACGCCAAGCATTAATCGTATTGATTTTTATGACAGAACTCAGTTGACTAAAAAAGGTGTCTAATAAAGTCTTAAGCTCTAAAGCTTGATGTTGAATAATATTAGATTTTATTCGAATAACGTTACTTTCCTTCAACCAGTTAGAATTAGAAAAATAGAAACCAGATGTCTGCTTACCATTAAAACCCAGCTGGAAATCTTTAAAAGATATCCAGCTGTTATGTCTATGCACGCTATAAACGGCCAAGTAAATTGGCTGCCAATAAACGAGTGCCCAGCATCTATGCGACCAATATACCGGGCCAGCTTCTGGTTGATCATGCCTAAGCTGTGAAAGTAAGGCCGTAATCACAGAATCAATGCCGCCTTTAGGAGGCAGTGATAATTTAAGCGAAGGATGAAAGATAGTTAGCGCCTGCAAAAACTGCAGGTGCTTATTACTTATACCTTCACTCTCTAGTTCATTAACTAATGAATTTAGCAAACTTACTGGCATTAAACTGATGCTTTCTCAGGTTGAAGAGTATTGCGATGGACGGGATTAAGTTCGTTATTTCTGTTGAACTTTGCAATGGGATTTACCAGTGTGCCAGAGAACTTAAGGCTATTGCCTGGGTCTGACAGATCGACCATTTGTTGATTGTTGTTTAATTGCAAGCGATTTAAACAAGAATGAGCGAACTCTGATTGAAAGATGTCCCTCTGTTGAAACTTCTTAACCAATTCAGGGTTATTACACTGTTGCTGTTGATAGCTGTGAATACAGTTGGCTACTAGTTTCCAAAAAGCATCTTCAGAAAAATCGCATTGCTGAAATAGAATCTCGCTGAGGTAGCGAAAAAAACCATCAAAAACATCGGTGAATATCGATAAGGTCTCAATATCTTCCGGCATCTTTATAGAAATACGTTGAACATCTTTCGGTAGTTCAATATCTGTATTTAATAAACAGATCTCTTCGCCAATATCTTTCATTAAGGCTTTATGAGGAATGTTGTTATCAAAGATAAGTATTAAGTTCTCTCCATGTGGCATAAATACCAGGCTATGCTGGTAATAACAATGCAGAAGAGGTGCTAGGTAGACTTCGAGATACTTTGTCACCCATAACTCAACAGCTAGTCCTGATGAATCAATCATATCGGCAACCAGTGCACGACCTGATACGTCTTTATGTATTAATGCAGCCATAGTCATTAAGCGTTGATTCTCTTTTAATCGAGAAACTGGACTCTCACGCCACAAACCTGCCAGCATTTTTTTATACGGGCTGTCTTTTACTTTTGAATTTTCATAATAGGGGTTGCTATAACCTATAGCGGCTACTTCTCGTAAAATACTAAAGCCTTTCTGTTGAAGGTATTCATCCTTTAAAATTAATTGATTAAGCCAATCATTAATCGCAGGGGTGGTACGCATATAATACGATGATAAACCCCGCATAAAGCCCATGTTTAAAATGGATAGTGCGGTTTTAATATAGTGTTTATCAGGATTGTTAATATTATAAAAAGTACGTATCGATTGCTGAGCATAATAATGGTCATCACCATAGCCAAGACACACAATATCTTTAGAGGCGATATCCGCAGCATAAACGTGAGCGAGTTTATTAAACCACTGCCATGGATGAACGGGCATTAGTAGATAATCATCAGCAATAAGACCCTGTTGCGAAAGAGTCTGGTCAAAGTGAATACGAGTAGTAAGGTCGAACTCTTGTTCCATCAGGTCTTGATAGTTGTAATCTACAGCGGCAGAAAAACTAGTACGTCGTTTATGAGTGGCGAGCCATAATAAACGAATCGGATTGGCCGCTTCAGGTGCATAGCTTTGAAAATCAGAACTATCAAAACCTATGCGGCCATTATTGGCGACAAAACTTGGGTGGCCCTCTGTCATGCTGGTTTCAACTTTCTGGAAGCAAGCGGTTGTCAACTGTTTGGAATTAAACCGTTCTGTCGCTAGCTTATAAGCACTCGAACAGAGGGTACTGCTGATTTCTTCTAGATAGGTTGGAAGCATATCAGCATTTATAGCCAACTGTTGTTGGAATTCAATGATGAATTTAATCGAATCTAGGACCTCTGGTTTATTATCGACATATTTTTCTATACTTTCACTGTCGATAGACCAATGGTTTAGTTGTAGTATTTTGGCATTAAAACGATACTCAGTATCTTTATCTGCTATTAGAAAATACTGTTCAGCTTCATCTGAGTGACCGCTTAATGTAGGAGATAGAATACGTTCATGCGAAAACTCACTGATGGCTTTGCTTATATGCTGCCTATTAGCCTGTTGCCAGTTTTCTTCATTGATATGAAATATGGCTAAATTAGGATTGTCGTGAATACGATTGTGAGCAAAGGATTCTTGTTCTTGTGATAATCCTACTGCTGCTAATTTAGTCGCTATTAATTGAGATGCTGCGAACTGATCCCTGCTACAAAAACCTAAATACGCTTTCTTATGACCAAGATCAATTTCTTTCACATGCTGAAAACCCGCACGTTTATTCATTAAATGAATTTTATGATTATTACTATCAGGCTCAACCACAATGCGTTGTGTTGCAGCGTTGCTAAACATGTATTCCATAATATAGGTGAAAATATCGAAGGTGAAATTTGGAATTTTCTTTTCTGCTGGGGCGATGAGTATATGCATACCTTGATCGCCTTCTTTATTAGAGTAATGCTTGCCCACAGGCTCATGCTTAGGGTTATATAGCTCTAATAAAAAGGAAATATTATTATCAACAGATCCTAAAAATACTTGGCTATGGCCATCAGATAATATATTCCTGTAGTTTTCTTTAACTTCAGCAGGAGAGGCGCCATTTAGCCCCCAAAATTCAGCGTAAGGTAAAGACACCCAAGAATGTAACAGTTGGCTATCATCATTAAGGTCGAAGCGACGTAAGGATAATTGTCCGATGCTTTTATCTTGTGGAAAAATTAATTGTTTATCTAACTGAGACATATTGATCCTTTAACTCGTTCTTAGGTTTAAACGAAAAGTAGAATAGGGCAAGGGTGAAAATGAAACCGATGCTGGCGAGATAAAACGTCCAGCTGTAGCTACCATGAGTTACTATGCTTCCCACGCAGAATGACGCAGTAATAACGCCTAGGTTTTGCATGAAGTGCATTTTGCTAAAGTCAGTGGCATAACGATCGGGGGTGCTAATTTCGAATAATAAAACTTCTAGTCTGACTGTCGCTTGGAACATAGCCCAGCCGAAAACACAGCGTCCTAGAATAATCATCCATGCTTGCTCCGACCCTTGAATCAATAACCCCAGCGTACCGAGTAACATGGCATTGATCAGGAATTGAAAACTACTGCTTTGTGTATCAGAGCTGTGTTCTGCATCTTTTAATATTTGGGAGTCATCCTCTTGAAAGCTCTTCTTTTCAACACTGTTCTTTTGATATCGAGAATTCAGCCATAAGCCAATCACTGCTACCCAACCAGGTAATGAATAAACCAAGCCGGTAACCAAATCACTGCCTAGTACTTCTATAGTGCTAATGGACTGCCAGTAAAGAGTAAAGAATGGGCGAATTAAAAATGCGCTAAAATAAAAGAGTGCAGTAACCAAGCCTAGCTTGAAAATAAAGAGTTTAATGTTATCAAGATTAGAATCCTCTAGTTCATATCCTTCATCTTCATCTTCAGCTCTTTTTAGCGCTATTTTTGCTGATTGATCTTCATTGTGAAGGCTGGCTTCAGGTTTGAAAGCAATTTTGAAACGAGTAATTAAGTATAGGCAAACCAATACTTGTAGACCGTCACTGGCCGCCATGATCAGGTAGATATCTCTAGGGTCAAAGTATTGCAAAACGACGCCGCCCAATAATGCCCCTGTTATGCCACCGAAGTGCATCAAGACAGAAAACAAACCCACCATGCCTAGGTGTTTATCCTTATCTTCCAGGCGCATGACAAATGGGTAAATCAACAGATAGCTGGCCTTGAATACCAACATAGTTTGCGACAGTAACCAGAACTCAACTAGGCTAGTACTGAAATAGCAGGCAATGCCTAAGGCACCAGCAATTATTTGTGTATAGACCCAGAGGTGAAGTTCATTAATATGCTTGGCAACTTTTGCCCAAAGAGGAAACGCACACATAACCGTGAAACAACAAGCCGCTATGTAATAACCGACATGTTCAGGGCTAGATTGATTGAAAGCTTGCTGGAAGAATTGCGGATAAAAGGGCAATAGCATCGTATCGGCGATTACCGAGACAATGGTCAACAGGATTAAACAGGTTTTAAGTGACATTAGATATTGCTCTCAATTTCATGATCGCAAGATACGACTTGGCTTAATTTATTATTGGCAAAGTCGTCGACAGAAAATTGCTGAAAAGCGATACGTTCTTCAATGGGATAAAACGCTTTTCCCAATATCTCTTTAATGATGATGCTATTGCGATAGCAAGCCATGCCTAAGTCAGGAGATACAAAACCGTGACTATGAAGCTCAGCATTCTGAATGAAAATTTCGTTTCCAGTATGATCAATACTGTAATTTCTATTGACATCAAAGCGGCCCAGTTTATCCCATTTAATTCTATCGGTAATCGGCGCTAAGAATTCAGGTAGCTGATAACTATAACCGGTTGCCAATATTAACCCTTCTGATTTTAAAGAAAATGACTTGTCTTGCTCATCATGATGGAAATCAAGCTTGATCTGCTTTTCCTGTTCAGAAGCGTTATGATCCGTTGCGTTTATTAAAGTTGAATTTGTGATTAAATTTGTTTTGAAATTATGACTTAAGCGTTTGATATAGAGTAAATCATGAATGTCATTGATTAGACTTGAATTGATTCCTTTGTATAAGTTTTTCTGCTGGTTGATTAGGCTTTCTTTTTTAGCAGCAGGAAGTTGATAAAAATAATCGACATATTCTGGTGACGTCATTTCCAGCGTTAGCTTGCTATATTCCAAAGGAAAGAAACGCGCAGAGCGGGTAATCCAGTTTAATTCATAGCCATAACTATCAATTTCTTGTAATAAATCGTAATAAATTTCAGCCGCACTTTGTCCACTACCAACGATGGTAATACTTTGCTTCTGCTGCAGTGCTGATTTATCTTTGAGATAGTTAGACGAGTGAGTGACCTCATTCTCTAACGTCATGCATGATTCAGGGGTGTAGGGCGATGGGCCCGTACCGAGTACTAGCTTCTTGGTGAAATAAACGTTCTTATTCTCACTATTACTCGGATTTTCACATTCAACTCGATAGCATTTATTGATGGTATCGTATTGAACATTTTTAACCTGAGTATTAAAGCGAATGTTGCTAACTTGCTGGCTAGCCCACTGACAATACTGGTTATACTCTTTACGCATCAGATAAAAGCTCTCTCTGATATAGAAAGAATATAATCGGCCCTGCTGCTTAATATAACTTAAAAAACTTAGTGGGTGGGTTGGGTCGGCTAGGGTAACTAGGTCAGACATAAAAGGCGTTTGTAAGTGTGCGCTTTCTAACATCATTCCTGGGTGCCAATCAAAATGGCTGCGTTGTTCCAAAAACAGACTTTTCATATCCGTAATATTATCGGTTAGACACGCTAGGCTTAAATTAAATGGGCCTAAGCCAATAGCAATGACATCGTAAAAATTTTCAGTATTCTGAGACATGTTGAATTCCGTATTAGGCTTTAATATTTGAAGGGATAAGCTGAGCATCATTGGCTGAAAGACTAAGAGGTTTAATCATATTTTTAACAAACTCTTGTCCTGCATGCTTAATCAGTTGCAAGATCTCTTCGATATCCTGCATGGAAGTTTCTGGATTTAATAAGGTGAATTTCAAATAGCTAATACCGTTTACCTTAGTGCCAGCAATAACTGCCTTGCCGCTGCGGAAAATTGTTTTTCGAATACTCTCGTTACATTCGTTTATCAAATTATCATCCACGGTTAAAGGCTTTAAACTACTGTGCGCAGGATGAAAGCGGAAAACGAGGGTGCTTAATTGAGGCTTATGCAGAACATCAATATTGCCATCACTGCTAAACAAGTCATAAGTCTGTTCAGCACGGAGAATTACTTCATCAAAGATGGCACCGATACGTTTAGCGCCCATAATGCGAAGGGTTAGCCACAGCTTTAAAGCATCAAAGCGACGTGTGGTTTGCATACTCTTATTGACTAAGTTAGGCGTACCTTCTTCGGTAGCGCTTAATGGATTTAGATAGTCTGCGTGGTGTGTAACATAGCCGAGTTTTTCTTTATGCTTAGTAAAAAAAGCGCCACAGCTAACAGGTTGAAAGAATGACTTGTGATAATCCACTGTCACCGAATCGGCTTTTTCTATTCCGGCTAACTTGTCTCTATGTTTATTTGACGCGAGAATTCCACAGCCATATGCCGCATCGGCATGCATCCATAAACCATGCTGTTTGCACAAGGTAGAAATTTCATCAATAGGATCAATGCTGCCAAAATCCGTTGTGCCCGTCGTGGCCATAACAGCAATCGGAATTAGGCCAGAAGCTTTGGCCTTCTCAATCTCAGATTTCAATACCTTAGTATCCATTTGGAATAAATCATCATGGGCAACCGCAATAACTGAGTCATAACCCAAGCCAAGCAAAGCCGCAGATTTTTGAATACTGAAGTGGCTTAAATCAGAGGTGAAGATACGAAACTTATTAGCGCATTCAGGCAGCCCTTGTTCTTTAACCGAATATCCATCTAGCTGAGTTTCACAATAATGATCTCTGGCTAATAACATCGCCATTAAATTGGATTGCGTACCGCCACTGGTAAATACACCATCAGAATTTTCGCCATAGCCAATTCTGCCAATAGTCCAATCAACCAACTTCTGTTCGATCAAGGTCGCCCCAGCACTTTGATCCCAAGTATCTACAGAAGTATTAATCGAAGATAAAATCAACTCGGCCATTACTGTGGGATATACGATGGGGCAGTTGAGGTGAGCTACGTATTTAGGGTTGTGAAAATAAACGGCGTCTTTGAGGTAAACCTCAGATAATTCATCCAGGGCTTTATGGGTTTTCTTTAGCGGCTGATCAAGATTAATACTCTTAAAAATCGGTGCTAATTCTTGGGGTAATATTCCTGAGAAAGGTCTTTCGTTTTCAGCGATTGTGCGTTTAATAAGTTCTAAACCTTTTTTTACATCACTTTCATAGCGCCCTAGGTTGTGTTGATTAAATAAATATTGTCCTGATCGCTTTGGTGCTGTGCTTCTTTTTGGTCGTTTGAGCGCCAAAAATAATTTTGTATTTTCTAACATGCCTACCTATCCCTAATTACCAGCGTGAGCTGTTTCTGTATTGAATAACCCTACAAACACCCTGTAATTATTGGATTTTCGGTGCTGCGAATCTAATTGCTAATATAAAATACAATGAGAATCATTCTCAATGCAATACGTTAACTGACTTAAAGTTAAGAAAAACTGACAATTCTTCCTCTTTAATGATGGGTTTTTCTGGGTTTTGATTAATGTATGATCAGTTGTTTACTTTAGGCTTTCGTAAGTTTTAGAGGTCGCTTGTGGGTAAATATACATCTTTCTCATTCTTCTCTATTTCTGCGGATGCAGAATCCGAGTATCATGCGGGCTATAAATGCTCCACTATTTGATTGCTTCAACTAAGCTGAATAGACGGAAAAAGTACCAAGATAGTCGCTTTGATAAGGTTGTTTTAAGCATGAAAAAATTGATGATTATAGGCGCTGGCGGCGTAGGTCAGGTTGTGACACATAAGTGTGCTCAGCTGCCAGAAGTGTTTTCTGAAATTGTATTAGCAAGTCGTACAGAATCTAAGTGCATTGCGATTGCTAAGCAAGTCAAAGAAACTCAAAACCGTAATATTTCTACCGCTCAGGTAGACGCCGATAATGTGCCGGAATTGGTTGCTTTGTTGAATGTTGAGAAACCTTTTATGGTGATCAACGTGGCACTGCCTTATCAAGATTTAACCATTATGGATGCCTGTTTAGAAGCCGGAGTTCATTACCTTGATACTGCCAACTATGAGCCGATCGATACGGCTAAATTTGAGTACCATTGGCAGTGGGCGTATCAAGAGAAGTTTGAGAAAGCGGGTTTAATGGCGCTACTAGGATCAGGTTTTGATCCCGGCGCGACCAATATGTTTACCGCGTATGTGGCTAAACATTATTTCGATGAGATTCATTATTTAGATATTATTGATGTGAATGGTGGCGATCATGGTTATCCATTTGCTACTAATTTCAATCCTGAAATTAACATTCGCGAAGTCACCGCTGAGTGCCGTCATTGGGAAGCGGGTGAGTTTGTTGAAACGCCTGCTATGTCGACCAAGCAGGAATTTACCTGTCCTGAGGGTGTCGGAAGTTTTAACATTTATCGTATGTACCACGAAGAATTAGAATCGTTAACTAAGCATTATCCAACGCTGAAGCGTGCTCAGTTTTGGATGAGTTTTGGTGAAAGTTATTTGAAGCATTTAGAAGTATTACAAAATGTGGGTATGACGGGGATTGAGCCAATTGAGTTCAATGGCCAGCAGATTGTACCTATTCAGCTATTGAAAGCACTATTACCTGACCCATCGACTTTGGGACCTCGCACCCACGGTAAAACCTGTATCGGTTGTGTGGTTCGTGGCATTAAAGATGGCAAAGAGAAAACGGTTTATATTTACAATATTAAAGACCACCAAGACTGTTATGGTGAAGTTAAATCCCAAGCAATTTCGTATACCACGGGCGTACCAGCGATGATCGGTGCCAAGATGATGGTAGAAGGCAAGTGGATGCAAGATGGCGTATGGAATATCGAACAGATGGATCCAGATCCATTTATGGAAGGTATGAATAAATATGGGTTACCGTTTAAGATTATTGAAGAGCCTGGTTTTGATTTGATTTGACCCTTTAAAGAGACAAGACCAAGAGCGAATGTGGTTAGCGGTTAGTTTTTTGGCTTATTAACCGCTTTCGCTTTTCGATCAACATTAGGTATATCGTGTCTGCTTCTATGATAAATTATTTTATTATTCATCCATGAAGCGCTTTCCGGCCTAGCCATCCATGGCTAGTCGCTCACTGGACTGCGAAACGTTGTTTCGGTCACGTGAGCCCTTGAACAATA
>MAAB01001484.1_pt1 | contig 20372 bp, 15 predicted proteins | sample 1115991 | NCBI WGS metagenome assembly MAAB01 (sample SAMN04961124, study PRJNA320927) | seawater metagenome | isolation source: sample BD02T18 sea water enriched with oil for 18 days | place: USA:Gulf of Mexico | collected 2013-07-27
AACCTTATTGGTTTAATGCCTGATAATGGCGCGGTTACCACGCGGCCTATCTGGTTTAATCAACAAATAATTATAGCCAGTGGTGAAATTCGCCCTAGTGTTCGTACCGATAAAGTTGTAAGCGAAAAAGTTATTCGTCATTAAATAAAAAAGAAAAATTAGCCTGAGACTAATTTTGCTTTTCCTATCGCACACCATTAATGTTAACCGCCTGCTATATCGGTAAATACTTCAATCAGATTGCTATTTAATCCGTTCGAGTATTTATCTTAATCAGCATTATTTTTGCGTGATAGTGTATTTAATAATGTCAATGATTTGCTCACGCCAATCGCTATGAATTTCGCCCAATAAATATATATTCCACTGCATAATATTTCCTCTTCTCAACGTTTATTTACACTTGGTTTAACTAATTTAAACTGTCATTCTGATAGATAACTAAAAGTAGCATAAACTACTTTTTTCATGCTATTTATTTACTGCAATCGTGACATGACGAGCGGTTAATAGTTGTTCTTGTAACAACTGTTTAATTTTGCTCACTACCTCAGGATTATCTATAGAAATTTCATCTTGCTCACCAATGCCATTTTTAAGGTGCATCATGTCATAAAGTTGAAATTCGTCCTGTGCGGTAATGATCGCTTTGAAGTTTTTATAGCGGATCAGTTGTTTAAAACGGACATCCACGGGCAGCATTTTTCTAAAACCAACCAGCTTCTGTTGGTGAACAGCTACACTTGCTAAGTTATGCCACTCATTAGCGTCCGTTGATAAATCATAAAGTTCTTCACTGCCATCATAATAACGAATAAATTTCCATTGCCCGGTTCGCAGCGCATAACTCGCTCGCCCTAATGTAGTAACAATATAATCTCTGACTTTATTTTGCTCACCCGCAACCACACCTTTTAACGACCTACCTTCTAGATTTTTTGGTATTGGCAGCCCGGCATAATCGGCAATAGTAGGATAGATATCGAGTAAGCTGGTAAAACTGCTTTGTGCACCTTTTTGTACTTGCCCCGATTTAGGCGGCACAATAATAAAAGGTACTCTGGTTGAGCCTTCCCAAGGGGAATGTTTACCCCAATGTTCTTTTTCACCTAATTCCCAACCATGATCGCTCCACAATACAATTAAGGTATTGTCTTTATAAGCACTATTATCTAAGGCGGTTAGTACTTTACCCACTTGTGCATCAGCAAAATGTATCGAGGCTAAATACCCCAAAATCCCCGCTTGCCAAGCATTGTGCTTTTTAACGCGGTCAAAACTTCCTGACCAAGGGAAATGTGCATATTGACGCGCGGTTTCAGAAAGATCGGATAAATCATTTCTTTGTACTTTAGGTAGCGCAATAGTTTCATTAGCAAAGACATCAAAGTGTTTTTTAGGTGCATAAAAAGGTTGATGTGGGCGATAAAACCCCAGCCCTAAAAAGAAAGGTTTTTCATGATTTTCTGAGAGCTTTTCTGTTGCCCATTTAGCAATTTTACCATCGGGCATTTCATCATCAGTGACGTCTACCGGGCCCCAATCAAAGGTATTGTAACCATTAAAAGGTCTGTCTAAGGTATTATCAATACCGTTTAACGGCAGTGTTGCCACTAACGTGCCACGTTTTACTTCTTTACCCGGATAAACATTGTTAACTATGCCACTTTGCTCTTTAAGTGTTTTACCCAGAATATCTTTTCTTTCAACTTTTTTACCAGGAGTTAAGCTTAACTCTTGCCAAGTAAATGGCCCGCCAATGGCGCCGGCATCAGGACCATATTCATGATAATTCTCAGGAACCACCATGCCCATGGCATGATTAATCTTACCCGCCCCCATAACATGGTAACCGTTATCTTTTAAAAACTTAGGCAGTGCAACAGCATCAGGAACGTAATCTTTATACATGCCTTTATTGTGATAAACACCGGTAGTTTCTGGTCGCATGCCAGTTAAAACACTGGCACGAGAAGGTCCACAAATAGGTGAAACTGTGTAGGCATTGGTAAAATAGGCACCGCGATTGGCAAGTTTATCTAAATTCGGTGTTTTAGCATTGGGATGCCCGCCAAGAAAACCGACCCAGTCATTAAGATCATCGACGGCGATAAATAAGATGTTTGGTTTTTCTCTTGCCGCAGCCGTTGATTGAAATACAAAAACCAATAAAAATAAAACACTTATGAACTTATTCATTCTTCACCCTAATTGTAGTAAAACACTGATACCATAGCGATAAAACTAATCCGTTTTATCTAGGCTAATTAATTTATGCCACTCAACAACACCAATGTCATCAGCCCATTGCTGCCATTCTTTTGCCAATGCTGCCACTTTATCTGGATAAGCTTTTGCTAGGTTATTTAACTCGGTTCGATCCTTGGCCATATTATAGAGTTCCCACGCACCTTTGTTTGGATAAGTGCGTACACCTGCCCAAGTCCCCGGGTACTCAGCCACTAACTTCCAATCAAGTCAGTATAATATGCTCCTTTAGTAAGCTTTATCGGCGTATTGCCTTCGACTAATGCAAAGGGATCGTACAATGAACCATGACCCAGTAAGGTGCCATAAAATCGCTGAAAGCCACGCTGTAATGGCCAATTATCCTTGAGTGCATCAGGTCGCCAGTTTTTTGTAACATGCCACTTTCCTGTCATGGCGGTAAAATAGCCTTGAGCAGATAAAACTTGCGCAATAGTGACTGCATGCTGGCTGAGCTCACCATGATAGGCATCACTACCTAAATCTGAAACCATGTGACCAAGCCCAGCTTGATGTGGATAAAGTCCTGTTAATAAAGCGGCACGAGAAGGCACGCAACGGGCTGCATTATAAAACTGAGAGAACTTAATGCCTTGCTTAGCAAGGGTATCAATGGATGGGGTATCTAATTCACCACCGTAGCTTTTTAAATCTGAAAAACCCAAGTCATCTACCATGATGACAATGAAATTTGGCTTATTATCATGATTTACTTCTGCGGCACTAGCGCTAAATACCTGAATAAATAAAAGGAATGACAAGAGTAATTTAGTCAACATCAAGTTATACCTATTGAGAAATTTAAGAAGAAAATGGCCGCATTAAAGCAGCCAAAGTGAAAGTGTCTTAAACCGCTTTATTAGCAATAACCTTAGGAATTAATTCCTTCAAATTATATTGTCGTAGAAAAAACTCTTGAACGATAAGTTTTGAAACGCTATATGGTTCTGGCCAAGTTTTAAACCTGTTACATATTGGCCAGATAACATATCGTATGTGCCATCACTTTAAGTTGGCATGTGATCCATAAAGCCAGCTGCCTTCATTTTAGCAACAACTTCTTCTTTTTCTGTTGCACTCAGTGCACGAATCGGAAGACGTGGATCGCCAACGTCGATACCATGAAGCTGCATTGCTGCTTTACCCGCAGCAACCCCACCATATTCAACTAATGGTCTAATAAGGCCGATAACTTTATCCATAAGCGCGGTAACCGTTGCTTGATCGCCTTTATTAAAAGCATCAATAATATCTAAATAAAGTGGCGCGGCATAATTGTAGGTACTACCAACAGCGCCAATGGCACCAACGGCAAGTCCACCTGGAAGAAATTCATCAACGCCAAATGGAATATCAAACTTGCCATCACAAACGCGCATGCAACGTTGGAATTCATACAGATCAACATGGTTAAACTTAATACCAGCAAGATTTGGAATGACTTTATCAGCTTTGCTAAGAAACGCTTCCATATCAAACATAACGCCAGACATGCCAGAGTGGTAATAATAAAAAGCTTTGCTCGGAGCAACTGCCGCAATTTTTGCACAGTAATCAACAAGCTCATCAACTGAACCGGGCTTGAAGAAACAAGGGGCGATGATTGAAGTCGCAAAAATATCGAGCGTTTCAGCATGTTTTGTTAATTCAAGCGTATCAACAATTGACAAAGCGCCAGTGTGAACAGTGATGCTAAGTTTCCCTTGAGCAGCTGCAACCCAGCGCTCTGCTACAGCTTTACGTTCAGCCACTGAACAGTTGAGGCCTTCACCTGTTGTGCCGCAAATATAAACACCTTTAACGCCCTGTTTGATAAGTAAAGTTGCGATTTGATCAATAACAGCAAGGTTAACTTCGCCGTTTTTATCAAAAGGTGTATGTGGAGCGGCGATCAGACCGGTAAGTTTTTTCATGGTAAACCTCTATTATTTTTTAAAATATTGCATTGCCGTCAACCCATGTACCTGTGACATGAGTTGGCAAGTTTTGTGGTGTTGAAAGTAAGGTGAAGTCGGCATTTGAACCAACTGATAATTGTCCCCGCTGTTGGCTAATGTTTAGAAATTGTGCAGGGTAATAACTGGCCATTTTTAATGCTTCTTCAAAGGAAACATCAAGCATTGTTTGCGCATTATTCACGGCGGTAATCATATCTAAAGCCGAACCGGCAAGCTGCCCTGTTTGACTGGTTAACTTATCTTGGTATTTATCTTTAGAGTTATCTTTAGAAAGCTTAATGTGATGGCCATCAAATTCAAATTGAGTTTGCTCGCTTCCAATAGTTGACATGGCATCAGTGACCAACATCATTTTGCCCTTGGCTTTGGCTTGTGTTGCTAACTTGGCCGTGGCGGGATGCACATGATGACCATCAAGTATTAAACCGCACCAACTATTTTTATCGAGTAACGCGGCACCAATCATATTGGGCTCTCGTGATGTTAAAGCTGACATTGCATTAAATAAATGAGTAAAACCGGTTGCTCCAGCATTCAATGCCGCTTGTGTTTGCTCATAACTTGCATTGGAATGCCCAAGGCAAACAATGACATTGTTTTCTACTAATGTTTTTATCGTTTCTATGGCGACATTTTCTGGCGCGATAGTAATTATTTTTAACCCTAAGTCATCTCGGCAATACAAATCTAGCTCTTGTTGACTTAGCGCTCGAATATGGTCGCTACTATGAATACCTTTTTTTGGCACACTAATATGTGGCCCTTCAAAATGTACCCCTATCACGCCGGGTAACTTGGTTGTTATGGCATCACTAATAACATCTGCAGCAGAGTTTAGCGTAGCTAAATCACTGGTTATTAATGTTGGTAATAACGCGGTCGTGCCATATTTACCATGGGCTTTTACCATCGCTGATAATGTTTCACTGTTTGTTTGATGGTTAAATAAATAACCGCCACCACCATTCACTTGTACATCGATAAAGCCCGGTGCGATTAGCCCTGATACCTTAAGCTCTTTGGCGCCTGAAACGGTATCAAGTGCGATAACTTTACCATTTTCAAAACTTATCGGACGGTGAGTATGGAGCTCTTTACCATCAAAAAGCTGCTCGGCTATTAGTGTGGTGATCATAAAAATCTACTTGCTTATTGCTTTGATTAAAAAGATGGTCTGAGCAGGTCAGCCCATCAGTACTATTTAATGCTGACTATCTGCTGTACATATACACAGAAGATAGTCAGTTCATTTTAAGGACTAGAAGCTAGCCCATTATCATGATCTAAAATTTTAAAATTATACCTGCGTATATTTGACGACCAGTTAAGTCAAAGGCAGTACCATTAGAATTAGTACCTGCCTGATGATATCTTTGATTAGAACCGATAACTTGAGGCTGTTCATCGAACAAATTATTAACCCCCATATAAACACTGCTATCCTCTAACAGACTATAACTAACACGAATATCGTTATAAACTACAGAGTCTACAGAGTTCAATTCATAAGAGTCTGACGTATTAGTATTATTTAATACTGTCTCTCCTCTAAATCGTAATTGCCAGTAAATGTTAATGTCATTAATGGTATAAGAGGTATTAAGATTGAATTTAACATCCGGGTATAACAGTTCACCGGTTAAATCTGTCACCTCACCAGTTTCAATATCGGTTATAGAATAATTATCAAGATAATTCAATGACATACCTGTGAATAGCATCCCTCCACCAAGAGTTGTTTCATAAGATATCTCTAAATCGAAACCACTGGTATCAATAATATTCTCATTGTTGGTTGACGAATTTACCGCTAGTGCAGCACCAGAGTTACCATCGCGTTCAACCAAACCAGCACATTCTGGGTCAAAATCACTTGCAGCGACTTCATAACAACGATTTAAAATAAGGGTACGGTCGGTATTCGCAATAGCATCATCAATTGAGATATCATAATAATCTAATGAAATCGACAATCCTTCTATTGATTCAGGGGTAAATACCGCACCCAAGGTAATGGTTTCTGCCGTTTCTTGTTTTACGGTTTCAGAGCCAATTAATAAACCAGAAGTATTTTGGCTTTCAACTTGTGTCAAGGTAAATGCACCGGTCTCGTTAATACGACCTTGAATTGCACTAATTGAACGACAGTTGTCAGCAACATTACCGGTACTGGCGTTTGTAATACCATTACAAGGATCAGCCACCACTGCGGCAGTAGCAGTACCACCAGCATACAAATCGCTGACGTTAGGAGCACGTACTGCTGTTGCTATCGCACCACGAAAACGGAAAGAGTCTACTATTGGTGCATCAAAACCCAAGCGCCAGTTGAAAGTACTGCCAACCGATGAATAGTCACCCGCTCGCACGGCAAAATCTAAAGATAGTTGATCAAATACCGGTAAATGAATTTCAGCAAAAACATCAATAACATCAAATTCACCCTCAGTTGCAGCGATTAATTGACCTCGAGTCATACCTGCTTGACGCAATGCATCCGGCGTTTCACTACCACTTTCTTTACGATATTCAGCACCAACGGCGAAGCCACCAGGTCCAACACTATCGCTAATTTCAAAACCTAAATCACCAGCTAATACTGCGGTAAGAACTGTTTGCTCTATCGTGCCGTCAAGACTTGTATCAACAGCAAGGTATTCAACAGCAGTATCAGAAAATCCGACCACTGGAATAGGTGTACCATCATTATAATTACCAACGGTAAATGGGTTGATGGGTACACAACCTGCAATCCGAGCAGCTTCATCTACACACTGATAACCTCCTAGGCCGTCAGTCTCAATAGTCAACGCTTGTCGTGCCCGCTCTAGGTTAATATCGCCATGATTTTTTTGCTTCTGATCAGTAACACCATAAACAGCCGATAATGTTAGGTATAAATCATTAGGCAGATCATATTCATAATCGGCCACAACACGGAAAGTAGAACGGGTATTTTCAGCACCACGGTCGCCAAACTCCCAACCACGACGGAAAGTTAAGTTAAAATCATCCAGTAACAACGAATCGGCATCACCAAGTAAAGCATCGCCGGCAGCGGTATTAGCAAACCAAGGATGTGTCGCGATATCGATCCCCGTTGTACCACCTTTTGAAACCTTAAAGATGTCATTTCTAGTATCTAATGGGATCGGCTCAAATCGAGTGCGCGAGTCAACCCGCGCATAATTAATGCCAAAGCTTGCTCGAGAAACATCTGATAATTCGAGGTTCAGGCCACTGGCAACAGTCACTCTATCAATCGGTGAAAATATCGAACGATATTCATGAAAATTAAAGGCACTCGACGTATTGACGTCATCAGTACGAATGAAATCTCGACCATCACCATGCACATTCGCATTAGCCGTCATTAAACGGGCGTCAACAGCATGAGATGAACCAATAAATGAATAAGCATTATTAACATCTGAGCCGTCACGTTTTACCGCAGAGGTATGCACCCGCGAGTAATCACGATCTCTGGCCATTAAGCCGTCATCAGTTGATTTTCCGATTGAAAACCATGCGTTACCACCATCGAAATTTTTACCAATAGTTAAATCAAAATCTCTTTTATCACGATCACCTTCACCGCTTTGGCCTACTTGAGCTTTAAGTTCAACACCATCGAAATCTTTCTTTAAAATGATATTAATAACACCCGCTACCGCATCAGAGCCATAAGCAGCCGACTGGCCACCAGTTAACACTTCTACGCGTGAAATAAGCGCTACAGGTATAGTGTTTAGATCGACACCATAACCAGAGCCGACTGACATGCCAGAGACATAACGCTTACCATCAACTAAAACAAGTGTTCTTGACGAGCCCAAGTTACGTAAAGCAACGGTGCTTAAACCGCTGTCTTGAGGGCTTATATTTGAACTAGATCCGGTTACATCACCAGTAATAGAGGGAAGCTTCCCTAATAGGTCACTAATATTAACCGCGCCAACACCCTCTATATCCTCAGCATCTAAAACCTTAATAGGTGAAGCCGATTCAAAGTCGCCCTTTCGTATATGTGAACCTGTAATAATAATTTTTTCAACTTCGGCTTCCGCTTTAGCGGTATCTTCTTCGGCTGCGTAGGTATAACTGGTAGCAGTAGCAATGCTTACTGCTAATAATGATTTTAAAAATAGCTTTGATTTCAACATGATATCCCCATTTCTTATAATAATTTTTTTTCAATGTTTATTCATAAAAGGCTAAATTCGAGAACAACTAACTAACATAACGAAATAGCTCCAACAGGCATACTGTTAACCTGTTATACCACCATACCATTTAAAATATTGGAATGTCAAAACAAAACTGTTATTTTTATAAATAGATTGACTAAACACCTTAAGTAACTGTTCTGTATTGAATAATATATATAAGTTATAAGGAGGTCTTCGTTAACTTTTTAAATTATCAGTAAGAAATATTGCTCTTTTTTTCATTTATTCGCTGAATTTTTGAGCTTTTTAGAAAGAATGGCTACTCCCAAGCGTAATAAGAACTAACACCTTGGGATGTTTTGATAGAATAAGTTACCTTTACCCGAATATAGCTTGAGCCTGCTGAATCACTATAGCTGCTTATTGCTCGGTTCGAGCTTTGTAAAACTTCACCCTGCTCACCAATAAACTCAATAATAAGCCCCAGTGCTTGTTTAGTATGGACATGAGTATTGCCTTTATACCAAGTTAAGCTATTGACAAAAACAGTACTGCTATATAAGTTTATGACGGATAAAATAAAAATAATGCATAGTGTTGATATTATTTTGCTTCATTAACATGAGCTTTTCTTAAAGATTTTTTGTACGTATTAATGACTAATTAGTAATACAGCTAACTATTTTGACTACAATAAGCTGTCTAACCAATAACTTGTTTTTGTTTTCTATAGATAAGTGGTGTGGTCTTTATTATGTTCTTGAAATGGCGATAAAAATAATTTAGTTCTTGATAACCAAGCACCGTACTGATGTGCTTTATCGGTAATTGACTCTGCTCTAGTAACTGGCAAGCGGCTTTCATTTTCAAACGCAATAAGTAGCGCTGGGGTGGCTCACCATAAAGCTTAAAAAATTCAGCACGAAAATGGCTTTGAGACAGGTGCACTTTTGTCGCCATTTGAGCAATATTTATCAATTGTTCTGGTTTTCTGGCATAACTATCAACAAGTTCATTTATAGCTAACTTATAACGACTGTTTTTCACCCGTTCATTGCGTTGATGAAACAGCTGAGCAAGAATTAAGTGCAATAAACTCATTTGCATTTGTTGCACATATATTGGCGAAAGTAATACTTGATTATAAGAAAGTGCTCGCTCTACATCTGCAATAACCAAGCTATCAAGGCAGTATAATTTAGCGCCGATTGATAAACTTGTAAGTGATGACATATATTCAGGGGTAAAATCATCTTGCACCTGTGACAGAGAAAAATGCTGCACCGAGGCCAATGATGTTGCGCTTAATACTTTGCCACAGAAAGGGGTATTAGGGTAAATGAGTAACGCTTCACCACGAGAGAGTTTATAGGATGTTTTGTTATTGACTGTTAATTCAATCTGTCCTTGATGAACGACCAATAAATCAAAAAACGGCCATTGTATTGGTCCAATCAATTGATGCTGGCTAAACTCTCCATAACTACAGCGAATTAACTTCATTTGAACTCCACAAACTTGCCGAAATATTGGTCTTTGTTTTCAATTAAAACAAAATCAAAGAATTTTCTTTGGCACATTGCAATCACAAAAGCACAATGGTATAACAGGTATACCGTAATGTAAATGATTTACTAAGAAAGCAATATAATGAATCCAGACTTATCATTTTTCAAAGCAATTAAAAAAACAAGTTATGCAGTCGCGATAGCCGCTTGTATCGTTCCTGCTATTTTTTCGTCTGGTAGTTTTGCAAAAGTTGATGGTGGTGGAACTGCGCCTGCAAAGAAAACCAATGTGATTTTATTAATGTCAGACGATCAAGGTTGGGGTGATGTTGCCTACAATGGTAATGATATTATTCATACCCCCTCGTTAGATAAAATGGCGAGTGAAGGCATTAAACTAGACCGATTTTATGCGGCGGCACCAGTTTGTTCTCCCACTCGTGGCAGTGTCTTAACAGGTCGTCACCCTTTTCGATACGGCATTGAATGGGCCGGTGTTGGTCATATGCCAAAAAATGAGTTAACCATTGCTGAAGTGCTTGCCGATAATGGCTATCAAACAGGACACTTTGGTAAGTGGCATGTTGGTGAATTGAGTAAAACGGTTAATCAAAGTTATTTTAAAGGTGATATGGCCAAGCCTGAGCACTACTCTCCGCCATGGGAAAATGGCTTTAATGAGAGCTTTTCCACTGAATCTATGATGCCAACCTATAATCCTTATTATTATCAAGGCGGCGAATACGGAACAAAAGATTATCGTCATTTACAAAAAGAGCCAACGGCACATGGTCAAAAGACTGGCGGCTTTCGTTGGCGCGATCATTATTGGACAGGTCCAGGGCAAATGGTTGATGACTGGTTAGCCGGTGACGACTCAAAGGTGGTCATGGACAGAGCCGTTAACTTTATTGATAAAAAAGTAGCAAATGAACAACCTTTTCTTGCTGTTATTTGGTTCCATACCCCTCATACGCCTTTAGTTGCCGGTAATGAAGATAGAGAGCGTTATGCCAAACATCCTATACCAGCACAACATTTTTATGGTGCAGTGACGGCAATGGACAGACAAATTGGTCGTTTAAGAGCACATTTAAAACAACTGGGTATTAGCGACAATACCATTGTTTGGTTCAAATCAGATAATGGCCCTTCTTATATTCATAACTTTAATTCTAGCGGTCCTTTTTCTGGAAAAAAAGCAGAGTTAAAAGAAGGTGGCATTCGCGTTCCTTCGCTTATTGAATGGCCAAGTAAGTTAACTGGCGGCCAAACCATTACTACCCCTATGTCTACCATGGATGTTTACCCAACAATTTTAGCGGCGCTTAATATCTCACACCCCACAAAACAAGCTAAATTAGATGGTGAAAATATTCTTCCTATTTTAACGAATAAGAAAAACAAACGTGATCATGCTATCCCCTTTCAATCTCCGATGCGTGGCGTGAAATATGACGCTGATAATACCCGTTTGCAATACGCACTTTCAGGTGAAAAATATAAACTTTATAGTGGCGATAACGGTAAAACATGGCAGCTGTATAATATTATCTATGATCAAGCAGAACAAACGGATATAGCCAACAAACACCCTGTTATTGTTAAACAAATGAAAGCTGAATTTTACGCTTGGCAAAAAGAAACAAAAGCAGACTCTCTTGATGCTTATGCTGATGAGTAAAATGATGAGGACAAAATTAAGCGCCGTGTTTCCCTGCTTTTTTATTTTAGCGTTAACAACTATTACAACTGCAGTAAACGCTGCTACGTTAACTTGGCAGAGCAACTTGCCGAACTTACCAGCTCCAACTGGAGAAGCTAGTCAACATGGCGTTGCTGGTGCATTCTCTGGCCGGCTGAAAACATTCAATAATAACGGTGAAGAGTCAGAAGTTATCATTGTCGCTGGTGGCGCAAATTTTTCCAAACAGCCATTGCTTGAGGCGATAACTGCAGATGTTGGGGCTGATAAAATTTATCATCAAGAGATTTATTTACTCAGTAAAAAGTCTACTAAGCAATATCAATGGCAACAAGCAAAAATTAATTTTTTCTCACAACCCCCTAAAAACTTTAACTGGAATAAAGATGCCTTATTATTTGATAGCGCCAGCCACACTTGGTCAAATTTAGGGGAAACACCTTTTTTACCCAACTGTGGCGCAGCAATAGAGCAATGGCAAGATGGTATTGTGCTCATTAGTGGTGAAATAAAACCAGGCGTGCTCACGCCAACAGTAAAAATGGCAAGTTTTAATAATAATAAAAGGATATTACCATGAATTATTTTGTTGGCGCTTACGCCACAGCCCCATCAACCGTTGGCTGGGATAAAAATGAAGAAACACTGTATTATCAGCAATTAAGAAACCTTGGTAACATTCAAGGGCTTGAACATCCTTTTGTTGGCAAGTTACACCCTTTTGATGATGAATGGTTTTTGGAAAACATAGATGACACTTGGCAATTCATTTTCACTTCAATTCCAGGTGTTATGAGCAATTTAGCGACCAACCATCATTTTGGCATCGCCTCAGATAATGAAGCTGGCCGTCAAGCGGCGTTAGATTTTTATCAACAAGCTAGACAAGCCATCCAAAAACTTAATAGCCACTTAAACAGACAAGCCGTTAGCTTTATTAAGATTCATACCGCCCCTAATATCTCAGCACAAGCTTCATCTTCAAAACAAGCGTTACAAAAGTCTCTTGAGACTATGCAATCTTGGGACTGGCATGGCGCAAAATTAGTTATTGAGCACTGTGACGCCTATATTGCTTCACAAATACCAGAAAAAGGTTTTATGCGCTTAGAAGATGAAATTTCAACTGTCATCACAGTAAATGAGGCCTTAAATTGTGACATAGGAATTAGCGTCAACTGGGGTCGCTCAGCCATAGAAGCTCGAAGCGCAGCAGGCCCTATTGAACACATCAAAAAAGTCTATCAAAGTAAATTACTCAAAGGCATAATTTTTTCTGGTGCCTCTGGGGCACAGACCCCTTATGGGCAATGGAAAGATAGTCACATGCCACCTGAGCAGGCATTTAATATTCCACATTATGCACAAGGCTCTTTGCTTACTATTGAACAGATTGAGAAATCACTACAGCAATGTGATTGTGAGGAACTCGACTTTATTGGTGGAAAAATTTCTTTAAGCCCTAATGAGGCCAACGTATCAGAGCGAGTATCGTATATTCAAAGTTTACTGACCTTACTTGATAAAGTCATAATATAAGTTAATTTATAGCCAAGCCAATTCTCGGGCATCTTGAATTGGCTTGGCTATTATTTCAGTAAAGCCACTAAATACCTGCAGTATCCCCCAGACTCTCTCTTCTTTTATCATTCAACAGCTAAATAATCGTACTTGCTCAACAGCATAAAAATCAGTAGCTAATTTTACATTGACTTTACCGTTAATTGGCCGATATACTGGTATAACAGCTAACAGGTATACCACAAATAACCACGGTATCACCTTATAATTGAAATCAACCAGAGTATTATCTGATGAGCAAAAGAATCCAGCAAGGGGGCTTACAAGTAGCCGCCGTTCTCCATAACTTTATCACTGAACAAGCGTTACCAGGCACTAACATTGACCCTGACCATTTTTGGCACGCTTTTGAATCGATCATTACTGATCTTGCGCCAAAAAATAAAACCTTGCTTGCTAAGCGTGATGCGCTGCAACTTAGTATTGATAACTGGCATCAAGAAAATAGTCAACATACTGATATTGCTAGCTACCAAGCGTTTTTAACCGACATTGGTTATTTAGTTGACCAAGGTGATGATTTCGCGATCACAACCACCAACGTTGATACCGAAATAGCTCAAATTGCAGGACCACAACTAGTGGTACCAGTTACAAACGCTCGTTTTGCACTAAATGCAGCGAATGCCAGATGGGGCAGTTTGTTTGATGCCTTATACGGCACAGATATTATTGATGACAGTGATGGTAGTGCTGCCGGTACAAGCTATAACCCAGTTAGAGGCGATAAAGTAGTTTCAGCTGCATTAACGTTTTTAGATCAAGCAGCACCGCTTAACAATGGCAGCCATAAAGATGTTACTAATTATGCGTTAACTCAAACACAAGAAAGTAAACAACTAGTTGCTACCATGCTTGACGGCAGTGAAGAGTGTCTTAAAGCTATTGAACAATTTGCGGGTTATAGTGAAAGCAACCAAGAGCTGAGCTCAATTTTATTAGTTAATAATGGCTTATATGTTGACGTTCAAATCGACAGAGAACACCTGATTGGTAAAACCACTACATCGGGCGTTAAAGATATTGTCATTGAATCCGCAATAAGTGCGATACAAGATTGTGAAGACTCGGTTGCCGCGGTTGATGCCGAAGATAAAACCTTAGTTTATCGTAACTGGTTAGGTTTAATGAAAGGTGATCTAAGTTCATCTTTTACTAAGTCAGGCAAAACATTAATCCGTACACTTAATGATGATCGCACATACACAGCAGCCAATGGCAGTGAGTTAATCCTAGCTGGACGTAGTTTACAGCTAGTGCGTAATGTTGGCCACTTAATGACCACAGATGCGATTTTAGACGCACAAGGCCAAGAGATCCCTGAAGGTATTCTTGATGCCATAATCACTACATTATGTGCAAAACACGACTTACAAAAAACCTCTGGTCTGCGTAACAGCCGTGCAGGTAGTGTTTATATTGTTAAGCCTAAAATGCACGGTCCTGAGGAAGTAGCCTTTACTGATGAATTATTTACCCGCGTTGAACAAGCATTAGGCTTAGTGAAAAACACCATTAAAGTGGGTGTAATGGATGAAGAACGCCGCACTACCGCGAATTTAAAAGCCTGTATTCGCGCGGTAAGTGAACGTTTAGTTTTCATTAACACTGGCTTTTTAGACCGTACAGGTGATGAAATTCATACGAGTATGGCAGCAGGTCCTGTGTTACCTAAAGATGCAATAAAAGATCAAGCATGGATCAGCGCCTACGAAAACCAAAATGTTGATGTTGGTTTAGCTTGTGGCCTAAAAGGTAAAGCACAAATTGGTAAAGGCATGTGGCCAAAACCTGATGAAATGCTGCAAATGGTCAATAGTAAATTGGCTCACCTTGAAGCCGGGGCAAACTGTGCATGGGTGCCCTCTCCTACTGCTGCGACATTACATGCAATGCATTATCATCAAGTCAATGTTGCCCAGCGCCAAACCCTATTAGCCAAACGTGAGCAAGCCAGCTTGGTTGATATTTTAACACCACCTATGCTGGGTAACATCACCCTAACGGCAGCAGAGATCCAAAGTGAATTAGAAAATAATATGCAAAGCATACTCGGCTACGTGGTTCGATGGATTGACCAAGGTATCGGCTGTTCTAAAGTGCCTGATATCAACAATGTTGGTTTGATGGAAGACAGAGCAACATTGAGAATTTCAAGCCAGCATATTGCCAACTGGTTGCTTCATGGCATTTGCACACAAGAGCAAGTTATCGACACCATGAAACGTATGGCAGTCATTGTTGATCAACAAAACCAAAACGATGCGTTATATCAAAAAATGTCGACCGATTTTGATAGCAGTGTCGCGTTTCAAGCGGCTTGTGATCTCGTGCTCAAAGGTACTGAGCAACCCAATGGTTATACCGAACCCTTATTGCATGCCCGCCGTCGAGAAGCGAAAGCCAAGCAATCAGCATAAAGACTCAAAATTCAATTTGATAAGCATCTTTAACAAACTGACGCTTATCAGAAAACTTTACAAATATTAGGAAAAAAGATGTTAACAATTAAAAGATTATCTCTAAGCGATGCACAAATACTGATTGAAGGTACTAAAGTAAAAGCCAATAAAATTGGTGTTCCTATGTGTATCTCCATTGTGGATGAGTCAGGTAACTTAATTGCCTTCGATCGTATGGATGGCGGTAAAGCAACCAGCATAACCATTTCGCAAGATAAAGCATTTACCGCAGCAGCAGCGCGTAAAGCAACACATGAATATAACGAAGTATGTGTACCTGGCAGTCTTGCTTTTGGTATTCACACCGCACTGGGCGGGCGTCTTTGTGTTGTTGGTGGCGGCTTACCCATTTATGATGATAAAGGTGTAGTTGTTGGTGGTATCGGTTTAAGCTCAGGAACGCCAAAGCAAGATATGGAATGTGCGGCAGCAGGTATTGAGTATTTTAACAACCAATTATAACCTCAAGTCGAACGACAACAAACAAGCGGTATTTTGATAATATGAAAATTGAAAGTATTCAACCAAGCAAAGCAGAGTTAGCGGCTATGTTTGCTGACTTCATTGATCCGACGTTTGTCATCAGTGATGAAGAAACACAACGCCCGTACGAGTGTGATGGCCTTTCAATGTATTGCGAAATGCCCTTGTTAGTTTTATTACCTGACAACGTAATACAAATACAGCAAGTGATGAAAATTTGTCATCAATATCAAATTCCTGTGGTTGCACGAGGCGCAGGCACAGGTTTATGTGCTGGCGCCATGCCTGATAAAGCGGGCATTGTGCTGTCTTTAGCCAAATTTACCGACATTATTAATATCGACCCACTGGCAAGAACAGCGACATTACAACCTGGGGTGAGAAATATCGCCATTAGTGAAGCGGCCAATGAATACGGTTTATATTATGCGCCAGATCCCTCTTCCCAAATAGCCTGTACCATTGGTGGTAACATTGCCGAGAATTCAGGTGGTGTGCACTGTTTAAAATATGGTTTAACCGTTCATAATGTCTTGCAAGTAGAAATGGTTACCGTTGAAGGTGAGCTCATTACTCTTGGCACACAAGGTTTAGATGTTGCCGGATTTGATTTATTAGCGTTAATAACCGGCTCAGAAGGTTTACTCGGCATTGTTACCCAAGTAATCGTAAAGTTATTACCGACCCCAGAAAAAGCACAAGTAATGATGATAGCATTTGCCACTGTTGAGCAAGCCGGTGATGCTGTCGGCGCTGTTATTGCTGCAGGCATTATACCTGCTGGGCTTGAAATGATGGACAGCTATGCCATTCAAGCAGCTGAAGCTTTTGCCCATGCCGGTTATCCAAGCGATGCTAAAGCGCTATTGCTTTGTGAAATTGATGGCACTTTCGAAGAAGTTCAAGAACACATAGAAAAATTAAACACCTTATTTAATAAGCTAGGTGCAACGTCAATAAAAATTTCTAAAAATGAAGCCGAACGCGCCTTATTGTGGAAAGGACGTAAGTCAGCATTCCCTGCCGTTGGCCGACTTTCGCCTGATTATTACTGTATGGATGGCACCATTCCTCGCAGTCAACTCTCCCATGTATTAAGCGAAATGGACAAAATGTCTACTCACTATAAATTACGTGTTGCCAATGTTTTTCATGCTGGTGATGGTAATTTACATCCACTGATTTTATTTGATGCCAATGTCCCCGGCGAGTTTGAAAAAACCGAAGAGTTTGGTGGCAAGATTCTAGAGCTTTGTGTGGAAGTAGGTGGCTGTATTACTGGTGAGCATGGCGTTGGTATTGAAAAAATACGCCAAATGACTGTGCAATTTAACGAGCAAGAAATTGCACAATTTCACGCAGTAAAATACGCCTTCGACCAACTGGGTACGCTAAACCCTGGTAAAGGTATTCCGGTACTTAAAAATTGCCAAGAATATCGTGCGCTGAATCCTAACGATAAAGCCGATATTAATGAACATAAGCACAGCTGCGAGACAAAATAATGAACGACATCAGTAAAGAATTAGTTGATCACGTTTCACAGGCCAGAGCTGACAACACACCGCTAAATATTATCGGTGGTGGCAGTAAAACATTTTTTGGTAGAGAGCCACAAGGGCAAACGTTATCTGTGGCTAAACATCAAGGCATTGTCAGCTACCAACCGGTCGAATTGGTGATGACTGCCCTTGCAGGAACATCAATAACTAACATTGAAAACGTATTAGCCGAACAAGGCCAGATGTTAGCTTTTGAGCCACCGAGTTTTGCTGGTAAAGCAACCATTGGCGGTACCTTAGCCTGTAATTTATCAGGACCTGCTAGGCCTTGGGCAGGCTCAGTGAGAGATGCAGTATTAGGCTTAAAGCTCATCAACGGAAAAAGTGAGCATCTCAATTTTGGCGGACAAGTTTTAAAAAATGTTGCCGGTTATGATGTTTCAAGAATGCAAGCGGGTAGCATGGGCTGCTTAGGTGTGATCACTCAAGTCAGTTTAAAAGTAATGCCTAAACCACAATCCAGCATAACCTTAGTACAAGAAATGGATGCTCAGCAAGCCATTAAACAGATGAACCTATTGGCCGCAAGAGCAAAACCTCTCACGGCAGCTTGTTGGTTAAACAACAAACTGTATTTACGTTTATCTGGCGCACAAAGCGCGGTTGATGGCACAGTGAACAGCTGGGCTGGAGATATACTCGAAAATGATCAAGTATTTTGGCAAGCCTTAAAAGAACAACAGCTCGACTTTTTCTCAGGCAGTGAACCCTTATGGCGCTTTTCAGTCAATGCTAATGCTAAACACTTTTTACCTGAGCAAAATTGGTTGATTGACTGGGGTGGATCACAGCGTTGGTTACGTGGCGAACATGATGTTCAATCACTTGAGACATTGGCTGAGTCTTGCCACGGTCAGGTAAACCTATTTCGTGGTGGTAACCGAACAAATGAAGTATACCATCGCCAAAGCGCAGCGCTAAAAACCATCCATCAACGATTAAAATTAAGCTTTGATCCTGAAAACATATTCAACCCTGGTCGGCTTTATAGCTGGTTGTAAAGGAAGATTTTATTATGCAAACCAATTTACATCCATCATTTAAAAATACCCCAGTAGGCGATGAAGCTGAAGCAATATTACGCAGCTGTGTGCATTGTGGTTTTTGTACTGCCACCTGTCCGACCTATCAAGAAATATCAGATGAACGAGACGGCCCACGAGGACGTATTTATCTCATCAAGCAGTTATTAGAAACTGGCTCAGCGACCGAAAAAACCAGAGGGCATTTAGATAAATGTTTAAGCTGTCGAAGCTGTGAAACTACCTGTCCATCTGGGGTAAAATATGCTCGTTTAGCCGACTTAGGTAAAGAGATCATTGAAGAGCAGCAAATAAGGCCATTAAAAGAACAATTTATTCGTTGGGCACTGAGGCAAGTATTGCCTTATCAAACACGTTTTACCGCGTTATTAAGAGTGGGGCAAATTGTTAGACCCATTATGCCTACCGTGATTAAAAACAAAATACCTAAGCGGGTTAAAAAGCTCTCTCTACCTACCACAGTAAACAGTAGAACCATGTTATTGCTCAGAGGTTGTGCTCAGCCGGCAGCAACACCCAATACCAATATAGCAGCGGCTAGGGTATTAGATAAATTAGGCGTAACATTAAAAGAAGCACCAAAAGCGGGTTGTTGTGGCGCGGTCAGTTATCATTTATCTAAGCATGAAGAAGGCTTAAACTTTATGCGCAGAAATATTGATGCTTGGTGGACTGAAATTCAGTCCGGTGCTGAAGCGATTATAATTACCGCCTCTGGTTGTGGCGCTATGGTGCAAGATTATGGCGAATTATTAAAAAATGATACCCAATATGCAATAAAAGCAAAACGGGTCAGTGAGCTAGCTAAAGATTTATCTCAAGTCATTACCCTTGCTGATATTGAAAGTTTGTCTTTTAAGAAAAGCACATCAACCACAGCGGTTCACTGCCCCTGTTCATTACAGCATGCGTTAAAGTTACCTGATAGTGTTGAGCCCTTATTAAAAGCGGCGGGATTAGCGACAACAAAAACTAAAGATAAACACCTTTGTTGTGGCTCTGCCGGTACTTACTCTATTTTACAACCTGAGCTAAGTGGCAAATTATTAAACAATAAGATTGCAGCGCTTAGTATTGAAAACCCCGATAGAATTGTTACCGCCAATGTTGGCTGTCAATTGCACATTGCGACAAAATCTGAAGTACCGGTGCAACATTGGATAGAGCTCATTGATGAGGCGTTACTATAATTTACAAGTGATTAATCGTTTGTCAATTTTACACTTGCTACCTTAAAACAAACCAAGATTAACCAAGGTTAACTGTTCGAGGTATTTATGCAGACTAAATTTACTAAGCTATGACCCTGTAACAAAATCTGTGTAACTGCCTATCATTAATACCCATATAGGGTTTAGGATAGGCAGACTATGAATAAGAAAGAATTAGAAGTATTTGCTAAACAAACAGCTAAAGGCATTAAATCCGAGCAAGACTTAACAGAATTTCGCAGGATACTAACCAAGATAGCAGTTGAAGCTGCTTTAAACGCGGAGCTTGAAGAGCATATTGGTTATGTACTTAATGAACAATCAACGACCAATAATAGCCGAAATGGCTACTCCTCTAAATCCATTCGTACCGAAGATGGTCAAGTCGACCTTGAAACACCTCGCGATAGAGAAGGAAGCTT
>MAAB01001496.1_pt1 | contig 20364 bp, 19 predicted proteins | sample 1115991 | NCBI WGS metagenome assembly MAAB01 (sample SAMN04961124, study PRJNA320927) | seawater metagenome | isolation source: sample BD02T18 sea water enriched with oil for 18 days | place: USA:Gulf of Mexico | collected 2013-07-27
AATTATTGGGTATAACCATTGACTAAACCATGAATGTAATAAGGATTACAGAACAAATAAATAAACGTATGGATTGCAATGATACTTGACCTACGCGCGAGCAACAAGACATGAACATATAATCTTACATATTCTTTGTAATTAATGCCGTGATAAGGTCTGATATTTAATAATCAATTTCACTAATACATCTTCAACTTATTGAATGATTGTTAACCTAAACCTCTACTTGTTATCATTTGTTATCGAACATAGAAACATTGATATTTATACTGAAACAGGACTTAAACTCCCGTATAATTCCTGCAAAATATTGCTAAAATACATTCAGGTAAAACGTTTGGTATTCAGCTTAATATTCAACATTTGCCAAAAATGTAGATAAAATTGAATTGTTAATTGTTGAAGTAGCTATTCAAGGCGCCGATATACATTTAATGTTCATAGATCAAAATAATTTAAAGGAAAGCGTTTCAATGCAAAATTTATTGTCGATACAAAAGGAATTTAGGATTAATTATGCCATCTATTCTTAATTTGATTGGTCGTGAATGTGAGTTATTCTCAAACGATATTTTGGCTAACGAAATTCAGTTACAAGAGGTTGTTTCAAATGCAACATTCCTTGTGTTAGGTGGAGCAGGCTCCATTGGACAAGCCGTCACCAAAGAAATATTTAAACGTAATCCCAAAAAACTTCATGTTGTTGATATCAGCGAAAATAACATGGTTGAACTGGTACGAGATATTAGAAGTTCATTTGGATATATTAACGGGGATTTCCAAACGTTTGCATTAGATATTGGTTCTATTGAGTATGACGCTTTCATAAAGGCGGATGGTAAATATGATTATGTATTAAATCTTTCTGCTTTAAAGCATGTTCGAAGCGAAAAAGATCCTTATACCTTGATGCGAATGATCGATGTTAATATTTTCAATACTGAAAAAACAATGAAGCAAGCAGCAGAAAAGGGTAGTAAAAAATACTTTTGTGTTTCAACAGATAAAGCGGCGAATCCTGTAAATATGATGGGGGCCTCTAAGCGCATAATGGAAATGTTTTTGATGAGACGCAGCGCTGATATTGCAATATCTACTGCGCGTTTTGCCAATGTGGCATTTTCAGATGGTTCACTTTTACATGGCTTCAATCAACGCATTCAAAAGCGTCAACCAATAGTCGCACCTAAAGACATCAAACGTTATTTTGTTACACCACAAGAGTCAGGCCAGTTGTGTTTGATGTCCTGTATTTTTGGTGAAAATAGAGATATATTTTTTCCTAAACTTAGTGAAGCACTTCACTTAATAACTTTTGCAGATATTGCTGTTAAATATTTAGAGAATTTAGGTTATGAACCTCATTTATGCAATAGCGAAGATGAAGCAAGAGAATTAGTTCATTCACTACCAGAGCAAGGGAAATGGCCTTGTTTATTTACAGATAGTGATACAACAGGTGAAAAAGACTTTGAAGAGTTTTTTACTAAAAATGAAGCTTTAGATATGGACCGCTTTGAAAATTTGGGTGTTATTAAAAATGAAGCATTATATGATCCCCAACTAGTTGCCGAATTTGAACAAACAATTCTTAAGTTAAAAGAAGATAAAGCTTGGACTAAAGATGAAATTGTTGAACTGTTCTTTAAAATGATACCCGCTTTTGGTCATAAAGAAACCGGTAAATATCTTGATAGTAAAATGTAATAATAATTAAGAAAATACTATGCATAAAAAATTAGTTAACTTTGTTCAAGAAATTTATCAAACAAAAGAGTTTGTTCCACTTCATGCACCCACGTTTGGTGGTAATGAAAAAAAGTACGTAAACAACACCCTAGACAGTACATTTGTTTCTAGCGTAGGTAAGTATGTTGATCAATTTGAGCAGCAAATTGAAGAATTTATCGGTACAGCCAAAGCTATTGCTACAGTAAACGGCACCGCTGCATTGCATACAGCACTATATATGGCAGGAGTTAAATCAGGTGATTTAGTTATTACTCAAGCTCTGACGTTTGTCGCTACCTGTAATGCTTTATATCACATGGGCGCAGAGCCTGTGTTTGTTGATGTGTCTAAGATAAGTTTAGGTTTATGCCCTAAAGCGCTAGCGTGTTATCTCGAAGATAATGCTTTTATTAATAGCGATGGTTTTAGCCAGCACAAGGTTACTAAACAGGTATTTCGTGCTGTGGTTCCTATGCATACTTTTGGTCATCCTGTCGAGCTTGATGAATTAATCACTGTCTGTACTAAGTGGAATATCGTGCTAGTGGAAGATGCTGCGGAAAGTTTAGGTTCTTTTTATAAAGGGCAACACACGGGAACCTTTGGTTCTTTCAGTGCAGTTAGCTTTAATGGTAACAAAGTAATTACCACAGGAGGCGGCGGCATGGTTTTATGCAAAAGCTTTGATGATGGTATGAAGACCAAACATATTACTACCACTGCTAAAATTCCTCACCCTTATGAGTTTTTTCATGATGAAGCTGGCTTTAATTACCGTCTACCAAACTTAAACGCGGCGTTAGGATGTGCTCAAATGGAGGTATTACCTAAATTTTTAGCACAAAAAAGAGAATTAGCACTCAGTTATAAGGGTTTCTTTAAAGAGTCGGATTTTAAATTTGTTGAAGAACCTGAATATGCGCAGTCTAATTACTGGTTAAACGCTATTATTTGCCCTAATAAAGACGCGCGAGAAACTTTTATTAAAGAGACCAATAAACAGGGGGTTATGACTCGACCAATCTGGAAATTAATGAACAAATTACCTATGTTTGAAAAGTCAAAACATGGGCCTCTAACTAATTCAGAATGGCTAGAGTCTTGTTTAGTGAATATACCTAGTTCGCCTGTAAATAATGGATTATAAGATGAAAAAAATAGCGGTTTTTACAGGAACACGTGCTGAATATGGCTTATTGTATTGGCTATTAAAAGATATTCAAGCTGATGCAGAACTTGATCTACAGCTTCTGGTTTCTGGAACGCACTTATCACCAGAGTTTGGCTGTACTTATCAGAAAATTGAACAAGATGGCTTTAGAATAGATGAAAAAATAGAAATATTATTATCTTCTGATACGGCGGTTGGTGTTGCTAAAAGCATGGGGTTAGGGGTATTAGGTTTTACCGATGCGTTAAACCGTCTTCAGCCTGACGCTTTGGTTATTTTAGGCGATCGGTTCGAAGCGCTCGCAGCGGCACAAACAGCAATGATACTACGAATTCCTGTTGTTCATTTACATGGGGGTGAAATTACTGAAGGTGCTTATGACGATGCAATTAGACATGCAATAACTAAATTAAGTTATCTTCATTGCACGTCCACAGATGAATATCGAAATAGAGTTATTCAATTAGGTGAAACACCTTCAAGAGTTAAAAATGTTGGGGCAATAGGTCTAGATCATATATCACGTAGTCACTTTATAACAGTCGCTGAATTATCTAAATCACTTTGTTTTACTCTTTCTAAACCCTATTTATTAGTGACTTATCATCCAGTAACGTTAGCGAATGAAGAGCCGGTAAGTACTTTTCAAGCATTACTTGATAGTTTAGATGAGTTCCCTGAATATCAGATAATTCTCACTTACCCAAATGCCGATGATGGCGGAAGGAGTATCATTCCTTTACTTGAAAGTTATGCTAAAAGTAATCCAGAGAGGGTATTGGCAATCCCATCCCTTGGTCAGAAAAGATACCTAAGTGCGGTTAAACATTCGGCAGCTGTGATTGGTAATTCTTCAAGTGGTATTATCGAAGTGCCTTCTTTTGATGTTGCAACTATCAATATAGGCTTACGTCAAAAGGGCAGGTTATCAGCTAAAAGTGTCATTCATTGTGCCCCTCATAAAAATGACATTGTTAATGCTATAAATGTTGGAATTAACAAGGCATATAAAATTAACGATGACGTTATTTTTAACCCTTATGGGCAGGGGGATGCATCTGGTCAAATAGTAGCGTTACTCAAAGAATTTAAAAGCAGCACAGTTAAATCATTTTATGACTTAACTGTGGAGAAATAATATGACTTTAATTATTGCAGAAGCAGGTGTAAACCATAATGGTGATGAAAAACTTGCATTTAAGCTTGTTGATGCGGCACATAAAGCAGGGGCGGACATTGTCAAATTCCAAACGTTTAAAGCATCTAAATTAGTAACAGCTAACGCCCAACAAGCTGATTATCAAGTAACTAACACTCAAAAAAAAGAATCTCAACTTGCTATGCTTAGCCGCTTAGAATTAAGTTTTGAATTTCACCTTGAATTGGTTGAGTACTGCAATAAACTAGGCATTGAGTTTTTATCTACAGCCTTTGATTCTGAAAGCTTAAAGTTTTTAGTAAATGATTTAAAATTAAAAAAATTAAAAATTCCCTCCGGTGATTTAACCAATGCCCCTTTGGTGCTTGAGCATGCACAAACAGGTTGTGATTTAATTGTTTCTACGGGAATGGCTACTTTGGCTGAAATAGAAACGGCATTAGGTGTTATAGCCTTTGGTTATGTAGCAACAAAAACAGAAAAGCCAAGTATTCAAGCTTTTGAAAAAGCATATTACTCTGAACTTGGACAAAAAACTCTTAAAGAAAAAGTAACAATTTTACATTGTACAACAGAATATCCAGCACCTTTGCAAGATATTAACCTTAAGGCAATGGATACGATAGCTAATGCGTTTAAATTACCTGTAGGTTATTCCGACCATAGTGCAGGGATCAATATACCTATCGCTGCAGTTGCTCGTGAAGCAAAGATAATAGAAAAGCACTTTACTTTAGATAAAAATATGGAAGGTCCAGATCATAAAGCTTCACTAGAGCCTGAGCAGCTAAAAGCAATGATAGAAGGTATTCGAAATATTGAGTTAGCGCTTGGTGACGGACTTAAAGGGCCTAAACCTTCAGAGATCAAAAATAAATCTGTTGCCAGAAAAAGTCTCGTTGCGGAACAAGATATTAAAAAGGGGACTGTTTTTAGTGAAAATAATATGACTACAAAACGCCCTGGTTCAGGACAAAACCCGATCAATTACTGGGACTTACTTGGCCGTGAAGCAAAAAGTGACTATCAAATAGGTGAACTAATTAATGAATGATGGTGTTTTGTTAATTGGTGCAGGAGGTCATGCGTCAGTACTATTAGAAATATTAATTGAACAAAAAATTAATATTCTTGGTTATGTCTCTCCATTTTCGGCAGCTAATCAGAAATTATTTATGGATTTTCATTGGTTTAAATGTGATGAAGATATATTGCAGTTTGATAAATCAACGATTAAATTGGTCAATGGTATTGGCTCATTACCAGGTAGTACATTAAGAGCTGACTTTTATAATAAATATAAAAACTTAGGTTATAGCTTTGCAACATTAGTTTCAAGAGAAGCGAGCGTGTCTACGTATTCAGATTTAGAAGAAGGCGTACAAGTAATGCGTGGCGGTATTATTCAAACAGGGGCAAGCGTTGGTTACAATAGCATTGTAAACACTGGTTCAATAATTGATCATGACTGTGTTATAGGAAGCAATAACCATATCGCTCCAGGCGCTACGATTAGTGGAGAAGTTACCTCCAAATCAAATGTTCATTTTGGTACTGGCTCTTCAGTTATTCAGTCAATCAATGTAAATGAAAATGTTGTCATTGGTGCAGGAACTACCATCACTAAAGATGTAGATAAAAACACTATTTGTTATCCCGCACACATCTTTAAAAAGGTTATCGATTAATATGAGTCATAATTGGAAGAATATACTAGTTTCTCCTTTAAGTAATATAAAGGAAGTTCTAAAAATTATTGATAATGAAGCGCTACAACTTGCGTTAGTGGTTGATCTTGATAATCGACTATTAGGTACAGTAACAGATGGTGATATTCGTAGGGCATTAATTAATGATTTGCCTTTATCCCACCCCATCTCTGAAATAATGTTTACAACACCTACCGTTATTGACTTCAGTACTTCTAAAACTGAAATTTTAGAGTTGATGAATACTAAGCAACTTCATTCTATCCCTATTCTAGATAACGGTATTGTGGTTGGTTTAGAAACAATTCACCATGTTACCCAAAAAATAAAACACGACAACCCTGTATTTTTAATGGCTGGTGGATTCGGTACACGGTTAAGGCCGCTAACAGATAATTGTCCTAAACCATTACTTAAAGTAGGTAATAAGCCAATTTTAGAAACAGTGTTATTACAGTTTATAAAGTCAGGTTTCCATAATTTTTATATTTCTACTCACTATTTACCTGAAATGATCGAAGCGCATTTTGGAGATGGTAGCAACTGGGGAGTAAATATAACGTATGTATTTGAAGAGAGTCCACTTGGCACAGGTGGTGCTTTAGGATTATTACCAATAGACATACCGGATTTACCTTTGATTATGATCAATGGTGATGTATTAACTAATTTAAATTTCTCTAAATTATTAACATTTCATACTGAGCAGCAAAGCGATGCCACAATGTGTGTTCGCGAATATGATTATCAAATACCTTATGGTGTTGTTGAGCATGACGGTTTAAAAGTTAAAGGGATGGTGGAAAAACCAACATATAACTTTTTTGTAAATGCAGGAGTCTATGTTATTAATCCTGATATTTATAAAACGGTTAATCATAATACGGTTATTGATATGCCTACTTTACTTGAACGCCAAATAGAAAAAAACAAAACAGTATTGAATTTTCCTTTACACGGGTACTGGCTCGATATTGGCAGAATGGACGATTTTAATAAAGCGCAAAAAGACATTGAAAATTTGGATATATTCTCATGATAAATGGAAAGCGCGTTCTAGCGATAATACCCGCTAGAGGAGGGAGTAAACGTTTACCGGGAAAAAACATCTTACCCTTGAATAATAAACCGCTAATCGGTTGGTCAATAGAAGCGGGGTTAAATTCAAACTATATAGATAAAGTTGTGGTTTCAACTGATGACAGCGAAATAGCTACTATTTCAAAAAAACATGGTGCAGAAGTTCCATTTTACCGGCCAAAAATATTATCTAATGATACCGCTTCATCAGTAGATGTTGTTACTCACACCATTGATATGCTTGTATCAGCAGGTGAAACATTCGATATCGTAATATTACTTCAACCGACATCTCCTCTCAGAACAGCAGAACATATTAATCAAGCCTTGGATCAATATGTAGAGCAAAAGGCAAATGGTATTGTTTCAGTATGTGAGACAGAGCATTCTCCTATTTGGTGTAACACTTTACCGGCGGATAATTCGTTGGCATCATTTTTACCAGACAAATATAAAAATGTCAGAAGCCAAGACTTACCAACATATTTTAGGCTTAACGGTGCCATCTATATATCGTCAATCCCATCATTAAAGGTAACTAATAGTTTTATCCAAGGGGATAAAGTCTTTGCTTATAAAATGAGTAGAAATGCCTCTGTAGATATTGATAGTGAAATAGACTTTAAATTTGCGGAAATTTTAGCTGACAAAAGCGCTTAAGTTTATTTATGAATGTTCTTAATTTCCGAAATAACCCCCATATAAAAAAGGTATTTGGTTACTTTCTTGGTGATGTACTTAACAAAGCAATACCATTATTAACCCTTCCCTATGTAGCTAACTCAGTCAGTGAAACTGCATTTGGTAGCTATTCTATGGGGCACTTATTTTTACAATTTTCTTTTGCATTTTGTGTGATGGGAGTCACATCAAAAGTCATTTTAGACGTAGTTAAAGACAAAGAGTGGCGTTCTTCATTTATATCATCCCTATTAGTTGTTTTACTTAATGGATGTATTCTACTTTCGTTACTATTCACCACATTGAACTTGAATATATTTAATCTTCATGATTTAGGCATTAATGATTCAGATTTTTTTTACTTAATAATTTGCGGTATGTTACAAAGCTTTTTTGCTATTAATCTTGCTCGTTACCAAGCCAAAGGTAACGTTTTAACCTATTCGTTACTTCAGTTTAGCCATACCGTTCTTTATTTTTCTTTATTAATCATTGTTGTAGAAAAACAAATGATAGAAGATATTTGGGCACTTCTGAGCTTAGTTAATGCTACTGTATTGTTACTTCATGGCTATTGTATCTATCGTGATAAAGTTATTAAAAATATAACGTTCCCTTTGTATTTTGAAAATATGCGTTTTGCACTATTCCAATTACCTCACGTTATGTCCAGTTGGTTGCGACTTGGTTACGACCGCTTAATACTGGCAAGTCAAATTGGCTTAGTAGCTGTTGCCGGTTACTCAGCGGCATTACAAATAGGACTAACAGTGAGTATTATAGTCATGTCTTTTAATAAATTTTGGTCGCCATTTATATTGAAAAGACTTCATGATAATAAAACGACAAATAATATTGTGGGTTATGCTGTATTGGGATTAGTAATTTTATGTGTTCTTTGCTCTTTATTAGGTATGTTAGCTATAGAATACTTGTTACCTGAAAGCTATAAACCATTCAAACTTGTTGTGCCTATAATTTGTATGGCTTATAGCTTTCAAGGCGCATATTTTTTAATTGTTAATTACTTACATTTCTTTGAAAAAAGCTATTTACTATCAATACCATCGGTTCTATCCGTAGCTATTCATGTATGTATAGCACCTATACTTATTGGCCAATACCAAAGCTTTGGCGCGGCATATTCTTTATTAACTAGTTGGTTTTTACTATTTTTAATTACGTTTATTTTAGTTAAATACCACCAAAATAAAAGACAGTTTAATGAAAGTTGATAGTATATTTTTTGTAGAGTCACCATTACAATTTAACAATGCCGTGACGCTAATAAAATTAAAAAAATTAGTTCCGGTAATAGTCGTTAGACTAAATGGTGAAATTGATAACGATCGTCAATTATCAGATTTAACCCTGAATTTTTCAGGTGCACTTAAGTTTATTAACATAAAGAAAAGTGACAAGTTAGCATTGTTTTATTCAATCATTAGATTGACGTTGTTTTTTACTTCTTTAAAATGGCGGGCTTGTCGCTGTTTTTTGGGTGACTGGCGTTCTATTTGGATGAAAGTTGTTGCGTACAGTATTAGCCCAAGCAAGGTAAACGTAATCGACGATGGTTTTGCAACACTAACAGTGCTTAATCAATTAGAAAAAAAAATAACAACAAAGCGTTCCTTATTCGAGTGCAAATGTTTTCGCCCAACGTTTTATACTTATTTCCCCGTAGAGTCTGACGTACTAAATGTAATTAACTTAAGATCAAAAAATAGTAATAGCTCAATGGTTAAGGAGATCACCGATACAATTATGTTTATTGGTGCTCCCTTAGTTGAAAAACAGATCATTAACTGTGCAGACTATTTATTTTACATATCAAAAGCGTTATCAAAATATCCTGAAAATCAGTTTAAAAACATTGAATATATACCACACAGAGCAGAACATAGTGATAACTATAATCAAGTTGCGGCACTAGATAATAGGGTCTCTATTAAAAAGCTAGATCAGCCAATAGAGGACTACATTAAAAAAAATAGAGAGGTACCAGCCGTATTATTATCTTTTTATTCAACAGCATTATATAATCTATCGGAATATTCAGAGCAAAGTACTGCTGTCGCTATTTATCTACCATTTAATATTATATCGAACAAATATCGTACTCAAATTGAAAATGTTTATCAGTTTTTCGAAAGTAAGTCTAAGGTGTCTGTATTAAAATGAAACGCTTTATTAAAAAAATGATAACTACTTTCTTTACTATATTATCGATAAGAACCTTAAAATCTTCGAAAAACAAACCTAAAGTTAATGGTTATACACGTTTTAATAGTAAAACTATATTAGGTAAAAATACGCACTTTAATGGGCTTAAAGTACTGGGTAAAGGAAATGTCAGAATTGGTGACAACTTTCATTCAGGTTCTGGTTGTGAGTTTATTACAGACTCACATAATTACAACGGTGATGCCATCCCGTATGATGATACATATATTGTTAAAGACATAATTATTGATAATAATGTCTGGATAGGTCGTAATATCACTGTTCTGGGAGGAGTTACAATAGGGGAAGGAGCCATTATACAAGCTGGCAGTGTTGTTGTTAATGATATTCCTAAATATGCTATTGCTGGAGGTCACCCTGCAAAAGTATTCTCTGAAAGAAATATTGAAAGATATATTGATTTGAAAGAAAAAGGTTTATTCAATTAATGGTAACCTTGTTAACTGAAAAAGAAATAAGTAAAACTGTTAATAACAAAAATAAAACTTTTAACAGAAAACATTACGCAAAGGCGCTAATTTTAATTATATTTGTCAGCTTTTTAAATGCGACATTGAGATTAACTGAAGACGGATTATCTCTTTATCGGTTACTTATCCCTGTGCAAATATTCTTATTAGCGCTAATTAATTTAAAACAATTTAAAGCGTTTGTAATATGTTTTGTATCTATTGCAGTTTTATCACTTTTGGGATTATTACTCTCAACCTATAGTTTAAAAGTAATAAATATAGTTTTTTTCACTCATTATTTAATCATTATTTTATTTTTTTATAGTGTTAAAACTATTTACTGTGTTTTAGGACCAAAAGTAGTTTTTAATTTTTTACATTTTAGCTTCTATTTATTTGTATTCTCAGGAATACTTGATTTACTTGGTTTTTCATTTCCTAACATTGAAAATGTGCCCTATGCAATTAGAGGGGTTCATAAGATAGAGAATGACTTTTCTCTTGTTTTATCTAGTTTTGTATTTATTTTATTTGCAGTTGAAAGTAAATTTTTATATAAAATACTGATATTGCTTTTTGTATCAATAGTTGCATTTTTTAACGATGCCAAAATTATTGTTCTCGCGTTATTCATGTTGGTAATGGTCGACTTTTTTATTTTTAATAAAAATATCCCCAAAAAAATAAAAATTCTAACAACGGCCATTTCTAGCTTAGCCATAATATTTTCACTTTATTGGTTAGCTGATTATAAAATTCAGTTTCCAGGCGCTGAGTATTCGCTATTAGAACTCATATTAGAACCTATAGTAAGGATCATCACTTTAGATCCTTTTGGGGATCTTTATGGCTCCATTTCGAACAGAACCGATATGATTATATTTTCTCTGCAAGACCTGATTTCCTCCTATGGCCTCGGGATTGGGTTCGGTAATACTCTACAGATGTTAGAGTCTGCAAAGTATGGAACTATTGGAAGTGCTCAGAGTATCCACAACTTTCCTTTGCAGTTTACGGTTGAGTTAGGTTTATTTGTAACTGCGTTTATATTATTCAGATTACTGCGTAAACTAAATATGAACATTATAATGTTTTTCTTTGTTATGTTATTTTCGAGTTTGTCTCAATCTGTAGGCTTATTTTCAAACTACTATTTCTTCTGTTGTCTTTATTTTTTAATATTAAATAGTAAAGAGCAATTTAAAACAATAAACAAAATAGATGCAAGGTACCTTTAGAATGAAAAGAATTGAATCTCTTGATTACTTTAGAGGTTTAATGGCTCTATCTGTAATGTTTTATCATTATACTAGCTGGTACAGCGGCGGTGTCGAAGTTGATAATTTATTAGGTAAATTGGGTGTATATGCTGTAGCCGCATTTTATATATTAAGTGGTTTAAGTCTAGCGCTAGTTTATAAAAATAAAATTACCACTAAAGGCGCTGTGTTTGGGTTTTTAATCAAAAGAATATTTAGAATATTTCCATTGTTTTGGCTGGCAATACTTGCAGGTATCGGAATAAAAATAGCCATATATGTAATTAAAGGTACACCTATAGATGTTACCGCTTACCAGTTGTTTCTTAATATCACATTATTATTCGGTTTTGTTTCTCCATCTTCTTATATAACTACAGGGGCCTGGTCTATAGGAAATGAAGTTGTTTTTTACAGTATTCTTCCAATTGTTTTTTTATTAAGTTATAAGACAGATAAACCCTTAATCATAACCTTTGTTATTAGCTTGGTATTAGGTTCATTGTTCGCTTTTTTACTACTATCAAATGAGATAACTTTAGCCGAACAGTGGACTTTATATGTGAACCCACTAAATCAAGTGTTTTTATTTATGAGCGGAGTTCTTCTAGGTTGGTATGCAGAGCACATCAAAAAAATAGTCCCTAAAAACCTTTCGTTATTCGTATTATTATTGTCAATAATGGTTTTTGTTTTTTATCCAGTAGCAGGCAATCAATCATCAATTGTTACAGGAAAAGAAAGATTTATTTTTTCTTTCTTAATGTTAGTTATTGTTTCTATGATTTTTATTTGTGACTTTAAACTAGACGGTTTAATGAATAATATTTTACTATTTTTAGGGCAGGGTTGTTATTCTATTTATTTATTGCACCCTATCTTCGCAAGCCCAGTCGTTTTTTTGTTCGACGTGTTAGGTTTTCAATTATTATATGCATATATCATGGCAGGTTTTCTTACACTAATTGCAAGTTACTATACATTTCGGTTTATCGAAAATCCCATGATGAACCAAGGAAAAACCTTGTGTGACAAATTTATAAAAAATCGAAAAACTAATATTACAAGTACAAATGAAGCAAAAAACTAATGAATACTGAAATAAATAAAAAGCCATTATTTACGATAATTATCGCGACATATAATTCTATAGACTTGATTAGAGAAACTATAGACTCAATACTTCTCCAGTCAATTAGCGATTGGGAATTACTAATAACAGATGATTGTTCTTCTGATGGTACCGTTGATTTACTTAATAAAATATCAACAAAAGATAGTCGAATCAAAGTGCTGAAAAACCACGCTAACTCAGGTGCTGCTGTATCTCGTAACAACTCGCTTAAATATGCTACGGGAGAGTATATTGCTTTTTTAGATAGCGATGACCTCTGGCTACCGGATAAACTAGAAAAGCAGCTGTCATTTATGGGGAGTGAAGTAGACTTTTCTTTTACTGCATATGAATTAGTTGACGAGCAGGGAAGGCCGTTAAATCAAACTGTTGATACTAATCAATCGAGCATAACTTTTAATTATGAGGATATGCTTAAGAAAAAGGCTACGCTTGGATGTTCTACAGTAATGCTTCGACGTAGTGCATTTGATGATATTTCCATGCCATTACTCCGCACAGGACAAGATTACGCTACGTGGTTAAAATTATTAAAGACAGGTAAAGAAGCGTACTTATTAAATGAAGTACTTACTCGTTATCGTATAATGCCTAATTCAATATCGAGAAATAAATATAAAAAAGCTAAGCGACAATGGCAAATTTATAGAGAGGTTGAGAAGTTATCTATCGTTAAATCAGCGGTTTGTTTTTCTTTCTATGCTTGGCGGGCAACATTTCGAAAATAAGTAATAAAAATGGAACTTGAAGGGACATTCTGCGCTTAAGCTAATGTAATGTGATCAAGTTTAGGGTAATGACTCAAAGTGACGTAGTTGTTTTTGTAGGTTAGAATATTCTCATGCACGTATTGTTCAAATAAAATAAAGGATTAAGATGTCTCATAAAATAACAAAAGCAGTAATCCCTGTAGCCGGATTAGGAACACGTATGCTACCCGCAACAAAGGCCATTCCAAAAGAAATGCTCCCTATTGTTGATAAACCAATGATTCAATATATTGTTAATGAATGTGTGGCCGCTGGTATCAAGGAAATCGTGTTGGTTACACATTCTTCAAAAAATGCGATAGAAAACCATTTCGATAAGTCATTTGAATTAGAAACGACACTTGAAAATCGTGTAAAACGTCAGCTACTTGATGAAATTCAGGCAATCTGCCCTAAAGACGTCACTATTTTGCATGTTCGCCAAGGTGAAGCTAAAGGTCTTGGGCATGCGGTATTAAAAGCTCGTCCTATTATAGGTGATGAACCTTTTGTTGTCGTTTTACCTGATGTGATTTTAGATGACTCTAGTGCTGATTTAAGCACTGAAAACTTAGCCGCTATGTTAAATCGTTACAAAGAGGTTGGTGGTTATAGCCAGATAATGGTAGAGCCAGTGCCAATGGAGTTAGTCAGTAGTTATGGTGTTGTTGATTGTGCCGGGCATGAATTAGCTGCAGGTGAATCTAAAGCAATGACCGCTATTGTTGAGAAGCCTCCTGTAGACGAAGCGCCTTCTAATTTGGCGGTAGTTGGCCGTTATGTATTATCAGAAAAAATATGGGATTTATTGAAATTAACACCACCTGGTGCTGGTGATGAAATTCAACTAACTGATGCCATTGCAATGTTAATGGAAAAAGAAACGGTTGAAGCATTTCATATGACGGGTAAATCACACGATTGTGGATCTAAACTAGGTTATATGAAAGCTAATGTTGAATATGCATTGCGTCATAGTGAGCTAGGCGAAGAATTTACGGCTTATGTAAAAACATTACCTTTAAAATAGTTTTTAAAGTAGCTTTAAATTAACCTCTGAATTAATCAATATTGTCGCTCTAGGAAGGACACCAATAAATTATGGAACTTTTCAATAAAGACATTCAAAAAAGCGCAGAGCTGGCACAACAACGTTCGATTTTAGCGCTTTTTGACAGTGCAAGTCATTCAAATAGAGCTGACGATTTTTCGGTTAGTGCTGCCGATCTATATCTTGATTATTCAAAACAAAATATTAATGAAGCTGAATTAGATAATTTAATTTCTTGGGCAAATGATAATGGCTTAGATCAAAAAATTAATGACATGTTTAGCGGCGAAAAAATCAACAATACTGAGCAGCGTGCTGTTTTGCATACGGTATTAAGAGCGCCTGCACATATTAAAAAAGTAGTGCTAGGAAAAGAAGCTGAACAAGTTGAAGAAACTGAGCAGCGTATGGCACAAATTGTTGAAGATGTTCATAAAGGTCAATTGCTTAGTTCTACTGGTAAAAGGTTTACCGATGTTTTAGCGATGGGGATTGGCGGCTCGTATTACGGTATTAAAGTTGGCTTAAGTGCATTACACCCCTATCACAGTACAGGTTTGAAAGTGCACGTTTTAGCAAATGTGGATGGCGCTGCCGTAACTGAAAAGCTTGAAAACCTTAATGCAGCTACCACGCTTGTGGTTATAATATCTAAAACCTTTACCACGCAAGAAACCTTATTAAATGCCGACGCTATAAAAAAATGGATGTTAGCAGAGTTAAATGACCCTAGTGCTATTACAAAGCAATGGTTTGCAATAAGTAGTAATGTTGAAAAAGCGCAAGCGTTCGGCTTAGATGTTAGGCATGTTCTACCTATGTGGGATTGGGTAGGAGGAAGGTTTTCTTTATGGTCAGCTGTTGGTTTACCACTTGCTTTAGCTATTGGTAATAATCATTTCAATGAGTTAAAAGAAGGTGCTTATCAAATGGATCGGCACTTTAAAGAGACTGAATTCTCCCAGAACATGCCTGTGTTAATGGCATTAATTGGACTATGGAACCGTAATGGATTGAACTATGCTAACTTAGCAGTACTTCCTTATGATCATGCCCTTAGGGCGCTGCCGGGATATTTACAACAAACCGATATGGAAAGTAATGGCAAGTCGGTTTCCAAACAAGGTGAAAAACTTAATTGGCTAACTTCTCCTATCGTATTTGGGCAAGAAGGCACTAATGGTCAGCATGCTTTTATGCAATTGATGCATCAAAGTGATGAAATTATTCCAACAGATTTTATTGTGGCTTTGAAAGGAACAAGCTTGTTAGATGAACATCATAAGGTACTTGTTGCCAATTGTTTTGCTCAAAGTGAAGCGTTAATGCAAGGTAAAACTTTGGCACAGGTAGAAGCAGAGTTTGCTAATAATGGATCTAGTTTAGAAGTGTGTACTTCTTTAGCGCCACATAAAACCATGAAAGGAAATACCCCAAGTAACACCTTGCTAATGCCATCATTAACACCGAAGTGCCTCGGTGCTATTTTAGCACTTTATGAGCATAAAATTTTTGTACAAGGTATGTTATGGCAGGTAAATTCTTATGATCAATGGGGGGTTGAATTAGGAAAGCAACTAAGTGAGCAAGTGCTTGCCTTTATGACTGATAATGCGGTTGAACACAGCATGTCGCCATCGAGTATTAAATTAATTGAAACATTTGTACAAAAAAGTAAAGTGATTTAGTTACATTTATTACTCATAAGAAACTTTTTTCTTATGAGTAATTAGGTTAAAATATGCGTCGTGAAAGTTAATAAAAAAGTGAGTTTTTTTTTAACTTATTGTTTTTAATTTATAAAAGTTCTATATGCATATTTTAGTAATTGATGATAAAAAAAGTGTAAGAGAGAGCATTAGTCAATTTTTGACTCCTCTTGGTTACACTGTTAGTACCGCTGTTAATGGTTTAGATGGTTTTGAAAAAGCGCAACAAACACCATTTCACCTTTACATTATTGATCACCTAATGCCATTGATGAATGGTGTTAACCTTAGTAAAAACCTCAAGCAGACACCATTTTGCGCCGAAACTCCTATTCTGTTTATGACAACACAAGCTAAAGAAAGTGTTGAAATTTTACCTGAATTTAACTTGTTTGATGACATGATTACCAAACCGTTAAACGAAGCTGAATTTATGTCGACAGTAAATCGTTTAGTCAACAGTGCTCCCTCAAAAATAGCACTATAAGCACATCACACGACTTATATCCAAACCATTTCTAATTTCAACTGAATCATGCAATTTAAAGTGGTTTGGGTATATATATTCGTAAAATTGTTTTATTCTTTATCACTATTAATTTTTTTGAATTGAAATAAGAATAACAATGAATGAACAACAGTTAGCCCAATTAAAGTCTTCTATAAAAACAATCCCTGATTACCCAAGAAAAGGGATTTTATTTCGTGATGTGACTAGCTTGCTAGAAGATTCACAAGCCTTTGCTTTAACGATAGATTTGTTATCTAAAAAATATAAAAATCAAGGCTTTACTAAGGTTGTTGGTACAGAAGCTCGTGGGTTTTTATTTGGTGCGCCTTTAGCTTTAGCCTTAGGGATTGGTTTCATTCCGGTTCGTAAGCCAGGTAAACTCCCTAGAGAAACATATGCTCAAGCCTATCAACTTGAATATGGTGACGATGTTTTAGAAATTCATCGAGATGCATTAGTAGAAGATGATAAAGTTTTAATCATAGATGATTTACTTGCTACAGGTGGCACAATAGAAGCGACAACTAAATTAATTCGCCGTCTTGGTGCGCAAGTAAAAGATGCTGGTTTTGTTATTTCTTTACCAGATTTAGGCGGTGAGAAACGACTCGAAGCGATGAACTTAGCGACTTTCTCACTTGTGCAATATGATGGTGAATAAATAATATGAGTTATCAAGTTTTAGCAAGGAAATGGCGTCCAAAATGCTTTGAAGAGCTTATGGGTCAAGAACATGTGGTGACTGTGCTTGTTAATGCTTTAACGCAGCAACGTTTGCATCATGCCTATTTGTTAACAGGCACGCGTGGGGTTGGTAAAACGACTATCGCCAGAATCTTTGCTAAAAGTCTCAATTGTGAAACAGGCATTACCGCTACGCCATGTGGGCGATGTGATACTTGTTTAGAAATAGATCAAGGTCGATTTGTTGATTTACTTGAGATAGATGCTGCCTCGAAAACCAAAGTAGATGATACTAGAGAAATTCTTGATAACGTACAATATGCGCCAACCCGTGGTCGTTATAAAGTTTACCTTATCGATGAAGTGCATATGCTTTCACGTCATAGCTTTAATGCCTTATTAAAAACGCTTGAAGAGCCACCAGAGCATGTTAAATTTATTTTAGCGACTACTGATCCCCAAAAGTTGCCCGTTACTGTTTTATCTCGTTGTTTACAGTTTCATTTAAAAGCACTGACGGTTAAACAAATTGAAGCCAAGCTTGCCGAAATTTTATTGAGCGAGAATGTAACTCATGCCGACGGTTCCTTAACATTGCTTGCTAAAGCGGCTCGCGGGAGTATGCGTGACTCTTTAAGTTTAACCGATCAGGCGATAGCACAGGGGAAGGGCAATATTACCCTGGCTAATATTCAGCAAATGTTAGGTGGGTTAGATCAAAACTGGATATATAAAATTGTTATTGCGCTATTAAAACAAGATGGCATTAGTTTAATGACGTTAACACAAGAAATAGCGAGTTGTGCGCCTAGTTATAGTCGTTTGTTTGCTGAGTTGATACAACTGTTCCATCAAATTGCCATATTACAAATTGTTGACCAGCATTTTGATTTGTCAGCAGAGCATGCCCAGCTATTGAAGAAATTCAGTCAAGCGATGTCAGCAGAGGATGTACAGCTTTATTATCAAATCTGTGTTAATGGTCGTAAAGATTTACCCTATGCATCAGACGAACAAGCCGCTTTTGATATGACATTGCTACGCTTATTTGCTTTTAAGCCAATGCAGAGAGAGCAGTTACAAGAGCAAGAGATTAACTCACTCAAACAGACCCCATTACCAGAAATAAATAACGAGTTCAAAGAAGCGTCATCATTGCAAGAGCAAGAATTAGCTCAACAAATGCAAGAGATCGAGCAGCAAGCTGAAGCGCTTAAAAAAGTTGAGACAACACCTGCTCAAAATCAAACCCATGACATTATTAATGAGCAGCCTCAAAATGCAGAGACGAACTCATTTTCACAAAAGCAAATACAAGAAACTGTAAGTGAAGCACCTCAAAATGCAGAGACGAACTCATTTTCACAAAAGCAAATACAAGAAACTGTAAGTGAAGCACCTCAAAGTGCAGAGACGAATTCATTTTCACAAAAGCAAATACAAGAAACTATAAGTGAAGCATCTCAAAATGCAGAGGCGAATTCATTTTCTCAAAAGCAAATACAAGAAACTGTAAATGAAGCACCTCAAAATGCAGAGGCGAATTCATTCGCACAAAAGAAAATACAAGAAACTGTAAGTGAACCACCTCAAAGTGTAGAAGAGAATTTACAAGCGCCTCAAAAAGAAATCACTGAGGTTCAAGCAAAAGCAGATGATGAATTATCATTCGATAGCCCTGTAAGCTCAGTGCTTGCAACAAGAAATATGCTACGTAGTCGTAAAAAACAATTGGAAAAGCAAGAAAAAAAGCCCTGTGACGCCATAGCGCGTCCAGCCAGTTTAAATAAAAAAAATGATTCAGTAGAAACTGTAGATGAAAAAGTAGAGCTACCTAAACCTGAACAGCCTTATCAAGCCGAAAATATAGATCCCGCAACTATACGTAAAGCAAATCAAGTTGACCAATGGGCACATATGATTGACTCAATGGAGCTTATTGCACGTTTAAGGCAATTAGCAATTCATGCAACAATCGATGAAAACTCTACAGAAGACAATTTAATTTTACGCTTAGATCAAGCCACCAAACACTTATATAATGAGACGGCGCAACAACAGCTACAGCATAGCATCAGTCAATTTTTATCACGTGAAATTAAAGTCACTATAAATATAGTTGAACAAACAGTAGCTGATCCCTATAAAATTCAATCGCATATAAATGATAAACGCTATGATTATGCAAAAGAATTATTGATGAAGGATGAAATAGTGCAAGGTTTAGTGCAAACATTCCAAGCAAACTTGGATGATGAAACCATTTCTGCAATTTAGTGATCTATCTTGCTAATTACATTTTTATAATGTTGCTTGTTCATCATCTTGATATACTACAGGCAACAAATTTATTTTGAACACTTCTTTTTAGAAAATATAATTTATCGGAGAGACATAATGATGAAAGGTGGCATGGGCAATTTAATGAAGCAAGCCCAACAAATGCAAGCAAAAATGCAAAAGGCTCAAGAAGAGTTAGCCAATATGGAAGTTGTTGGTGAATCTGGCGCAGGCATGGTTAAAGTAACTATGACAGGTAGCCATAGCGTGCGTAAAGTTGAGCTTGATGCAAGCTTAATGGAAGATGATAAGGATATGATTGAAGATTTGCTCGCAGCAGCAGTAAATGACGCTGTGCGTCGTGTAGAAGAGCAAAATAAAGATAAAATGGGTGCTTTAACTGGCGGTATGCAATTACCTCCAGGGATGAAAATGCCGTTTTCTTAACTCATTGAAAAAGCCGACGATACTGTCGGCTTTTTAGTGGGTGGAATACAGAGGAAATAAATAGCTACTTTATTGTGATGAACTATTATTTAATCGATTAAACTCTGCTTTCATTTCTGCTTTTTCTCCCATCATGGTGAGTGTTTTTGTGCTAGGGCAAGCCAATTCTACGCTATTGATGAGTTGCCCAATATGCTGTTTAGCAAATTTGTTTAGATTACTTTTATAAATGGCTAACATGGCGCTAAAAACATCAACATTCCAATTGTCTTTGTATCGGCTCGCTATACTCCAAAGTGTTTCGTT
>MAAB01001485.1_pt1 | contig 20363 bp, 22 predicted proteins | sample 1115991 | NCBI WGS metagenome assembly MAAB01 (sample SAMN04961124, study PRJNA320927) | seawater metagenome | isolation source: sample BD02T18 sea water enriched with oil for 18 days | place: USA:Gulf of Mexico | collected 2013-07-27
ATGAGCAAGCATATCCGACTTCTCTCTTTGCTGATTTGTATCACCAACGCTGGGGAGTTGAAGAAGATTACAAGGTATTAAAAAGTCGTCTCAATATTGAGAACTATTCTAGTATTTCTGTTGAAGGTATTTTACAAGATTTACACGCTAAGCTATTGACCAAAAACCTTGCAGCTTCTGCGATACATGATGCAAAACGAAAAATAAAGAAGCCTAAAAACAACAGGCTCTATGAATATAAAATCAATTTCATCTTTGCGATAAATCAGCTAAAGGATAATGTTGTGAGATTCACAATGAAGCTAGCTGAGCTTGAGCTGTACGAACTACTGATAAGAAAAATATCAAAGAATTTAAGTGTTATTCGACCTAATCGTAAGTTTGTTCGACAAGACCGTAGAAACAAGACAAATAAGTACCCAATGAATTACAAACGTATGTGTTAGATCCTTAAGTTAATGACATTGATGCGCACTATCGAGACGAGATCACTTTTTCCACATTCAAGACATTAGTTCTAACAAACTAAAACTGAATTTAGGTACTTACACTGTTTAATATGAGGTCAAAATGTAAAAGATAAATGCATTAGTATTGTTTAATTATTGATATTTTCAGTAATCTTTGTGTTTACTTACATTTTACATAAAATTTTGTAAGGTATTTTTATAAAATATAACTTAAAGGCCCCTTAAATAGGGTAAAGAAAATAAACCTTCCACGTAAAAAATAAATTATCCTAAATATAAGGTAAAGATTCGTAATATGTTGTCCCATTCATCAATAATAAGTTGTTTATTAACCTGGCTGGATGGTTTTATCAACAATTCTGAGTATTCACTTGGTTTATTGAATCCGACTAAATTTTTCTCAGCTTTTATATTTAATTGGGTAAATCTTGGCATGAAGTCATAGCCAAATAAATTCATCAAAGCAAAATTAACGCGATTGATCGAATGCATGTCTCCAGAAACTGACGTGATATTAAGATCGCTAGTATTATTATATACGATATCTAATACATAGTGACTCTCGTGTTCATTAGCACCAATTATCTTGGTATTAACAGGCAAATGATTTGCAGTTAAACTATAAGATACAACACCTTTACCATACCCAAAATATTTTGTTGAGTATCTTGATTGTACTGTTTGATATCTTGTTTCTAGCTTTTGTCCATCTAAACTGGCATGAATGCCGTAATCAGACAAATTATAATTATTGAATATCGGAAGTTGGGCTGTTTTATTAATGATTTGGTCACTGGCATCAATCATAGAGTCGATTCTGATAAATTTACCCGCAATATTTTTTAAGTTTTCCAAGCTTACATCTGAAGATTCAGCGATACGCTTGTTACCTATTGATGTACCTTGTGCAACAAAATATGCTTTCAAATAATCAGGTTGAGCTTTTGATTTAGAGCCTTTATTAAGTATATGGGTGAAACTATCAAAAAAACTTGTATGTTTAGCTGTGTAATCGATAACTTTTGAGATACTTTTCGTTTCAATATCCTGATAAAAAGGATTGTTAGCTTTATCTTCTACCCTTTTGTACGGCAGTGTCCAGGACAGGTTATTTTCATTGATTTTTATTTCTTTATTTTCTTTTGACTTTATACGTGCATTAACCATTTTATATAGAGATTCTAATTCAATCTCTTTCTCCTGGAGTAATTCCACAATAGATTTAAGATTAAGGCAGTCAGAAAGCTCATTTAATATTTTGGCTTTATCCTTATTCCATCTTTCAAGGGAAATTAAATCGTCTTCCAAATGACGATAATTGACACTGTCAGAAATAAAAGTACTTCCCGATTTAATTGTTTGTGCAAGAGAGCGGTATAACATGATTTCATATCGCTTGATATTAACAAACTTTACATTATGGTCATCATGCTTACATCCCAGCGTTAATTTTACTGAGCTTTTATAGGTAATATATTTTAGTTGCGCGGCAGAAATGAAGTCGGTCGGTACTTCTGAAGCTAACCTATCATCCATTTTATCTTTGGATAACACTAATTTCTTAATAAAATTAATGGCATCGTTAAGATGATGATTATTACCACAGCTAAAATCAATCGCCATAAAGGTACTACGCAAATTGGTTTTTATTGCATTATGCTCTTTGCTGTAAATTTCCCCTGCCATTTACTTAACTATATTCAAATGAGCTTCTTTAGGTTTTTCGCTAATTTTAGCTTCACCAAATGTAGTCATGAAAGGAACACCAGCTTTTTTTAAAGCTGTTGCCGTTATGTTCTTTTCGTTATACATAATTGGGGGTTGAAAAGGCCCATTATGTTCAGACCAAAAAACTCCTGAAACCGGATGTAATAAATCCATATCTACATCATCGTTAGAGTAAGCAATAAACTCTAACTGCCAACCTAAAGGTATTTTAGGCCATTCATATTCAGGCTTAACAATATCACTCAAATTGACTTTAACTTGCTCTAAACTTAACATAACTTTTCCTTGTGTGAATTACACTTCAGAACTTCCGATCCATTGACTACCTAAATAGGCATCCCAACCGAAAGGACTGTGATTATCATAATCAATAGCTTTTAAAGCATCATGTGACCAAAAACCATTTTCAGGTTCAATAACAACATCTGGTTTTTCATCTAAACATTTAATAGTTAATTTCTTGGTTTCAAATCCAACAAGTAAATCATTTTCTTTTGGGTTGTTAGGTCTAGCCACGATCATTGAATTCATCCTCTATTCCGACAAAGCTAAATTAGCCATGTCTTTTTGATGCTGCTCAAAAACTTTAACTTGCTCAGGACAGTTAGAGCAAACACCTAAACCTAATGTTTTATCTAATACCAACCAGTGACAAGGTTTGTTATTGTTAACACAAGCCTTTGTATCTGTGCATCCACAGCCAAAACATTCGTTATCCATATTTCAAACCTCTCCTGGTACTTTACAATTTTTCAAAATGTGTTTCATAAAAAACATAATTTACTTTACAACGCCTATTTCACTAAACAGGGCTTTAAACTCTTCTTTTCTTGTGCCTAAATATGTAACCATACTACCCTTGGTCACACCACCAGATTGTTTACCTGTAGGTGAATAATATTCCACGCGCTTCGATACAAAACATTGCATACCTTCCCTTAAAAGTAATTGGCACCACGTTTCAGACGAATTAACAAAAGTTATATTTAGTGACTCTTGAAAGTTACCTTTTTTGTATTCTGATAGTAGCTTTTCCATCCAATTTAGGTTGCTTGGAATATCTTCAATTATACAGTGACCTCTATAGCTCGCGGTTGTGGGGTCGTTACATTTTTTCTTCTTACAATTAGGCTTGCAAGCCTTTTCACCTTTTTGAAACGGGTGGTTTAGCCATACATTTTTAGCTTTCCACTCTTTACTTAAACCATCACCTTTTTTAGTGATTATGCGTGAAGCTTTTACTGTTTTATTAGCTAATCTAGTAGAAGCTGGATCTAGTTCAATTTGACCAAAGAACAACTGAACTCGCGCCATAATTTCAGGACAGGTATAGCGTTCTGTATCACCACTGTTTTGATTTATTAGCTGGGCTGAATCGGTCATTATAATTACCTCTCTATGCTGTTTTATTGCTAAAGCTTTGTTGGATTTCTCTTAAATGTGCAATGGACTCTCTAATACATTCACGGCTATATTGCGAATTAGAATCATGCCTAGTGGCAAACCATCTTGATACTTCCATTGTTTGAGTAATTAATTTTCGCCCTTCAGGTGATTGTTTAAAGCCACCTGAACCTGTATCAAAACCAAAATGATTATTAGCCTGTTTTCGAGACTTTCTAATACTATGCCTCATGGCTTTTTCATAACTCATGTTATTTTACTCAATTACTTAACCCATCTTATTTTAAGTCGGTTAAACCGACCTTGCAAACATTATATTACTAAACCAAACTAATAGCGCATTTTTGATTTTGACTTAGGATATTCCGAACAATAAACGGAAAACCCCATTACCGGTTGATAGGTTTTTAGAATTAAATACGGAAAATTAAACGCAAAGTAAATATCAGAGAGAATTTTAACTATGAATGGCTGAACAAAACATATCCACAAAGCGTGGATATGTTTATTTAGTCGCTGATTTATTTTGAACCTGCTTTAATTGCTTGGCCTTTCACGCCACCAGCCACGCTACTTGACCCTTTAACACCTTGTGCTGAAGCTGATTTAGCAGAAGATCCCATAACTTGCCCTAGAGATGATGCTCCAAAACCAACACTACCTAACAACGTCATCCATGTTATCGGTAATATATAGTAAGACATATTCACTGCCGTATATATCGCCCCCCTTGCTCTGCTGCTGTTCATATCTATTAAGCTATAAGAAGAACTCGACATTAGCATTAAGGTATTATCGACCCATATACACACTTCGATAATAAAGTGCGTGAACTCTAAGCCAAATATTGTCACGCATATCATTCCAACGGCTTTCATTGAATAGTTGGATAGTAAAAGTAAAATAGGAGAAACAATAAAAACAAGCATTTGCACAATAGCAAGAGTTGGTGCAGCAAGGGATTTTGCAAAGGATGCATCTATCGCAGCTCCCATCCAACTAAACGTTAACGCAGCCGCGCTCATCTTGTCTTCAGAATCATTATATAGTGATCCAATCATGTCCTTTGTTGTTCTAAATTCATCTTTCTCTTGGTGCGTTGTTGCAAAGGTCAGCCTTTTTATGATGGTATCTAAACCGCGAGTAGGTGATAGCGCATCACCTACTGCTTCATTGTACATATTTTTAACATTCACCCAAACACCATCTAAAAAATCCGAATCCATTTCTTTTATTTCATGACGATAATCTCGTTTTATATATTTTTCTAATGTTTTATAGCCATCCTTACAGCTAGGTGAAACTTTCCCGTCATCGACTATATTCAATTGGCGATCAATATTTACACCAGCACCATCAATAGTTTGTAAGGTTTTAAGCCAATACTCAGGGCTTAATGACATTTTCCGTTGTTCATATTTTCCATTTATCGAAGATGCTCCTGTGAAAAATGGCGCTCCAATCCAGTAATTATCATGAAGATCTTCTTTTTTAAATGTCATTTTACCCATTTCTCTTTCAAGTATCGGTAAGTAACATTGCTTAACAACTGTATTTAAAAGCCTACCCGTATCCTGGTTCTTCACCTGAATTTCACCAATTGACAAGGCCAATGTTGAAACATCAGCTTCACAAGGCATACTTGCAGACAGACTATTAACAGTTTTAGATGAATAATTTTGGACGAATTCTATAAGTAGTGGAGGAGTAGGAGATAAACCATTTACTTGTAATCCCATACCATGTTCTTGAAAGTCAACACCATTATTTATAACTTCTCCATCTCTAGTTACTAAAGTAGGTAGATCACTAATCAGTGAGCTACCGTGATTAAGCATAGAGGTAGTATCAGAAAGGTCTTGGGAAAGGCAAGAATATTTGGAATAAGCAACAGAGCTAGAGTGAAATTTATCTCCATTAGGTATTAACACAAATATCATCACAAAGAAGATCCTTATTAAACCTACTTCTATTGCTCTGAGCGCAACTGAGCCGCGATCACCTTCATCATCCCCCCCCTGGTACGCTTTAGCAACAGCACCAACAACAGTAAGAAGAATAGGAATATAAGCCACACCTGTCATTAACATTAAATCCCAAATTCTATTATTCAAAAAGAATCCAAGCGACATTGTGTAAGCTTCTAAGGGTTCGTTAATTATCATAAGTTACCCCCTAAACCAAAGAAGCGCTTCACACACCACAAAGATAAAAGCCAACTCAAAAGTAATTCTTTTAACTTTTCTCTTATTCTCTTTGTTTTGCTCATTACTAAAACAGCAGGTTTTTTTAAATAAGTATTTCGGAAGGAAAAACAACGTTGCAGAATATAGAAAGCATCTAAACACCATAAAAAATAATTCTGCATCGTCTATTTTGAAAAAGACATTGAGAATGGAAAAAACAAAAAGTAGGGCCACTAAATATATGGAGTATTTAAACGTTGAGGTTGCATAATTTTTAAGATTATCTAACATTATTTCCACACACCTTCTTGAGCATCAACGATAATCCCCTTAGTTCTATTTAACATAGCGCGTTCATAAAGCTTCGTTGATGCACTACCAGCATACAAACTCCTTAAACGATGTTCGGTTTCAACAAGTTCTAATTCGCTATCCAACTCTTTTACTTTGGTCATTAACATATCGTAAACTGGCTTTGCCTCAGTTATTGATGTTTCTTTTGACCCCATGATGATTATTCTTCTCGCCACAAAGGTTTTATCCATTGTGTATAAAAAAGCATATTCCCTTGCCAGCGCATGTTTATAAGACTCTTGCTTATAGGAAGGCATCAAGGACAGTTCTTGTATCATGGAAGGTGTTAATTGAGTTCCTTGGATATGAGTGTTGAAAGCGTTAATATCTGACTTAACAAGAGTAATATCTACACCTCTCTCTACAACGTCTACGATTTCATCGATTCCGTCATAAAATCGCTTTTCTTCGTCATTTAAAATTTTTGTCAACCCAACATTTTTTGTATTCGTTATTGCGTTACTTCCCTTGCGCGAAGCTAACTTTGTCTCTCCTACGATTTCAGTAACAAACCTTGTAACTTCTGACGGTCTACTGAAGTAATTTAAAAACGGATGAATAACTTTTTTGCTTGAGGATGTGATTGCAGAAACATTGTTCAAATCAATTTTGCTATTATTCGAAGACAGTGTTCTATCAGCAGCAATGTTGAACCCGGCTTGTGAAGCTAAACCAATGATAGGCGCATCTCTTTGCCCTCGCCCTCCAAATTTCTTTTCTAATAAAGTAAACCCCTTATCGCCAGCATCACTAGAAAAATCAACTACATCACCAACGTCTACCCTAGCGCCATCATATGCTCTCTTGGCTCGTTTATTGAATTCCTCACCTGTTGATAATTTTTCAATCCATCCACCCGGAGCTTGATCCATAACTGTATCTTGGATATTTTTACAGACATTCATATCTTCATCGAAAACACCACGCGCTTCTATGATGCCATTTTGTAGAATCTCATATAAATCGGGGTTAGCCCTTTGAAAAGCTAAGGCTAGTAACGTTGCCGGATCAAAAGCTTTTTTTGCCTGTGTCAGCCAGTTATTCCACATACGTTGAAGTTCTTTCTTTGACAAGGTATTTCCAATAGAAAAATCCATATCAAAATCACCACACGTACCTCCAACATTCCATTTAACTCCGGCCCTATGGTGGTTATAACTCGTAGAGAAAGAAGGACTCTTCTTTTGGTTAATTTTATAATCTTCTACCAAGTCCTTCACTGAAGGCTCACTTTGAGCTGTGAATGAAAGTACAGATAGGATTGCTACGCAAAGTAGGGACTTTTTCATAAAAAAAAACTCTTGTCATTTGATAGACAAGAGTTTACTAAATTACCATTATCGCTTGGAAAATATACGGACTACCATTCAATTGCAGTTATAAGAGATCCCTTTTTGGTACAACATTTATAAGTACGCCATAACGTCCATATATAAGTATTTGAATCTGAAGTTAGATCTGATTCAGCACTCCACTTTTTATTTACATTACTCGCAAACCTTGACTTACGTTTATTCCTAAAATCAGCACCATCCCATTTTGTGTCAGGAAAGTTATAACAGCCTGAACGTTTTCCTTGAGGGTAATTCATTTGCCATCTATGCGTCTTTTCACCTGGCTCGATACTAGGTATAGGCCACGTTTTTCGTTTTCTCTTGTTTGGCGATTTAGGCACCCATTGACCAGATGTAGAAGTATGAAGACCTGAGCTTCCTGTAGCCACATCAACCGCCCTGAAAGCGGAGACTGCCGCAGAGCGATAAATTGATTTATTTTTTATTGTTCCAGTGCGAGGGTAGACATATCCCCAATAAAATCCAAGACCAGCTTGAAAAGATTTGGCCGGATTAGATAAATCAAAATTAAGCCCATAATTATTCAAGTGGCGACTTTTCCCTAAAACACTTGAACCAGTATCTTTAAGAGACAATACACTTTCCATCAACCCAAAACGCCACTCCAATGATGTTGTGGAAGTAAAATAAGGCGTAAACATATTCACTTGTGATGCACAGCTACTTCCTATTTCAAGCGAGTCCATAACTTGCGCCAGCAATTCTTCATAAAGTGGTAAATATGGGTTGCCGATTATCGTTACATCAAACACATTGTTATTGTCAGTGGCCTTACCTCTTTTCCCAGAATGCACCCCACCACCAATATCAACATCTCCCATAGTCCTCTTAGCGCCTGAAGACAAAAAAGGGTTTAGCTTCCAATTCATAAATTTAGCATATCGATTAGTGAATTTTTTAACCATCTCAATATATGGCAAAGGACTTTTTTTTGATGAAGCGGTTGCTTCGACCAATAAATCCGGCATTTTGTGCTCAATAATCAGGCTAGTTCTTATTCTGCAACCCCATCCACACTTTAGCCAAATACAAGTCCCTTTGATGGCGCTAAATCTATCCAGCCCCATACATTGTAGATTGAAGTTATCAGTCATGTGAGTAACCATATTGTAATTAGATTTGGTATTCATACTCAACAAAGTATCAATCTTTTCCGATACAGCCTTTTGAGTAAACAAGAGCAAAAGGACTAAACACAACGTTTTTTTAATCATTAGTTATTGAGCCCTTTTACGATTATAGATTTGTAAAGCACGAATAGGTCTTTCTCCGTATACGATTTGTTCGTCATTAAACACAACCGCAGGTACTTTGGTGATATTCAATCGGATAGCTTTTTCAAATGACATTACACCATTCTTTAACTTAGCTCGCTCTTTAGCAAAGCCATTACCATTAAGGGAATTTCTAGCTTGCTCTATTGCCTTATTTTTATCTTTTGTTGTGATATGTTCCGTTAACCTTTGCTCAAAGTTTTCTATCGCATCCACATGATGAACGTAAACAGGTATTTTCACTAAGGCTCGAAATCTGGACATTGCATAGCCTTTTTCACCTTTCTCAGTAGTAAAAATATCAATGTGTTCCTGGTGTTTTTCACTAGCACTAGAGTCACCAGTAAACAACATTATCAAAACAGCACAAAACACAATCCTAATGGATGTCATAGTGTATCCCTCTGGCTTCATCAAGCTTCTTACCGACCATCGTTGCCGCTTCTACCTCAGTAATGCCATGCTGCTCCATTAACTGTCTTCTTTCGGCCTTTTCTTCTTTTTCCGTCATGGCAATAGCCAAATAATGCGAAGGAGGAACGTTTCTAAAAAGAATATCATCCAATGACGTTGATAAAACGACACCTTCCGTATAACAACGTTTTTGTTTTTTACACGACAGCATCATTTTTTTATTTTCTTCAGTTAGCTCTTTAAAACGAGCGATAGTGTCTATTTCATCTTTTGTTGGACATAGGCACATCCACCAATCAATCATGTTTAATAGTTTTTTCGCATCATTAGGGAAATCAGTGAAGTTTTGCGTAGCTAAAATTGAGCTAATACCAATTTTACGTTGAACCTTAACGCCTTTTACCATGTAAGGAGCAAGCAACTCATTAACAGTAACAACGTGAGCTTCATCCGTTATCTGTACTATTTTTCTATCTTGGTGCTGTGTTTGTTCACCCAAGGCATTAATATGAGACATCAAACTAACATAAGTTAATGCCATTTGAGCTTCATAACCTTCTTTGGCATAAGTCGCCAAATCAAGAATAGTGACATCTACATCTTCCCAATGACCGCCAGCAGTGTTAAACATTTCCCCATCAAAATCTTCACAGAAAGAGTGGATTGCCATAGCCATACGTTTCGCTTTGGATCTCATATCATCATCGAGATCTTCAGCTTCAGTGCGAGTAGACATTTCACGCAATTTGTCACGAAGGTGCTCAGTAAGCATTTCTTCTTTTTGCTCGTATTTTTCTAAGGCACATTCTCGTATTGCGTTACCAATCATGGCTCTATCAGCACGATCTAGTTTTTCGTATTCTTTACGCTCTCCCCCCGTTATCATGAGTAATGCTGCCATTTGCATTTCGCCCATAATGTCACGTTGATCATCTTCTTCTATATCACCGTCGCTTTCTTCACCTTCATCAGAGAGGTCTAATTCCAAAATATCTTTAAAGTCGATATTATCTGTAACGATACGATGTGAATCTGAAAATGGATTTAAAGAAATTCCTGAGCCGGGCTTAAGTGTTCTTTTGTTAACGGTTAGGCCCAGGCTTTTCATATAATCGCCAAGCAAACCAAACGAGTTACCTAACTCAAAAATAAAGAGTCTAGGTCTGATTGTTGCGCATATCATCGTAGCCAAATAACATAGCGTTGCCGATTTACCTGAGCCTGTTGGCCCACCAATTAGCATGTGAGAATTTGAGGCTCTATCTTTATCCATGAAATCAAATGAAAGAGGCGAGCCCCCTCTATTCCAAAAATTAATAACTGAATGCCCGGAGCCTTCTGAACGACCATAAAATAAAGACAGATTCATCATGTGTTGCATATAAAAATGCTTTAAATACTTGAATTTTGTGTCGTATTTAGGTTCAAATGCCATAGGTAGGTGTACTAAGAAAGCATTCGTTGAAACGCTATCTTTGTCAGCATCATAACAAACAATCCCCCCCGAACTTAGCTTGGCAACAGCATCCCTTGAAGCACGATTTAACTCTTCAAGGTTTTTACCTCTCACATAAACGCCAAAACTTGCTTTTACAATATTTTGGTCGCGCCCTATTCCATCTTTAATGTCTTTTAGTTCATCTTGAGAACGGCTTGCTTCTGAAGTGTCTCCCATTGACTTAGACACCATTTTATCTAAGTGCATTTCCACTTCATTTTGCGACTGTATGACCATTGTTTGAGCCAGCATTGCACCTTCAGGTAAACTATCCATCATGCATGTAGTTGTATTGCCTTTTGAAAGTTCTCCTGAAATTAATCCCGGAATGGGTGCGCTTCTAATTTGCCTTGCGCGTATAAAACGTGTCGGCTGATCGTTTAACCACCAGCATTTGTTTTCTGGATCTGAGTATGATTCATCAAATATCATGCTTTCCGCTAAGTCATACCCATAAGGTCTTTCTTCAACATCTGGATACGCCATTTCTTTTAAGAAATCTGATTTTTTATCATGGTATTTAGGGTTTGGATTAAACCAATCTAATAACCAATTAAAAAAACTTGCGCCATCATCCCTTGAGAATTTTACGCCAGCGGAATTAAACTCAGACTCTAAACGGTTGCAAATGTCATTAGTTACTTGAATGACTTCAGAATCATCTTCTTTTTCATTTAAGCGACGATAAAATACAAGCTTGCATCGTCTATATTGCCCACGGAATTGTGCATTAGTAACTTGTTCATCCTTAAATATACCTTTTTCGTTATCAGCAATGCCCTGGTAATGACCTTCCATAACATTTAAGTACTTTTCGGTGAAAGCTGTTCCTTTTGCATGTGGGGCAATATGTTCACTTATATCATCACGAATATTACCTAAACGCTTATCTCCATAGTTAAATTGCTGTATAACCCAAGGCGTATTTCCATTTACGAAAACATCTTGAAATATGCGCTGCATTTCATCTCGTATTTCAACAATTGTGTCACTAGAACGCCCTTCTGTTGCTATTGGCGTGATTGTATAAACAGCGGCAACAGAGCAGCCATCTTCAAGTAAGAAACATTTAGAATCATCCAAATACTCAAGAAAAGGCAAATGGTCAACGAAACTTTTTTGGCTTTTCTTATACAGTTGCTCAACATCACTTTCCGTTACGGCACTAGCCACGGCCGCATTACGCATTTTCATGAAAGCATATTTCAAATGATTAGCTACACTTTTAGTATCTAACATTATCGGCTTCCCCAATTGATATTTATCTCACTTGGCAAAGCATATTCATCTTTTTCATATAGCTTAAATTCTGTAAGAAAAGCAGGAATAGGTGAACGATCTATTTTTGATAGCTTATGATTAACATACATGTAAAGCGTGGGGTTAGGTAGGAGGTGATAGTTTGGTTTTTGGATGTTGTGCAGTGTATATGCATCAACATCCATATTGCTAGGGGCTAGTTGCTCATTAACAGCCAATCGCAATGATTGATTGTTGCGTGGTGAGCTATGATTACGATATACATCTGATATTTTGACATCAGAAGGAGGGATAACGGCACCTTTGCTAGAGCAACCGTTAATACATACCGCTATAGTCAGCAGAGTTGTACATCGCTTGATTGTATTGATCATGATTCGTTCTACGCCCTTTAAGATTGTAGTTAATTGGAATTTCATGCTCAAAGTGTAACGTAACTCTTGTAGCTGGTGGCGCATATACGGCATCAAACGCGCTTTGCTGCCTTTCCGATAACCAATCACTAGCCGTTTCTAATCCTGCCGCCCCCATCTCTCCTAAAGCATACTTACCTGCATCACCAGTAACACCGGAGTTCACATTCTCACCACTGGTAGTAGTAGTCGTTTGGGCCGTTGCGTAAGCCTTGGAGCCTACTTCTAACGATTTAATACCGACTTGTTGCGCTAGGTATGTGCTTCCGTTACTTAAAAAAGTACCCGAAATACAGGGTACGCCAGCATTATCCGAGATATAACCTAAGTTAATACTTTCTTCACTTGATTTACTATCGGGGTAAGTAGAAATGGTGCCATCTTCAAAAGTGAACGTGACATAATCAATTGTGCCATTTACACAGGTAAGTGCATAATCACCGGAAGCTTTACCACCAACAATTGCGCTTTCAACGCCTTCAACATAGATGCCATTGGACGCTAAATTTTCACCGGACAAAAGCACCTTAAATCGGTAAGGTTCAAATATTTGACCGCCAAGTGGAATTCTTCCAATCAAAGCGGTTAATGCTACGCCATCGATAGAAGTTCCACCTTTTGCAAACGTGGCAAAAGGAATGTATTGTTTTTCCTTATCCGACAACCCAACAGTTTGACCGTAATCACTTTCTGCTATGTTGCTAGTAATACTGTTGCCGGACAATGAAATCTCAGGAATTTTAATTGAAAATGTGCCATCTTGATTCATTTCCTTTTGAGCATCTATTGGCTCTATCCAAACGATATTACTATCTGTATTGATATTGTTGCTTGGAGAAGTATAAATGCTTGTACGCTGATTATTGTTTCTGTTTGGTAATGACAATCTAGGCAAATTATTAGCTGAGTTTTGTCTATTGCCTATAGGGTATTCATTTTCTTTGGTAAAAGAAGGTGGGGCTGTTTTAGCAGCACTCTTTAAAGTCTTCATATTTTCTGACAAGTTAGCGATATCTTGAAGTACCTTTTTGTATTTATCTTCCATCTTACTTGCTTTGATATTCGTTTCATGAAGTTGATTTTCAAGTTCAACGGATTTTTTATTATCAGCATCTTCGGTATCTCTTTCATCAATTTTTGCATTCAATGAGTCAACCGTAGCCATAAGTGTTCTAATGGTATCATTGGTTGTATCACCTTCAGTACCAAGCTCAACGGCTTCTATATCAGTTGAGCTCTCATTTTCAGGTAGGGCAGACACCGGAGCAGTTTCAGCGGCTAGTTGGCCCTCTACATTGCTCTTATCCTTTTTAAAAACCAAAGCCATAATAATGATAAAAACAACAAAAACAACGACCATGCTGTATTTGCCGATAGGATTTGCTTGAGCCATGATTACCCCTCTTTTCTTTCGTCTGAATTAATACGGCTATAAGGCATGTAGATAGCAGCAGAGAGAGGTTTATCTGTAATGATGTACAAAACCGTCATATCACCAGCTACGTTTGCTTGGTTAACTCTTAAATGTTGTGGTGTTGCAAATTGAAAATCTGCATCAATCTCTCTAAACTTGATCACTTGGGGAACAGGTGTTTTGTTTGTTATCTTTATCGCTGTTAGGTACATGTTATTAGCTCGAAAAACTGCCAATGCCTCCATTGCAAACAAACCATAACTTGAACCATTAAATAAATTACTCAGTGGAATATCAGGTGCTTGAGTCATTTTTATACGAGAATCTTTAACAGAAAGACGCTCAGGCCCAAAAAAAGCTCTTGATGCAAAACGAGTCAATTGGATAGGTGTGACGGGGTCACGTTTATTGATTGCAATATCCTGGTTTGAATTGTTTTTATCTTCCGAAGGTCTTTTAGCCTTGCTAGTTTTTATTATTACATTTTCTGTTTCTGTATTTTTAACTGAAGTTTTGATGTCTATTAATAAAATCTCCCCGGTGGCATTAAGCTTTATTTGCAAACGGCTTTCAGGAAATTCTTCTATTGCGGTCAAATACACTGAGCCTTGAGCTGATTGAACTCTAAGTAATGGCTTGATTGATTCAGGTACTCCAACATAAGCATTATCTTCAAGTTGGATTATTCGCTCTTTGCCAACGGGCAAAACAACCCGTATAGGCTTTTTATTCCATTCTATGATTTGTGTCGCTTGTGAGGCGAAACTGAAAGAAATAGCTAATAGGGTTAGTAATAATTTCATTATTTCCTTTGCTCCTTATTTCGCTAATATACGTTTAGGTGGAGAATCATAACCTGCAAATTTCATCCCGTATGGATTGCAATCAGGGTTAGTGTCATCACGGATAACGATGACTGGGTATCTAACGGCAACACTCTTAATTTCCACAGTATCTATTTTCTCCTTGATTAACATATCGAGTTTTACCACCCACTTATCACCTGTTACCTCGTAAACTTTACTACGATCAAATCCCTTTTGTGTTAACTCTCTGACCACTCGACTGCGACCTTTTGTTTCACCTTTTGCGGTTCTAGCACTGTGAACCTCTCTTAATTCAGACGCGAAATTATCAGTTATGTAACACTGATAATCATACAAAATACCTTCCATTTCGGCAGAGCCATCTTTATTCCAAGTGTTGAGTTTCTGGAATAGATAATGCGAGAAGGTGTAAACATTAGGAGCAGGTATCTCGCCAGCTTTCATGGTCGCACCACGCTCTAATCGGGGAGGTATATGTACTCTTAATTCTTCAGTGACTTTTGATGAAGCCCAGGCTTGCCATAGGACAATGAAAAATAAAATAGCGCAGACTATACGGGCATCTCTAACACGCTTCTCTTGTAGGATTAAAATGTTTTTTATTGACATGGTTGACCTTTACTTTTTGGCGGTTTTTCTTTTTTGATTTTGGCCCTATCGCAAGACCATGCTTCTTTATCGGTAAAATAGCCGCTTTTAAGGCCAAGTCGCTTACATGCGGCAATTTTATAATCTACCCATACCATATCAGCAGGTTTCTGCTCTTTTTGCTTAGCGATTCGTTTACCTACAACGGTTATTAACATTAATGAAATTATGCAAGACAAACCAAACATAGGAACCCATAACCCGGTCAACATACCGAGCACTGGAAAAATAAAGAGCAAACACACAGCTAACAAAGCAGCAGCTACGATAAATAGCTCCTGCCCTGTCAGCCCTATGACAACAGGAGGATCGAAATCAAGTCTCTCTAATGTTGTCGGTATAGAATGATTGTTTCCATTGAACTCATTCACTAGAAATTACAAACCAAAAATAGCCATAGCTTGTATTACTAGGTAAATAACCGCACTCAGCACCGCGATACCTACAGCAACATGCCCTCCTAATTGAGCATAAGTACCTTTACCGTCACCGATTTCACCATATGCACTAAGAACGTTCTGCCCCACACGTAAAAAAGCGTAGAAACTTATTGCCAAAGATAGTAATACTGCCCCATCAACAAAATAGTTTTGAATTGTTGCAAAGTAGCCTGTTCCTGAAGCGGATTGATTACCAGCGGTAGGTTTGGTCGGAAGGCCAGCCATCGCATTTGCGCCATACATTGCCATCAATGCAGCAAAGCCTTTAATTTTGTGAGTTGTTTTTTTTAGTTTTGTCATGTTAAGTTCCTTAATTGACGATTAAATAGATAGATATAGTTAGGATAAGAATTATTCTTACCAGTGTGTTCATCAGTTGATTGAATTTTAAATTGCCATTTCCCCAGGCGTTGTAGATATCAAGAAACATCCACCCAGCTACCAAAAGTAAAATACAAATGGTAATTGATGTAATAAGCATATAATGAGTGATAGCATCAGCAGCTCCCGATGCAGTTCCTTCATTAAACACCGACCTCATGCAATCTGAGTAATTGCTTGCTGAATGACAGCTTTTACTTGCAGCCATTACCTATCATCCCTTTTGTAATTAGAAAAAGAGTTTCGGATTTCTTCGAATGTTCTTGGTTCAAGTGGTTTGTTTAGATAAAGATTAATTCCTGTTTGGATTTCTTGAAGGTTTTTATTCAACTCTTCATAATCAAACTGAAGGCGCTTGTTAGGATTAGAATTGCGCTCGGCTTGTTTAAGTAACGCTTTACTAGCCTCTATTTGCTTTACTAGCCTGGTTAAAGCTTCTGCTTCAGCCCAATCAGATGCATAGGCCACAGATGGCAATACCACCACTGCTAGCGCAACACTTAATACTATGCTGTTTATTGACCTCATACCTGCTCGCTTTCCTTTAATACTTGTTCGACAACAATTGAAAGAGTTACCCATTTATCGCTGGCTCTAGCCATCTTTACTAAGTTTTCACAAAAAAATGATTGAGCGATAAATACCTTCCCATTACTTCTAATACGTCCATTGAGTGAGATATGAATATCGTTAACAGGGAGGTACAAGCAATGATCAGGTTCTTCTCTCGCATTTGTCACTTGGTTTAATAAGGAGCTTAAGTTAGTGGCACTAAAGTACCCCACAAGATCATGCTTTTTGCTCTTACCATTTTTTTTTACTAAAAACTGCATAGATACTCATTCAACCTTTGATGCTGCGTATCATATATACAAAAATATCTTCTTAGTTTTTTAAGCGGTACTTAGGGGGGAAGGTCACTAAAAAAACTGTTAACTAATGAACAGTGAGATACTACAGACAAACTTTAATGAGGAAATTTTATGGTATTAAATAAAGCGATTGCTGCCCTTTGTCTGTCATCACTGGCTATGAATTCATACTTGATCTATCAATCAAATTCTTTAGAAGAATTAATTCACAAAAATGATATAGAACTAAAAAATGAAAGTGAAAAGCAGTTATTATTTCTTGCTAAGCAAAGCATTGCGGAGCAACCACGTATTGCCAATATTATTAATCACAAAATAAAGCAATCAGGGGGAAATAAACTAAGCCCTGCATTAGTGGATTTTACAATTGAGCTTACTAAGGAGATAAAAAATGACATGCTGGATGATGTGTATTACCGCTCTTTGGCTTCGGCTGGCTACAAAGACGAAGTGATTAAAACTGAGTATGGGTATAATGTTCGCTCTACTTGGGATTTGTTTGCGGCAAAAAACACACCTTTTTACGAAAAATTCCCAAATGATGCTTTATGGTTATTTCACAATGAAACTATCCCTATTTTAAGTTGCGAAGAAAAAGACAAGCAACCAAGGATATCTTACGCGCCCATGTCTAGTACAGGGGATAATTTTACTGTTGATTTTGTGGAGGAAGAAGAAGCTAATCGCAGTTATAGAGTTACTTTCAAAGGTAATTTCAACCCAATCAAAGACAGAGTGATTATTAACATCCAGTGCTTTGAAAATCCTAACACTGAGAGCGCCCAGCTACAATAATGCAACTAAAAAGGCAAAACCAAAACCCACTTAAAGAAAGTTAAATTTTAAATTATATTTACCTTAATTGATACCTAATGTACTATATAGACAATCATTAAATATGTAAGGAAAACATTTATGAAATTGATTAAATCACTGGTTTGTATTTCTGTAATTAGCGCACTCGCCGCTTGTGGTGGCGGCGGTGATACTGAGGCTGTTGAAGAAACAGTCACCCCTCCTGTTGTTGTAGAACAAGACGATGGCAACATGATTGTTGTTGATAATGTTGGTTTATCTGGTGGTGAAGGTGTTGTACTTTTAGCTAATTCAGGGATAACTAAAACAGCAAGAAGTGCAGGAACAGCTAAAGCAGCCAAAAGCTCAAGCAAAGCATATAAAATATTGTCCGATGGGACGCTTGATGTCATAAGTTTAACTGACTCTACTAATAAGGCTGTCGATGACTCTGTTTCACTCATTCGAGCTGTAGATATAGGTCATGGTTGGTCTGTTGTAACGCTTAAGGTGTCAGACGTTAGATTACTTAATATCGATACTCAAAAGAGCGCCACTGAGCTACAAACCCAATTTGGTGATATCGAAAACACCTATTTGGTAAACAATGAAACAGGTAAGTCTTATCTTGCTAATGAAATGGGTACGCCAACCTTCAAATATGCTGGTGAAGATAGTCTTTTTGTAGAAGGTAAAGTGGACGCATACGTTTCTACTAGTCTTGAACTTGCAGATATTGACAACATGTTTTCCTCTGTCCGCTTTGATAGTCAAGGCGATTTGTTTTTTGTGACGGACATTATAGATACAACTGATTTCAATAAAGATTTTGAAGTAAAAACCAAACAAGCACTTGTTAAATTAAACACTGGCTCGTTAAAAGGGGATGAATCCCTTGTGATTACTGAATATGACTTTGATGATTCTTTAGATTTCCACACGCTAAACGTCAGTGGTGATGGTCTTCACGCTACCTACTTTGATGGAGGCTACAAATTTTTAGAGTTATCTACTGGCTTTGTAGGAGAGCTAAAAACAACTGACAACTTAGCTTTTGATTTAGTTTTCAATGCAACTGATAGTATTATGTATGGCTTAGATACTAAAAGCGATGACTCTCGCGGTGTAAGAATGTATAAACTAACGTTTTCACTAGGTAATGTGGAAGTTGGTCTGCTGAATGAAAGTGATGTTGAAAACCCAACTGAATTTGGTTATCCGAATACATCAGGTGATACTTTCACTGTAAATGGTAGAACAATCATAGGCGAAAATGGCTCTTATTATATCTTTGATACTCAGCTTGAGTCTTTTGTTGATGGTATTAACTTGTTTAGAGCAGAGGATTGGGTAGCTTCTGAGACTGTTGCTTTTGATTCTATCTTTGCACTAATAAAACGAGATTATAGTGCCGATACCAAAGAAGGTGCTTATACGGAAGTTGTGCGCTGGACACCTAACCAAACACGTTCAATAAATGAAACTGTTAAGGTTTTAGATATTGACTCATCAATATTTAAAATCAAAAGCTTTGACGTACTTGAGCGTAACAAAATTGTATTTGAAGCAAACTTATTATTAGATTTTGGCGACTATAAAGCAAACACAAACGTTTTAGCGCAAAAAGACATTAACAGTGATGAAGCACCTGTCGTACTGGAAGTTTTAAGCAGTAATGATATAGAACTTTTGGAGGGAATTTCAAAAGATGGAATTATCATTGATGGCTATGCGAATGAATGGTCTAAGGAATTGCGTATTATCACAGATGAGACAGGTGATGTTAGCGGCTCAGGAGATATTGAAGCGGTAAGTATTACAGAAAATGATAATTATTATTGGATCATGGTTGAATCAGCGAGTTTTTTGTATGACACCAGTGTCGAGTTAAAGCTAAGTGGCTCTAAATATATTAAGGCATACCAAGACAAAGCGTATTTTATCTCTGATGGTGGTGAAATATACCTTGAAGATGTTGGGGGTACATTTAAATTTTCTGATAATGGTTTGGAAGCCCTGATTCCGAAAACGCTTCTCGGTGATGATAATTTGTTGGTGGGAGTTAGTACCTATGCAGAAAACATCAAAGGGAAAGCTCATATTGCTCATGATAACTTTGATGTGCTTGATAACGTATTGGTTGTTGTAGATATCACATCAATGCCCGAAAGCGGCCCATTGGAGATAGAATTATTTGGCAGTGTTATCGTAAATGTCGATAAGTCTGGTGGCGTATATAGTGCAGCGATTAATAATGCAGATATAGAATCTCTTGGTGGTTCTTTGGTTGCCGACACTTATACCGAAGAAGAGTTAGAGCACATGACATGGGAAACCATTAACCTTTCTATACCTTTATCATCTATTGGTGATACATATATTAATAAAAAGGTGAATGCTACCATTGTTAGTAAGCTAAATATTTTGCAAGATGTCTTGATTGATGAAGCAAAACAGTAATATTTAAGACCATTAAAAAAGCCGCTAAGCGGCTTTTTTTTGTTTGTTGTATATGTAGTGGTCAACTAATTTGGGCCACGGATTTGTATTCAAGCCAGTATCTTTTCTCTGACTCATTTGGTGTTAGTCCACCGTTATAACTGTGAGGCCTAACCTGGCTGTAATATCCA
>MAAB01029027.1_pt1 | contig 20362 bp, 16 predicted proteins | sample 1115991 | NCBI WGS metagenome assembly MAAB01 (sample SAMN04961124, study PRJNA320927) | seawater metagenome | isolation source: sample BD02T18 sea water enriched with oil for 18 days | place: USA:Gulf of Mexico | collected 2013-07-27
CCCTTGGGGAAGGCTGAGCAAATCATACTCTGCGTTACATTTCTTTTTTAGGACGCTACATGGATGGTGTTATTAGAGAATGCAGGAGCATATTCTCCTGAATAACCCTTAATAAAAAAATTCGCCTTGATTATGAATCGCTCAGAATTCCTGAAACGAGCATCTTCAAGTGGAACGGGTATATACCCGGCTAAATATTCAAAGTATAGAATGACGCTGCCAAATTATTTTTCTTGGCTAAAGTCATTTTAATTCCCACTGAAACTCTGCACTTTGAATGGTAATGAGTATATAATATTGGCAATTAGATTAATGAGGTTTTTCCATGAAAGCTTGTGGTGTAGAAATTAAAAGTAATGATGCGATTATTTGTATCGTGTCAAAAGAAAACAATTTGTATGATATCCCTCATACACGCGTACAAAAAATTAGCCTTGATAATGCGGGCGATGCAGATGCAGTGAAAAAATTTCAATTTACTTTTGCCAAGTTAATGGAAGATTACAAAGTTACGCATGTACAAATTAAAGGTCGCGCTTTAAAAGGTAAATTTGCTGGTGGACCTATTGGCTTTAAGATTGAAGCCGCTATTCAATTGATTGATGAATTAGAAGTTGAGATTTTATCAGGTACCTTTATTAAGAAAGAATTGTCGAGAAGTCAAATCGATATTGATTTTCGTGATACTGGCTTGAAGCAATTTCAAGAGCAAGCGTTTACGACTGTTTTTGCTTATTTAGAAGCGCAAAACAATGCCTATAGAGTCGACACTGAAGGTAATAATCAAGAAGATTAAACTTTATCGAGTGGTGAGTTTTAAATTCTTCTTTTAAATGAATTTATTTGAAAAGAAAAGTAGACATAAAAAGCTTAGTGATTAACCTCGCTAAGCTTTTTTATTTGATTTTTTTCTTAAAAAGCCAGCTAATTTAGCTGGCTTTTTTGTTTTTATGCTCGTATTACCATTCCGTAAAGCAGAATAAGGAAATTAAAGTACTTCAGTCAAAGTTTCTCAAAATACCTTTAGATATAAGTTGAAGTAATCCTTGTGCAGATGACAATTTGATGACTATGTGTAAACGGTTGTTTGCAGAGCATAACTTTGTAAATGTTGAGCTTTTAATTGACTGTAGCCCACATAATAAGGCGATGAGTTATGAATGAAATAGATGGCATTGAACGAATTTTTTCAAATAAATTATAGCGTAAATTCAAGGAGATTATCCGTTAATTGCAATGAAATTTAGCTCCTTTTGTTATTTATACTTTAAAAATAGTTAATAACGTGATTTAATCAAACACCTGTTTGAAAGTCAGACCTCGGACCAGTTGGCTTTTGTTAAGCCAAAAAAGTTAACCATTGGAGAAAGTCATGCCAGAGTATAAAGCACCGATCAGAGATATTAAGTTTGTTATGCAAGAATTACTTGATTGCGATAATCATTATCAAAAATTAGGTTATGAAGATGCTAGTTTAGATATGGTCGATGCCATAATTAGCGAAGCGGCAAAATTCACTGAACAAGTTATTGCCCCTATCAATCAAAGTGGTGATGAACAAGGTTGTACTTGGACAAATGGTGAAGTGACGACGCCTGATGGTTTTAAAGAAGCTTATCAACAATATGTTGAAGGTGGTTGGCCAACATTAGCGCAAAATGTAGATTTTGGTGGGCAAGGTTTACCGCACTCATTAAATACTGCAATTACTGAGCTTTTCTCCAGCGCTAACCATAGCTTTGCTATGTACCCAGGTTTGAGCCATGGGGCATTAGCGACCATTGAAGCACATGGTAGTGAACAGCAAAAAAATCAGTTTATACCTAAGTTAGTTGAAGGTAGTTGGACAGGAACTATGTGTTTAACTGAACCGCATTGCGGCACTGATTTAGGCATGTTGCGTACAAAAGCCGAGCTAAATGATGATGGTAGTTACTCGTTAACCGGTACTAAAATATTTATCTCTGCGGGTGAACATGATTTATCCGACAATATTGTTCATATTGTTATTGCAAGGATCCCAGGCTCTCCTGAAGGCAGTAAAGGCATTTCGCTATTTATTGTGCCTAAATTTAATGTTACCGATGATGGTGAAACGAGCGATCGTAATGCGGTTAGTTGTGGCTCTATTGAGCACAAAATGGGTATCAATGCCAACGCAACTTGTGTGATTAACTTTGATGGTGCTAAAGGTTATTTAATTGGCGAAGTGAATCGCGGCTTAAATTGCATGTTTACCTTTATGAACGTTGCCCGTTTAGGTGTGGCTACTGAAGGCGTTGCTGCTGCAGAGGCGTCATTTCAAGGTGCATTAGCTTATGCAAAAGATCGATTACAAATGCGCTCTTTATCGGGCGTTAAAAACCCTGATGGACCGGCAGATGCAATCATAGTTCATCCTGATGTTCGTCGTATGCTATTAACGCAAAAATCCATTGCAGAAGGTGGTCGAGCACTGATCGCCTATTTAGCACAGTTAGTAGACATTGGTCATGCGAGTACCTGCGAAGAAGAAAAAGCAGCGGCAGAAACTAAATTGGCTTTATTAACACCGATTGCCAAAGCTTTCCTCACAGAGCTTGGTCTAGAGTGTACTAGTCATGGTGTGCAAGTTTTTGGTGGTCATGGATTTATCAAAGAGTGGGGCATGGAACAACTAATGCGCGATACCAAAATTAGTTGTTTATATGAAGGTACTACAGGGATTCAAGCATTAGACTTATTAGCTCGAAAAATATTGGGCTCTAAAGGAAAAATTCTTAAAGCTTTTGGCAGTGAAGTCACCAAGTTCTGCTTAGAAAATGCTGATGACGATGCCATGCAAGAGTTTATTCAACCTATCATGAGTTTTGGTGGTGATTGGCAGAAAATGACAGAAAAGGTTGGTGAAAAAGCAATGCAAAATCCAGACGAAATTGGTGCTGCATCTGTTGATTACTTAATGTATTCAGGCTATTTAACTCTGGCATATTTTTGGGCTAAAATGGCAAAAGTTGCGCAAGATAAGCTCAAAAATGGCTGTGATGATGAAGCTTTTTATCAAGCAAAAATTAAAACAGCACGTTTCTATTTTCAACGTATATTGCCACGTGCCAATGGCCATGCTGCTTGTGTTGCAAATGGTGCCGAATCGATGATGGCATTAGATGCTGACGATTTTGAATTTTAGTTTTACAAAGCGATGAGATAAACGTTGAAGTATTTTTTTAAGTAGGGGAGGGAAGCAATATGCTTCCCTTTTTTGTTAGCTAACACCAGTAAAACTAATATGGTATTAGTTACAACATTTCAAATGTTATGAGTGGTCAGATAAAATTACATCGGCAATTTTAGCGGCAATCATGATGGTTGGTGCATTAGTATTACCACTAATTAATGTCGGCATAATTGAGGCATCTATTACTCGTAACTGCTTAATACCATGTACTTTTAAATGGCTATCAACAACAGCCATGTCATCATTACCCATTTTACATGTGCCCACAGGGTGGTAGATAGTATTTGCTTTGTTTTTCACAAATTCTAAAATACTCTCATCACTTTGTATGCCATCACCAGGGAATATTTCTTTACCGTTATTTTCACTGAGCGGTGGTTTCGATAAAATTGAACGTGCAATTTTAACGGCTTGGATCATAGCTTTTTGATCATCTTCATGAGCAAGCATATTCAATGATATTTTTGGGTGCAGGCTTGCGTTGTTACCATATAAAGTAACACTACCGCGACTTTTTGGGCGTAATAAACAAGTATGTATTGAAATGCCATAGTTAAGTAATACTTTTAAATCTCTACCATGATCATCAAAAGCGGCAGGAATAAAATGTAGCTGTAAGTCGGGTCGTGATAAAGTGGGCTTTGATTTAATAAACCCCCCAGACTCTGCCACTGCAGAGGTTAAAATACCACTGCGTCTTCTCTCAGGCGACTCTTTATTTAATGATAATGGAAAGTATTTCAATGCTTGTTTGAATAACCACCAAGCCGCTTTAGGACGAATAGCTAATAAATCATCACGCTTATGGTGAGTTACAATAACAGTGTCAGGATGATCTTGTAAGTTTTGACCAACGCCCGCTAATTCATGCACTAAAGTAATAGTGTGTTTGGCTAATTCATTTTTTGGACCTATGCCTGAAAGCATCATTAACTGTGGTGAGTTGAAAGCACCAGCACTTAAGAGTACTTCTTTGTTTGCAAAAATATTCTGGTATTTCTCTTTAGTTTTATAGCAAACGCCTGTTGCCACTTTGTTTTCATCAATCAGTAGCTTTTGAACTTGTGCGTCAGTAATTACTGTTAAATTTGAGCGATTCAAATTGGGCGTTAAAAAAGCTTTAGCGGCACTACAACGCTGTCCGTTTATCTGGGTTACTTGATAATAACCAATCCCTTCTTGGTATTTGCCATTAAAATCGTTATTAAATGGAAAACCAGCTTGTTGGGCAGAGGATATGAAACTGTCATGAATAGGCGGTTTTGAGCTGGAGTCGGCGACATTTAGTGGCCCATTTACCCCATGAAATTCATCTGCACCACGTTCTTGATGTTGAGTGCTTTTAAAGTAAGGTAGCACATCATCAAATGCCCAACCTTCATTACCAAGCGCTGCCCAATGATCATAATCTTCTTTTTGTCCGCGAACATATAACATGGCATTAATAGAGCTACTACCGCCTAATGTTCTACCGCGTGGATTAAATATTTTTCTATTGTTTTGTGTGGCTTCAGGCTCGGAATTAAATTGCCAATTAAGCACTTTATCCTTCATCAACTCGGTTACTGCAATAGGCATGTGAATGCTCCAGTGCTTATCCTTTGGCCCCGCTTCTAATAAACAAATTTGATAGTTACCACAAGCGGATAATTTATCCGCCAAAACACAGCCAGCAGAGCCGCCGCCAATAATGATAAAATCAAAGTTGTTCATTAAATATTCCTCTACGCACTTACAGGTCAGACCACTATGAGGCAAAGGTTATGATTTTTCAATAAAAATTAAATATGCTTGTTATTAAAGCGCTTGTAATGAATAACTACAGCGCTTTATGGGCAGAGTAATGTTTATAGGGATAGGAGGTTACAGTCCTAAAACTTGTTTTCCTTGTTTAAAGACAATATCTACAGGGATTTTAGCTGCTTCTAAGCGGGCTAAATCTGCGGCAAGTGTTTCACCAATAACACCACTTTCTTTCACTAAGCTATCAACTCCTTGATAGTCACCATTACCTTGTAAAGTTAAAATGAGTTCAGATAAAGAGTCTATTGCAGCAGTCATCTTATCAACATTAATGCTATACAACCCTTGTTCATTGCGGCTAAAGGCACCTTTTTCTTGGAAGTAATTAAAGCGAACCATGTTAGCTTTTCCGTGAGCTGAACTTGCACCAAAGCGAATTGAACGGAAAATTCCAGCCATAAAGGTCGTGTAGTAATCTTCTAATGTACCATCGGTGATTGCGCCTTTATTGAGTAGCTGACGAATCATGTATAAGCCAAGAATATCTGCTTTGCCTTCTTCTAATGCAGATGCATGCTCTTTTAATGCTTGGCGAACGGGACCTTGGCCATTAAGGGTGTTCTTAATCCCTAAACCATGAGCAACTTCATGAAACATAGTATTAGCGAAGAAACCAGTGAAGGTGACGTTTTTACGTTGTTCAGGCACGATAAGTGTATCAGCGATGGGTAACATGATGGCATCAAACTTTGCACGCATGGCATTTTTCAATTGTAAACGCCTGGTACCTTTTTTTAGTTGTACTTCTTCATCATTTGGCAAGTTGATGGCAATAGTTTTACTACCTGCATTAGAGTGTCCTGCATAGTAAATAACATCATAAGCATTTAAGTCAGCGTCAGAGCCTGGAACTTCGGCTTTATACTTTTTGGCTACCGGTAGGCCTTTTTGCAATTCAGGTAAAAACTGAGCATATTTAGCAAGCTTTTCACTCCATGCTAAATCTTTAATTAATACGTATGATTCAAAAGCAGCACGGTAACCATAAAGTTGGTCTTCATAGCTCTCAATAGGCCCTATGACAACATCAATGGGATTGTTTTTCATATCCATCCAAGCAAAGTCTGATGCTTGATACTCATCAGTGCGTAATGCTTGAGCGCGCATCGTTAGATAGTTAGCAAACTCTTTATCGTCGGCAAACTTTGCAGCTTCATCAAGAATTGCCGCTGCGTGTTTCATTTGGTCATGATAAATTTCAGAGAAAGAAACACTCGTTAACTTACCTTCATTATCACGACGAACAACCGAGTAAAGCCCTTTTTTATCGCTAAATTCACTTTGTTCAAACTCTGCTTTAGTCATATCCGCAGGGTAAAATTCAGCGCCGTGTGCTTTTGTCGTCGTTTGACTTAAAAATACCTTGTCGCCATTCAAACGATCCCAAGGGCCATAGTTTATTTCAGCAAAGCGTCTTACATTCTCATCACTAATGCTGGCTAAAAAGCTTTTTTTGTCTTGCGAAAAAGCTTGCTGCCAAAATAAGTCATCCATTATTTTAGAGGCATCAATAAGTAAAGCTAACATCTGTTTTTGGTTTGCAGATAAGTGGCTTAAATCTGCAGTTAGGGTTACTTCTTTGTATATATTTAAACGATTTTCAAAACCTTGAAGTAACTCAGGTTGCTTTGTTTCATTATTACTTGGAATGTTATCAGCATTTTTAAGAGTGATATTTTCTTTAGCGGCATTACTTTCAGTGGCGGAGTTACAAGCGGTTAACGTTGCGCCTGCGAGTAATACTACGGCGGCTATTTTTGTGATTTTTAGTGCTTTCATAGGAGGTCTCTATAAATAAGTTGTCTATACCCGGTACCATTCAAAGTGCAGGAATTCAGTGGGAATTAAAATGACTTTAGACAAGGAGAATAATTTAAGCATAGTCATTCTATGGTTTGATTATTTAACGCGGTATAAAGTCACTTTAAACCCATCGAAGAAGCGCTTGAGCAACATCACTTCATCACAGCGCCTTGAATTGAAATAGCTCCAGTGCTCTGAAATATGCATCTTGATTGGTAATGGGTATAAAGACTAAAAAAAAACTGTCGGGAGTGCAATAGTGAGGGGCAATATAATGCTGCACAGACTGTAAAGTTAGCTATTTGTCCTAAAAGAGGATATTTATCACAGGTAAATTTCAGGCATAAAAAAACCGACTTAAGTCGGTTTTTAAATGGAAAATAAGGTGCACCATATTTTCACTTCATAAAACAATGCAGTTAAAACAATAATTAAAGTGCTTTGATTGCTGCATTTAAACGGCTCTTAGAACGAGCTGCTTTGTTTTTATGAATAAGACCTTTACTTGCGTAACGGTCTAAAGTTGGTGTAGCAGCAGCTAATTCTTTAGTTGCTACTTCTTTGTCACCAGCTTCAATTGCTGCTAGTACTTTTTTTACTAAAGTACGCATCATTGAGCGACGACTTGCATTATGTTGACGGCGCTTTTCAGATTGTCCTGCGCGCTTCTTAGCTTGCTTTGAGTTAGCCAAGGTATTCTCCTAAAAGAGTGATTATAAGCTTAAATTTAAGGCGACGAAATATGCCTTTTTTTTTGCTATATGTCAAATGTTTTAATTGTTTAATTTAATGTTGACGGAAAAATTTACCGTTAAAAGCAATTAAAAAGAATATGGTTGATGTTTACGACTATTTTACGTCGATAGAACAAAACATGTTGTGAACAGCGTTAAGTATACATTGTTTAAATAGCTAAAATCATCACATAATACACATTATTTATTTTTGCTATGTTTTTATTTTATTTTTACATGAGTGAATAGTTATAAAAAAGCCAAGTTAAGGCTTGTTTTGAGGATGTTTTTTTGAGTAAAAAGTTAATTAAATCAGGGATGATTGTCAGTGTGATGACGTTGGTTTCTCGAGTGCTAGGATTAGTTCGAGATGTCGTTATTGCCAATGTGATGGGGGCAGGGGCAATGGCTGATGTATTTCTACTTGCCAATAAAATCCCAAACTTTTTACGTAGACTCTTTGCTGAGGGAGCTTTTGCCCAAGCTTTTGTTCCCGTGTTGAGTGAATTTCAAGTTAAAGATGAGCAAGAAGCTAAGGAAAACGGTAAGCAAAACAATCACGAAAAAACCCGTTTATTAATCGCACAGGTTTCCGGTACGTTAGGTGTCATTGTTAGTCTTGTCACTTTATTTGGGATGATTGCATCACCCGTGATAGTGATGCTTTTTGGTACTGGCTGGTTTATTGATTGGTTGAATGACGCACCGGGTGGTGAGAAGTTTGATTTAGCGAGTAACTTATTATCAATTACTTTCCCCTATTTGTGGTTTATTAGTTTTGCTGCGCTAACGGGGGCGGTACTTAATACCTTGGGCCGATTTGCCGTTGCTGCTTTTACACCTGTTCTGTTAAATATTGCTATTATCGGAATGGCCATTTTTGGTTCTCCCTATACAGAAAGTCCTGCTCATGCCTTAGCTTGGGGCGTGTTTTTAGGTGGTCTTATACAATTTCTTTTTCAAATTCCTTTTATGTACAAAGCTGGAATGTTGGTAAAACCTAAATGGGCTTGGCACAGTGAAGGAGTTACTAAGATTCGAAAACTGATTGTGCCTGCGTTGTTTGGTGTCTCAGTAACACAAATTAATTTATTGCTTGATACCGTTATTGCCAGTTTTTTAATTACAGGATCTATCAGTTGGCTCTATTATGCAGATAGATTACTTGAATTCCCGCTTGGTCTTTTTGGTATTGGTATTGCGACAGTGATATTGCCTAGCTTGTCAAAGTTACACAGTAAAAATAACCCTGCAGAATTTAGTGCCACTTTAGATTGGGGGATTCGAGTGATTAGTCTTTTTGGTTGGCCGGCGTTGGCAGGACTAATGGTGTTAGCTCAGCCTATTATTATGGTGCTATTTATGCGGGGCGAATTTGACCAACAAACTGTATTACAGGTTTCCATGGCATTATTTGCCTACTTATCAGGGTTGTTGAGTTTTATGTTTATTAAAATACTTGCTCCCGGTTATTACGCACGACAAGATACAAAAACGCCAGTGAAAATCGGCATTATTGCTATGGTTGCCAATATGATATTTAACTTATTGCTGGCACCTTTTATTGGTTATGTAGGACTTGCCTTAGCAACCTCACTATCTGCAACATTAAATGCTTGGCTGTTATATCGAGGCTTAAAGGCACAAGGTGTTTATCAGTTATCCGCTAAAACACTTATTTTTATTGGTAAATTAGTGTTAAGTGCTGGGGTTATGGCATTGGTCGTTTATCAATTATCCAGCAACTTTGATGTTTGGTTAGCGATGAATTTCCTTAAGCAAGTAGAACAACTAGCGCTGTGTATTATTGCCGGTGTCGCTAGTTATCTGGTAATGATTATTTTGTTAGGTGTACGTTTGAGTGACTTTAAGGTCATAAAAAGATAAAAATAAGCGTAAATAAAGTGTTGGGGCTACTGATTATTCTCGCGCGCTGTTATATAATTCGTCGATTTGTACCAATCCATATAAGAAAGTGGCCTCTTAGTGAGATTTTAAAGGCTTATCTGAGTCATTTAGTGTGATAGTAAAAAGGCAGAATAATAGCTAATGCAGTTAGTTCGCGGAATACATAATATTCAATTAAATGATCATGGTTGTGTGCTAACTATTGGTAACTTTGATGGTGTTCATTTAGGGCATCAACAAGTGATTAAAGCGTTGGTAAGTAAAGCTAAAGCTTTAAATTGTGTAGCCGCAGTATTGGTTTTTGAGCCACAACCGCAAGAGCTTTTTTCACCTGAAACAGCACCTGCTCGATTATGCCGTCTACGCGATAAATATAATTTATTAGCGAAACTTGGCGTGCAGCGACTTATTTGTGTCAACTTTACCGCTAAATTTGCTAACCAAAGCGCAAAATATTTTATAGAAAACCTGTTGGTGAATAAACTAGGGATTAAGCACCTTATTGTTGGTGATGATTTTCGCTTTGGTAAAAATCGAACCGGTAACTTTTCCATGTTGTGTCAAGCAGGAGAAAGGTATGGTTTCGATGTTTCAGATACTAAAAGTTATAAAATGGCAGATTGTCGCATTAGTTCAACGGCTATTCGTCAAGCATTAGAACAAGATGATTTAATGTCAGTTAAACAGATGTTAGGTAGAGAATACTCAATAATTGGTCGAGTATTCCATGGTGATAAGCGTGGTCGACAGTTGGGTTTTCCAACCGCTAACGTTTTACTTAAAAGACGTGTTTCTCCCCTTAGCGGTGTTTTTGCCGTCATAGTAAAAACAAACAATGGTGAATTTAAAGGTGTTGCAAATATTGGTGCTAGGCCAACCATAAATGGCGTTAGGCAACAACTAGAAGTGCACATTTTTGATTTTGATGAAAATCTTTATGGACAATGTATTGAAGTGGTTGTTAAGAAAAAACTACGACCAGTGATTAAGTTTGACAGCCTTGAAGCGCTTACCGCACAAATTCATCAAGATAGTGAACAAGCAAAACAAGTATTAGCGTAAGGTTTTACTTGAGATAATTTAAAAAATAATATATTCAATAAACAGTTATAAACTTGGTTGATATTTATAGCGTTTTGTTAAGTTTATCAGCCAACATAAACGGATAATGATCTAAATGAGTGATTACAAACAGACCCTGAATTTACCCGCCACATCCTTTGCTATGAAAGGTAATATGGCCAACCGTGAACCTAATATGCTCAAAAATTGGGCGGCTAAAGATCTTTATGGCAAGATTCGTGAAGCCAAAAAAGGTAAAAAGTCATTTATTCTTCATGATGGACCTCCTTATGCCAATGGTAATATTCATTTAGGCCACGCTGTTAATAAAATATTAAAAGATATTATTGTTAAATCAAAAAACTTATCTGACTTTAATTCGCCTTTCGTCCCTGGTTGGGATTGTCATGGTTTACCCATTGAATTAATGGTTGAGAAAAAAGTGGGTAAGCCTGGTCATAAGATCAGCGCTAGCGATTTTCGACAAAAATGTCGTGAATATGCCGCTAAGCAGGTCAATGGTCAACGAGAAGATTTCAAACGTTTAGGTATTTTCGCTGATTGGGAAAACCCTTACTTAACTATGGACTTTGGTACTGAAGCCAATATTATCCGATCGTTAGGTAAAATTGCTGAAAATGGTCACTTGCATCAAGGCTTTAAACCTGTGCATTGGTGTACTGATTGTGGTTCGTCTTTGGCTGAAGCTGAAGTTGAATATAAAGACAAACAATCTCCCGCTATTGATGTGAAATTTACTATTAGCGACGAAACTGTAGCAGATAAATTTTCTCACCCAGAGGGCCATAAAGGCGAAGGTGAGATTGGCATGGTTATTTGGACAACAACACCTTGGACACTTCCCGCTAACCGCGCGATATCAGTTCATGCGGATGTTGAATACACCTTAGTACAATGTGATGTTGAAGACAAAAAGCAACGACTTATCATTGCTTCTGATCTTGTTAGTTCATGTATGGACCGCTTTGGTTTAGATAAGTACCACGCCTTAGGCTTCTGTAAAGGTAGCGAGTTAGAATTAGTACAATGTCAGCATCCATTCTATGACTTTACAGTACCGGTTATTCTAGGTGACCATGTTACGACTGATTCAGGTACTGGTTGTGTGCATACTGCACCAGGTCATGGTGTAGAGGATTTTGTCGTTGGTAAACTATACGACCTAGAAGTGGCTAACCCTGTTGGTGCTAACGGCGTATACCTTGAAGATACTCCGCTACTTGCAGGACAACACGTTTTTAAAGCCAATGCCAGTGTTGTTGAGTTATTAAAGGAAAGGGGCGCGTTAGTACATCATCACGCCTTAGAGCATTCTTATCCACATTGCTGGCGCCATAAAACGCCATTAATTTTCCGTGCTACGCCGCAGTGGTTTATCAGCATGGACAAAAAAGGTTTACGCCAAGATTCATTAAACGAAATCGAAAAAACACAATGGATCCCAGACTGGGGCCAACGTCGTATTGAGTCTATGGTTGAAGGTCGTCCAGACTGGTGTATTTCACGCCAACGCACGTGGGGCGTGCCTATGGCATTATTTATTCATCAAGATACCGGTGCATTGCATCCGCGTAGCATTGAGCTTATTGAAGAAGTTGCCAAGCGCGTTGAGCAATCAGGCATTCAAGCTTGGTTTGATCTAGAGCCGAGTGAACTTATTGGTGATGATGCGAAAGAATACATTAAAGTACCTGATACTTTAGATGTGTGGTTTGATTCAGGCACCACCCATGAATCAGTTATCAACGCGCGTGAAGAATTTGACGGTATTGCTGATTTATATCTTGAAGGCTCTGATCAACATCGTGGTTGGTTCATGTCATCAATGATTTCATCCGTTGCTATGAACGGCAAAGCGCCTTATAAGCAAGTGCTTACTCACGGTTTTACCGTTGATGTAAAAGGTCACAAAATGTCTAAGTCATTAGGCAATGTGGTTACACCATCAAGCATTACTAATAATTTAGGCGCTGATATTCTACGCTTGTGGACTGCTTCAGTTAACTACACGCAAGAAATTACCGTGTCTGATGAAATCTTTAAACGTCAAGCTGATGCCTATCGTCGTATCCGTAATACCTCACGTTTCTTACTATCTAACTTAACCGGTTTTGAACCAGCTAAGCACATGGTAGCGGTTGACGATATGGTTGCGCTTGATCGCTGGGTTATCGATAAAGCAGCACGCCTACAAGAAGAAATTATTACGGCTTATGATGAGTATGAATTTCATGTAGTAGTACACAAGTTAATGAACTTCTGTACTAACGAGCTTGGTGGTTTCTACTTAGATATTATCAAAGACAGACAATATACCGCTAAGAGTGATTCAAACGCGCGTCGTTCATGTCAAACAGCTATGTACTTAATTGCTGAAGCAATGACAGCATGGATGGCACCAATCTTGTCATTTACAGCACAAGAAATTTGGGAAGCTCTACCTTTACCTGTTAGTGGTGAACGTGATGAGTTTGTCTTTACCGGTGTTTGGTTTGATGGCTTAACTAAGCAAGAAGAAAAGCAAACTGAAAGCAGTAATTCAGTCGATGAACTTGGTAATGAATACTGGACTGAATTGCTTACTGTTCGTAGTGAAGTTAACCGCGCCTTAGAGCAAGCAAGAAAAGAAAAGACAGTTGGTAAAGCACTAGAAGCGCAAGTTACTTTGTTTGCAACGAGTGATTTAGCCGTTAAATTAGCGAAATTGGGTGACGAGCTTCGTTTTGTATTAATTACCTCAAAAGCAACGATTGAAATAGTAACAGCGGCACCGGAAAATGCCCTTGAAACTGAGATTGAAGGCTTATGGTTATCAGTGGCACCAGCAGAGGGCACTAAGTGTGATCGTTGTTGGCATGTCACTACCGATATTGGTGAAAGTGAAGAGCACCCTGAGTTATGTGGTCGTTGTATCACTAATATTGATGGTGCGGGCGAAACAAGACAGTTTGCTTAATTCGATCTGTTAGATTAAATGCACATTAGCTTAAGCTAACTTAGGATAAGTAAAGTTAAACTATAGGCTATTACCTCACCCTAATATTAGGAAAAGGGTAGTAGCCTATTTATTTACGACACTTAATTACGCTATATGGAATTACCACCATTGAAAAAATTATTTAGTGACACCGGGTTACGTTGGTTATGGTTAACCTTACTATGCTTAATCATTGATCAGGTTAGTAAACATTGGGTTGCAGGTACATTTGATTATCGTGAAACCTTGTCAGTTTTACCATTTTTCAACCTTACGTACGTTCATAATCCCGGCGCAGCTTTTAGCTTTCTAGCTGATCAAGGTGGTTGGCAACGTTGGTTTTTTACTGCGATTGCCAGTATAGCTAGTATTGTATTTCTCGTTTGGATGGCAAAAACACCTAAACAACAACGTTTATTAAGCATTGCTTTTGCGTTGATTTTAAGCGGCGCTGTAGGTAACTTAATCGATAGAGCCTTATTTGGCTATGTCATCGACTTTCTTGATTTTCATTGGGCAGGTAACCACTTTGCCGCGTTTAATATTGCAGACTCAGTTATTTTCATCGGCGCAGCATTAATGATTTTTGAATCCTTCACGAATAAAGAACCCAATAAAGAATCGAATCAAGAAAACAAGAAATAAAAGAGTTATGAAAGTCATTATTAAAGCAATAGTGATATCAAAGCACAAAAGAATAAAACAAATAAGGTAGATAATTAATAATGACCGTTTCAACACAAACACAGATTCAAAGTGACTCAAGCATTCTTGTTCATATAACTATGAAATTAAGTGATGGTTCGGCTGCAGACAGTACTAAGGTCAATAATAAGCCGGCAAAAATTATCATGGGTGATAACAGTATTTCACCTGCTTTTGAAGCTCAACTGATTGGTATGAACAAAGGTGATTCAAGAGAATTCACCCTAGAAGCAAAAGATGCTTTCGGCGAGACTAATCCAGATAATATTCATTATATGGGGCTTGATAAATTTTCTACAGAAGTGCCGGCAAAAATAGGTAATATTATTACTTTCTCTCAACCAGGTGGTGAGTTACCTGGCATGATTAAAGAGATAAATGGTGATTCGGTTACTATCGATTTCAATCACCCACTTGCAGGTCAAACGGTAACTTTTGTTATCGATTTAGTCGACATCCTTTAGAAAATATAGGTAAGTATTGTGAATTATTTGGCCCTTGATGCCTCAACTGAAGCATGTTCTGTTGCGCTACAAGTAAATGGTAAAACCTTTTCTAGATACGAGCTTTGCCCACAGTCGCATAGTTTACATCTACTACCCATGATAGATGCAGTACTTAATGAGGCGGGGATAAAACTAGCCGAACTCGATGGACTTATTTTTGGTCAAGGACCGGGTAGTTTTACTGGTGTTCGCATTGGTGTTGGTGTAGCTCAAGGATTAGCCTTTTCAGCTAATTTACCCGTTGTTGGCGTTTCAAGCTTACAAGCTATGGCTCAATTGGCTTATATTAAGCACGGCGAAAAGCAAGTCATTGCAGCGATAGATGCGCGTATGGCTGAGGTTTATAACGGCTACTTTGTACTTGATGAACATAACGTTATGCAAGTGCAGCAAGCTGAAGCGGTAACACCACCAGAGCAATTAAAAGAACATCTGTCATCAGTGGTTACTGCGCCCTGCTATGCTGTTGGCACAGGTTGGGATGCGTACTCTGAAAAGTTAAGTGAAAAATCAGGTGAACGATTGTCTGCATTGAAAACCAATGATGGCAGCCCTGATATATTATTCCCGAACGCTGAAGCTATGTTGGCAATAGGCAAAGTAAAATTAGAGCAAGGGCAGGGCGTATCGGCAGAACATGCGCAGCCGGTATATGTTCGCGATACAGTTTCTTGGAAAAAACTTCCAGGTAAATAAAAAAGATAAATATGGTAGGGACTGTTGACCGCGAAAGGTCAACAGTCCCTAGTAAACTTTGGCAGTAAAATATGAAAAGTAATCCAAAAAGTACTTCAGCCAGTTTTTGGCAAAAATATCAGCTATATTTTCTCCTAGTAGCCGCCATTATCATCAGGCAAATCCCCATAATATCTATCCCTCTTAATTGGCTTGAAAGTTACTTTCATGAAATTAGTCATGGCATTGCGGCCCTATTAACGGGTGGTGAAATTATGCGTATTCAATTATTTGCCAATGGTGCTGGTTTATGTACAACCCGAGGAGGTTTCAGCTTAATTATTAGTTTCTTTGGCTATGCTGGAGCAACCTGTTGGGGCTGGTTACTATTTAAGCTAGCCAATAGTCATCAACGAACCGCGCAGATTGTTTCTGGTTTAATGATCGTTTTACTGCTTGCTTCAATCATTTTTTGGGCAAGAGATCTGCTTACTATAATTATCATCTCAAGCTTAGCTGTCATGTTTGTGTTTTTGATTAAAATGCGTCGATTATACACTCTTCAGTTGTTGTTAAAATTCTTTGGTTTGAGTATTTTATTAAATAGTCTGTTTAGCCCAACGTATTTATTTGATGGCCGTGATTTAGGTGATGGAGCCGCTTTAGCTTCAATGACAATGGTGCCTGAATTAGTTTGGGTATTGTTATGGTGCGTGCTGGCTGCTGCTGCGCTCTATTCCTTAATAAAAATGAACAAAAAGTCTTATACCCAAGCGTCCTGAAACGCGCATCTTCAAGTGGCTTGGGTATATAATTAAATCAAGGCGTTAACTAAAGGTATAATTCAATGGCAGATACGAAAGAAGTTAATGAATCCCTAATTCATAGGCCGAAAGTTGATGGACCTCAAATTGATGAACTTAGCTATCAACTAGATGACTTAACCCTTACCGCATTAGCTTGTGGGAATAAGGATCATGAACCAGTGCTATGTTTACATGGTTACTTGGATAATGCCGCGAGTTTTTTACCTTTGATGCAAGAAAGTGATTTACTAGTTGAAAGGCGAATTATTGCACTAGATTGGCCAGGGCACGGTCATTCAGATCATCGTAGTGTCGGTGCTCATTATCATTTTTTTGATTATGTTAGTGATTTACTCGCTCTATTTACACTTAATAACTGGCAAAAAATTGATATTGTTGCGCACTCAATGGGAGCAATGATTGCAAGTGCATTTGCCGCTGCTTTTCCTGAAAAAGTAAAATCACTGACATTAATTGACTCATTTGGTTTTATTTGTGCCCCAGAAGAAAAAATGACGGATCAGTTACGTAAAGGTGTGTTGAGTCGAGTGAAATCAGCTAAGTCTAGCCGAGCTTTTACTGAAGAAGCGGCGGTAAAAGCACGCCTGCATGTTTCGGATTTAAATGAGGAACATGCTAAATTAATTGTACAAAGGTCACTGATAGAAGTTGAACCTAAGTCAATAAATAGAGTAGACGTTGATAGCGATAGTGTTTTATGTCGTTGGCGTTCAGACCCACGATTACGTTCAGTTTCACCTTACCGATTAAGTCTAAAACAAGGGCAACAGTTATTTAGTGATATTAAATGTCCTTTACAGCTTATCTATGGTGATAAAGGCATGGAGATGGTTGTCACAGGGCTGAAAAACTTCTCTTCCGGTATTGATAACCTAAAAACGACCAAGCTGTCAGGCGGTCATCATGTGCATATGGAAAAAACGGAAGAGTTATTGCCTATTCTCCGTCATTTTTTTAGTGAAATTAAAACAAGCGTTTAAATTTGTGGCGCAATGCTAAAAAATTTGATAAAACAGTGGTATTAAAATAAGCGTTGCTGCAAATAAAATAATTATTAAGTCAGTTACAACATAATTACCTATTGAGGAAGCCATTGTGGAAAAGATTTGGTTAGAAAAAAGTTACCCTAGTGATGTGCCGTTTGAAATAGATGCGGATAAATATCCATCCATTGTGGCTATGTTCACAAAATACTCTACTCAGTTTAGTGATAAAACAGCTTTCATCAATATGGGCGCTTCTATTTCTTATGCAGAGCTTTCAGTTCAAGCGACCGCTTTTGCAGCATATTTACAACAAGATTTAGGCTTACAGAGAGGTGATAAATTCGCCATCATGGTACCGAACTGCTTGCAATACCCAATAGCATTGTTTGGTGCTTTATTAGCAGGACTTACCGTTGTAAACGTAAACCCTTTATATACAGCCCGTGAGCTTGAGCACCAATTAAAAGACTCTGATGCTAAGGCAATGTTGATTATAGAGAACTTTGCTCAAACCCTTGAAAAAGTGGTTGGGAACACAGCGGTAAAACATGTCATCATGACATCTTTAGGTGATCGCTTGGGCCTAGTTAAAGGCACTGTTGTCAATTGTATGGTCAAATACGTTAAAAAAATGGTACCTGCATTTAACCTACCACACGCGGTACGTTTTAATACTGTTCTATCGCGAGGTTTAGCACTTAAACTATCGCCGGTAGAGTTGTGTGGAGATGATCTCGCATTTTTGCAATATACCGGTGGAACAACAGGTTTATCTAAAGGCGCAATGTTAACTCATCGAAACATGGTGGCAAATTTACAGCAAGCTAAAGCTGCTATTTTCCCATTGTTAGAAGAAGGGAATGAGCTCGTTGTAACTGCGTTACCGCTTTACCATATCTTTGCTTTGACGGCGAATTGTTTAACGTTCTTTACCATGGGTGGCACTAATTTATTAATTACCAACCCAAGAGATATGCCTAATTTTGTGAAAGAACTATCAAAATACCCATTTACAGCGATTACGGGCGTAAATACCTTATTTAATGGTTTATTGAATACACCTGGCTTTAGTGAACTTAACTTTAGTACGCTGAAAATGTCACTTGGCGGTGGCATGGCAGTGCAACGACCTGTTGCAGAGCGTTGGCAACAAGTGACCGGTACTCGGTTGTTAGAGGGGTATGGTTTAACTGAATGTGCACCTTTAGTGACCATCAGTCCATATAACCTTGCCGCTTATGATGGCAGCATAGGTCTTCCTGCTGCTTCAACCGATGTTAAAATTATGCGTGAAGATGGCAGTGAAGCCGATATTGGCGAATCAGGTGAAATGTGGGTTAAAGGCCCGCAAGTAATGTCAGGATATTACAAGTGTGCAGAAGCAACTGCTGAAGTTTTAAAAGATGGCTGGTTTGCGACGGGTGATGTTGCCATTATGGATAATAAAGGTTTCTTCACTATCGTTGATCGTAAAAAAGATATGATAATCGTTTCTGGCTTTAATGTTTATCCTAATGAAATTGAAGAAGTGCTTGCCATGCATGAGGGGGTCTTAGAATCTGCGGCCATTGGTGTACCTCATGAAGTTTCAGGTGAGGTAGTCAAGATTTTTGTGGTCAGCAAATCAGATGATTTAGATGAAGAGGCGCTTATTAAACATTGTCGCGAAAACCTCACTAATTATAAAGTACCAAAACTGGTTGAGTTTCGAAAGGAATTACCTAAAACCAATGTGGGTAAGATTTTAAGAAGAGAGTTGCGCTAAGGTAACCTAGAAATAAAACGGATATGAGTTACGCAATAAATTCGTATCAATAAATAAAAAGGCAAGCTGTAATAGCTTGCCTTTTTTGATCTAATTGACCCGTCCTAGCATGGGTCAAATCTAGCGATACAAATGAAATTGTTATTGAGCTTTTAACGTTTGACCATTTATTTCTAAACTATCATCTGACATTAAATAAACATATAAAGGCATAATGTCTTCTGGGTTAGCAAGCTCGTCTTTATCTTCCGCTGGGAAAGCACACGAGCGCATGTTGGTATTGGTAGCACCTGGGTTTATCGCGTTAGTACGTAAATTTGATCCTTCATATTCATCTGCAATAACCTGCATCATACCTTCGGTAGCAAATTTAGAGATGCTATATTGGCCCCAGTAAGCTCTGCCTTGGCTACCAACACCTGAAGAAGTAAATACTAAAGAGGCGTTTGGTGCTAACAATAACGTCGGTATTAATGTTTGAGCTAATAAACATTGTGCAGTTACGTTGACTTTCATCACATCATTAAATACTTGCTCATGCATTTGAGTGAACGGTGTTAGTTCACCTAAAATAGAGGCATTAAGTAATACCCCATCTAAGTGGCCAAACTGACTGGCAATGGTCGAAGACATATCAATATAATTTTGTTTGGTAGCACCCTTCAAATCAAGGGGGATAATAGCAGGTTCAGCAAGCCCTAAAGCAACAATTTCATCATACACAGCTTCAAGTTTACTCACCGTTTTACCAAGTAGAATAACGGTAGCACCAAGTTGTGCATAGGTTAATGCTGCAGTGCGGCCAATGCCGGCACCAGCACCCGTAACTAGAATGGTTTTGTTGCTTAAACAGGCATCTTTTGTTGGATAATTAAACATCTTAAGGTCTTATCGTTATGAGTGAGAAAGTTACTTCCCTATTCTACGCGTTGGCATTTTCATTGACGAGAGAAAAATTGGTTAACATGAAAATATTCGACGAAAAAGTAAAAAATGACTAGCACCTTGCGACATCTTGGGGTAACTTTAACTGGTCTTACTAGTTATTAAAACATTAGTTTGAATTTTGATTTGAACGATGAAATAAAAATAACTTAAAAAAATACATAATAAAAATTACGGCATTGGGGAATTCAATATGAAAAAGCTAGCTCTCAGTCTTGCGGTTATTAGCGCACTTGGTTTAAGTGCCTGTGATAGCGAAACTATCGAAGATGTACAAAAAGAAGTCGCAGAAAATGGTACAGCCGTTAAATCGTTAGCTCGTGTTGTTTTTGACCCTTCTAATGGTGCTTTATCTGTGCCTAATGATTTGTTATTTTCTGACACTCCTGATGGTACCTTGCATATACCGGTATCGAGAGATAAGGAAG
>MAAB01034823.1_pt1 | contig 20303 bp, 17 predicted proteins | sample 1115991 | NCBI WGS metagenome assembly MAAB01 (sample SAMN04961124, study PRJNA320927) | seawater metagenome | isolation source: sample BD02T18 sea water enriched with oil for 18 days | place: USA:Gulf of Mexico | collected 2013-07-27
CCATTTGGATCATTAGTGGAGAATATGATTGGTTCCAGTCTTCCATCAATATTACCTCTGGCCTTCACTCGGTCGCGTTTGTCTACTTCAAAAAGGCCAATATAGATAGTGGTAGTGATACTGTCTGGATTGATAACGTGCAGTTTGATATAGCCGAATACGGTCCAAATGCAGATGCAGATCAAGATGGTTTATTTGATAACTTGGAAATAGCAAATGGCGGTATTATTTGGGTAGCTGATACCGATAGTGATGGTTTGTTAGATGGTGCAGAGGTTAATACTCATAAAACTAAGCCTGATGTAGCGGATACTGATGGTGATGGTATTAACGATGGTACTGAGGTTGCTCAGAATACGGATCCACTTGTCGCCAATACAACGGATCCAGTAAATCCAGACCCAACAGATCCAGTAGACACTTGTGCAAGTAATAGTAAGCTTTGTTCTGAAGGTGGCAGTGGTGGTGGAGGTGGCTCTACCAGTTACCTAATATTGTGGTTGCTGGTATTCGCAGCCATGAGACGTAAGCTGCAAGTGAAAGAGAAGTAAAATGATAAGCCCGCAAAATGCGGGCTTTTTATTGGCTGATAACATCAGTTACTGAGTTAGAAACGATAAACTGTTTTACTCAACGGCATAGAGTTTAAACAGCTCATCAGACTCTGGATTGCGCCATTCATCTTTAAACTCTAACTGAGAAAAATGAAGCAGCCCGCCAGTATTCTGATAAATTTCACTGGATAGTTCTTTATTGCCTAGATCATCTTCTACAACGACTTGCTGGCTACTAATATAGGTGTCTTTGTAAGCCGCAAACTGTTGTTTGGCCGATAAGTCAGCCATTCGACTTTGAGCGCGAGGGCCCATTTTTTGGGGGAGGGAGGAGCCGACAATAGCGAAGCTGAAACCACTGCTCTCAGGGCTATCAACCCAAGTGGGCTTTTCTGCAAAGGTAGGTAAGGAAAAACCAAATAATAAAATCAAAGCTGAAATGTTTTTAGTTATCATCTGGCATTACCTTGCTACTAGTTATTATATTTAGGGGCTAGTATAAACCTATTTGTTGCGGTTGTTCGAGCTTACTCCGCGATAGCCTAGCGAGGCTTATGGCGCTGGCCATTACTATTTGCCCAAGGGCTATCTGAACTACCACTGGAACTTTTAGCTGCTGGCTTAGGCGCTCGGCGCGTTGAGTTATTACCCGAGTTGTTGCCACCTTGCTTATGCTGCTTAGTGCTGTTCGCTGCATGTTGACCGTCGTGATGCTCACTTTGTGATTGAGGTCTTCTTGCTTTGCTCGGCTTGGTATTGCGAGTATTCAATCTTGACTCAGGTAAACGGCTTACCGGCTCAAATCCTGCTAGTACTTCACGCTCTAGCAATTCACCAATAACACGTTCAATTGCGAACAGCTCTTTGGTTTCATCTGCACAAACTAATGACACAGCATGACCTTCCGCTCCGGCACGGCCAGTACGACCGATACGGTGAACATAATCCTCAGGAACATTCGGTAGATCAAAGTTCACTACTTGAGGAAGCTGCTGAATATCAATACCACGCGCTGCAATATCAGTTGCTACTAATATGCGAACTTCGCCTGCTTTAAAATCGGCTAATGCACGAGTACGCGCGCCTTGGCTTTTATTACCATGAATAGCAGCAGCAGTAATACCGCGGCCTTCTAAAAATTTGGTTAGCTTATTTGCGCCGTGTTTGGTGCGGCTAAAGACAAGAGCCTGTCTCCAATCGCCATCTTCAATTAACTTAGCAAGAGCCGCTGGCTTCTGCTTTTTATCAACCGGATAAATCCACTGCTTAACCAACTTAGTCGTAACGTTGGGTGGAGCAACAGAAATCTCAACCGGGTTATTCACTAGGCCTTTGGCTAGTGCACGAATGTCATTAGAGAAGGTGGCAGAGAATAATAAGTTCTGACGATTTTTCGGCAGAACTTTAATGATCTTTTTAATGTCGTGGATAAAGCCCATATCCAACATACGGTCGGCTTCATCGAGAACCAAGAATTCTAACTGAGCAAACTTGATCGCGCCTTGGTTCATTAAATCCAATAAGCGGCCTGGAGTTGCCACTAAAACATCAGCCCCTTTACGCATGCGCATCATTTGAGGATTGGCTTTTACGCCACCAAAGATCACGCAAGACGTTAAGTGAGTATTTTTTGAATACTTATCAACGTTATCTGCAACCTGAGCTGCTAGTTCACGAGTCGGTGTTAAAACCAATGCACGAACTTGATTATTTTGTACCCGAGGGCCTTTGGCCAACATCTCTAAAATAGGTAATGTGAAACCTGCAGTTTTGCCTGTACCCGTTTGCGCGGCTGCCATAATGTCTTTGCCTTCAAGCACGGCAGGGATAGCTGCGGCCTGAATTGGTGACGGTATTGTATAGCCTTGTTCGGCTACAGCTTCAAGAAGGGCAGTCGAAAGGCCCAGGTCGGCAAAGCTCATAGATATCTCACATGATTTAGCGGTGGTGCAGCTTACAGCATAGCGGGTTCTAGGGCCATGGCTTGTTTCGGGGGGATTCCAGTCAGTAAATAATCGTATGTCACCAAATTGTCATAATTCAGTTTTATTATGCGCGCTGTTAATACATTAATTTATCAATAAAAATAACGCCGAGCTAGCCTTCAAATTAATTGTCTCGTTAGCCAAGGCGACGTCAAAACTAAAGGACATAACAATGCGCACATTCATTAAATTATCGTCGGCTGTTTTAACCGCGAGTTTGTTAACCGCTTGTGGCGGTGACAGTTCTAGTTCGAAGTCTGATCAGGCACCTGCTGCTGGTCAGATTAAAAATGTCATCATGATGATTGGTGATGGTATGGGTCCACAGCAAGTAGGCTTATTGCAAGACTTCGCAACCCATTCAAAAACCGATATCTATAAAAATCGTGAAACGGCATTAGAGCTGTTTGCTAACTCGGGGCAGCTTGCTTTGTCTAGCACAACGCCAGTAGGGGGTTTAGTGGTTGATTCTGCTTGTTCAGCAACTCAATTAGCGACAGGTAAGCCGTCACTGAGCGAAGTGGTTGGTTTAGATGTTGAAGGTAATAGTACTGAGACTATTTTGGAAATGGCGAAAGCGGCGGGTAAATCAACCGGCTTAATTTCTGATACGCGTATTACTCATGCCACCCCAGCGGCGTTTGCTGCCCACCAAGCTCATCGTTCTATGGAGAACGAGATTGCTGTGGATATGTTGGAGAATAATGTCGATGTATTATTAGGCGGTGGCCTGCGTTATTGGATTCCTCAAGGATCGACATCTGCTAATACAGATTTGGTAACGCTCATCAATGAGCCAAGCGTTAAAATCAAATCTAAGCGTAAAGATGATCGCAACTTATTAACAGAAGCGCAAACCGCAGGTTATACATTAGCGTTTAACGCTAATCAGCTAGATGCAGTAGAAGGTCAAAAAGTTTTGGGCTTGTTTAGCTACAGTGCGATGCTTGATGGCATTTCTTATAGTGCTTGTAAAAAAGCAGGCAATTGTGTGCAGCCTAGCTTGGCTGAGATGACTAAAAAAGCATTGGATATTTTATCTAAAGATGAAGATGGTTTTTTCTTAATGGTTGAAGGTGGCCAGATTGACTGGGCGGCTCATAATAACGATGCCGGTGATATGCTGCATCAGCTACTGAAGTTCGATGAATCGATTCAAGCGGTTTATGACTGGGTGAAAGATCGCGACGATACCTTAGTCGTAATTACGGCGGATCATGAAACCGGTGGTTTTAGTTTCTCTTATAGTCGTAAGGATATTCCTGAAGCCGATATGACTATTGTAGGTGATGCGTTCGTTGAATCGAATCGTGATTATAAACCAAACTTCAATTTTGCTAATCCTGATTTACTCGACAAATTGTACGCTCAGAAAAAAGACTTCTATAACATCTGGTATGAAGCCGGTGGTGACTTAGGCGATGTAGAACCAACATCAGTCGATTTATTGGCCGCCATTAATAACAATACCGAATTTACTCTGACACAAGCTGATGCTGATCGTATTTTGGAACACGAAGAAAATATCTATCAGGAGACAGGTCATAAATATTTAGAGACGGCTACCTTCCCGAAAGTTGATGATTTTGAAGAGTTCTATGTCTATGGCGAAGAAGTTCATTTAGACCTTATGGGTCGTGCCTTAGCTAAGCATCAGAATACGGTATGGTCTACGGGGACTCATACGCATACACCGGTTCAAGTGATTGCTTGGGGGCCTGAGGACGCGCAACAACGTTTCAAAGGTTTAATGAACCATGTTGAAGTTGGCGCACAATTGATTGAAGCGATGAAAAATTAACAACAATTTTGTATTGCAGGCCTTTTAAGGTTGGTAAAAATACCGACTTATCGATGGCAGTCGGTAAGTCGGCAAAAGGGTCGATCACATATTGGAAGGAAGAGTATTCTATTCTCTATAGGCTTTGGCCATTTTGATTAATCGCATTGAGCTGGTGGTTATCAGGTGCTTCATCCGTAGTAGGAATCCAGTCGCTTAGACAATCACTATTTTCGACACAAGGATCGGTTAAGGCTTCTAAGAAACTGACGAGCTGATCGACTTCATTATCGTTAAGACGAATTCGTGCAAGGCGACTTGTTTGGGCTTGCTGCTCTTGGTTCAGTTTTGCAACGGCTAGCTGACTATTGGCCTGTCCATTGGGATATAAGTTATTGCAAGTGGCTTGGCCGCTAGCGATTAAATTGGCGAATTGGTTGAGTTGGCAATGCTCATCACGGCGGAAGTAGCCTTGCACGGACCCTTGAGGATTAATGTAGTGACGCACAATTCGCTCTAATGAATCAAAGCTCCCAGAATGGCCGTAAGGTGCAGTTACTTTTAGATTTAATAGAGATGCGGTACGGAAGTGATAGCGATCGTCATTATTGCTGGTTTCACGGGCTAGGCCAAAGTCATCGTCTCCAGCTTCTCCATTAATGAGTGGGCCGTCACCTTTACCTGGTCCAATTTGCGGGAAGGCAACAACATGATGCTGTTCGTCACTAAACAGTTCACCGCTGTGACATGCCGCACACCCCGCTCCGCCGTCTTGTGGCGCTGTAAAAAATAAAGCAGCACCTTGCTTCTGTTGTTCTGTCATTGCGGCGAGATCGCCATTCATATAACTCTGCCAAGGATGGTTAGCGAACTGCATTGAGCGTTCATATTCGCCGATGGCATGAGCGATGTTGTTGAAGCTGATTAAGTTTTCGGCGCTATCATTACTGGCAAACGCTTGCTGGAATTCAACCAACCAGTCGTTAGTGCCTAGCTCTCCTGCACCATCTCCATAATCGCCGATGCGTGCGGCTAGATGATCACGAACTTCTTCATTGGTACTTCCTGATTCGAAACTAGTGCCGCGCATTTCTTCTGCAGAGGTCACTGGGAAACGAGCTTGAGCCGCGGCTATATTTTGCCCGGCGTTAGTATCTAAGGTATTGAAATCAGAATCTGGAGTTCTTATATTGCCATTAGCGCCATTGGTGCCCGCCACAACGTTAAGCGACTGGACGCGTGAATCATGAAACATTCCCCTATCCCAGAAACCGGCATTGAACACCGTCGGCGCATTTCTTGGCACTTCGGGTAAACCATTATTATGAATGCGACCTCGACCTAATAGGTCAGGGTTTTCGGCATCGACACCGACGGATAGTGATAATTGATCAGCACCGCCTAACGCAGGATGATGGCAAGTTACGCAGGCGCTATCAAAGTCTCCGCCTAGGCCTTTGGTGAAAAACAGTTTTTTACCCAGCTGAGGTAGGGCTTCGCTGATATCCGGTAAGTCTCTTTGTGGATGTTGGTTTAGATTTAACTGCGCGATCATTTGACTCAACTGCGTATCAAGCAGGGTTGCTGTTGGGTTATCGGGTTGAGGCTCTCCTTCAGGAGGCTGTGGGCGTTCGGGTCTTGGTGGACGCTGGCCTTCCTCTTCAGGTGGTTGGTTTTCTTCACCGAGTTGTTCAGCTTGCTCGACGACTTCTTCTTTTGTTGGCAGGTTACAACCGCTTAATGCGATGGCTAAACCCATAGTGATGCTGGTTTTAATGAGTGACTGTGCCATGAGATTCTTTGCCTCTTTCTGACTTGTGATCGTATTGTGATACTGAGTTCTAGATTAGAGAGACAATGTGCAAGGCAGATGGAGCAAATGTGCAGGCAATGTGTAAGTGAGGTCTTTTGTGCTTATAAATGCAGAAAATGTGATCGGCTTCTCGTATAGTTAGATCATCTTCTTGTTCAGGTTTTTATCGTGCGTGTTCAATACAAGTTATTCGCTATTACCTTATTCGCTTCTTTTGTACTGGTTGCCTCAATGCTGGCACTTGCTCAGTGGAGTTTTGATCGTGGTCTTTTAGAGCATGTGAATAAGCGAGCATTGCAGCAATATACTCGGTTGTCGGAACAGCTTAAGAGCCATTATCAGCAATATGGTAATTGGAAGGCTTTGAATGGCTCTCGTTATACTTGGTTACAGTTACAGGTTGATGCGGGGATAGAGGTTGAATCAAAAGAGCTGCAGCGTGTTCAGGAAGACTCGTCCCAAAGATCCTCTGATCATAAACCAAGACATAGGCCTGAGAGAAATAACCATCGCTTTGATGGGCCTGACAATGAGCGGTTTGATTCTCATGGTCCTCGAGACCACAGACCTCCGCGGGGTGATCGGCCACCGCCACTAGAGCACAGACCGCCACCACGAGAACATAAACCACCGCTAGGTGAAGACCGGCCGCCTCCGCCAAGAAAAAAATATCGGCAGGATGCTTTAGCGCTATTGGATGCCGATAAAAAATTATTGGTCGGGGATCAGGTGAAGCCAGAGCATCGCCAAACAATAGAACTTATCCAAGAGGGCAGCCTTATTGGATATGTTGTTTATGCCAATCGAGAACGCTTGTTGGATGATTACGATCTGGATTTATCATCGCAGTTGAGCAGTAATTTATGGTGGATTGCTGGGCTGATGATCTTGCTGTCGGCCTCGTTAGCATTGCCGTTTTCGAGGCTATTATTGAGCCCACTTAGGCCCATTGTTGCCTCGATACATTCTTTAGCGAAAGGTGATTTTACTCAACGAATAGCGGTGGCTAATCAAGATGAAATTGGCCGCGTCGCAGAGGATGTTAATCATCTGGCTCAGCAGTTAGAAGAAGTCGATACCAGCCGTAAAACTTGGTTAGCGAATATTTCGCATGAACTTCGTACCCCACTCGCGGTTATGCGTGGTGAATTAGAGGCAATGCTTGATGGCATACGAGAAATAAATAAGGATAACCTCGGTTCAGCTCATCAAGAAGCGTTGCACTTACAGCGTTTGGTAGAAGACTTGTATCAACTGACTAGCAGTGAGTTAGGGGATGATAATGTCGCGCAGATGAGTTATCAGAAGCAGGCATTAGATTTTTCAGCTTTGGTTGAAGATGACTTAGAACGCTTTCAGCCGTTGATCGCGAAAGCAGGATTAGATTTCCGCTTTATGAATACTGCTGAATCTGAAAATGAAGATACTTGGATAAAAGGGGATGCGAGTCGGCTTTCACAATTGATTCATAACCTAATGAATAACAGCATTAAATATACTCAGGCGCCCGGGTCACTCGTCGCTGAGCTAATGGTGAAGAATGATGTGATTATATTTACCCTAATGGATTCTGCACCCAGCGTGAAAGAGGGTGAATTAGAAAAAATATTTGATCACTTGTACCGCGCAGAGCAATCTCGTAATCGTAAAACAGGGGGGTCAGGTTTAGGTTTAGCAATCTGTAAAAAAATAGCGGAAAGCCATGGCGGTGAATTGACCGCCAGCTTGTCGGAGTTAGGTGGAATTAAAATGACACTGTGTTTACCTCGCAGCTAACGTGATGGTTAGATGCTGAGTGAGTATTAGGCAGGCAGATAAACAATAGGAAGAAGCATGACGAGTACTATTTTAATTGTTGAAGATGAGCCTAAGTTAGCACAATTGCTGGTGGATTATTTAAAGCAAAGTGGCTTTGAAACCCATGTGATTGGTGATGGTCAGCAAGCTTTAGATTGGATTAGACTGCACCATTTGAGTATCGATTTTATTATATTAGATCTCATGCTGCCCAATCTTGACGGTATGGAAATTTGCAAAGCGGTGCGTCTATTTTCTGCCCTGCCGATTCTGATGGCAACAGCACGAGTTGAAGAGATCGATCGCTTAATTGGTTTAGAGTTAGGTGCCGACGATTATCTGTGCAAGCCCTATAGTCCTCGAGAAGTCGTGGCACGGGTGAAAGCAATTCTTCGCCGCTGCACTCTTGTTCAGCAACAGGCTAATGCGGAATCAACAAATACCCAGACCGCCGCAGAGCTCATCGCTGGTTTGATTTTAGAAGAAGAAAAATACAAAGCGACACTGAATGGCATCGCATTAGAGCTAACTGCTGTTGAATTTCAAATCTTGGCAATCTTAGCCAAAGAACCCGGCCGCATCTTTAGTCGACAGCAGTTAATGGACGGTGGCTATCAAGATCACCGAGTTGTGAGTGACCGTACCATCGACAGTCATATTCGTAAGCTGAGAAAGCGGATTCATGAGAAATGCCCCGAAAGCGAAATAATTCATTCCGTTTACGGGGTGGGATATAAGTTTGAGCTACTTAACTAGTAAGCAATAATCATCAAAGGATTAAGGGCGCCAGCAGCGTAGTAACTCTTGAATAGCTTGGCCACGATGGCTTAAAACATTCTTTCTGTCTTTGCTCAGCTCGGCAGAGCTACACGCTTCGCTAGGGACAAGAAATACTGGGTCATAGCCAAAGCCTTGTACGCCAGAAGGTTCAGTTAAAATCTGACCTTCCCAACTGCCTTGGAATACTTGCGGTGTAGGATCATTCTCATGACGCATATAAACCAAAACACATTGAAAACGAGCTGTTCGTTTTTCTGGGGGGACATTGATAAGGGTATCTAATAGCTTTAGATAATTCGCTTCATCACTGGTATTGCCATTTTCATCAGCGGCATAGCGTGCGCTATAAATACCGGGTGCGCCTTGTAGAGCATCAACTTCTAAACCGGAATCATCGGCTAAAGCAGGTAGACCTGAAAACCGACAGGCGTTGCGGGCTTTAATAATCGCGTTTTCAACAAAGCTTAAACCTGTCTCTTCCGCTTCAATGGTATCAAATTCATTTTGTGGAATGACTTGAATGTTTTTGTCTGCAAAAAGCTGCGAGAACTCACGCAGCTTACCTTGGTTACCACTGGCTAGAACGAGTTTTTCAATCATAGGAGGGTCTTTTCTTACTTTTCTTCGTAGAAGCGTTGGCTAAATTTAACATCGAAATTTTTCTGCTTGGCATTGCTCGGAACAATATCAAGATCGAAGTTATACATGTCGCCATCATCAAAACTGAAGGTAGTGATGTAATAAATGGCCTGGCCTTCACGTACACGGCGAAATTCAAGTTCACGGCTTTGGCCAATCAAGTTACGAATTGATCCTTTAACGCTGGCATCAAGCGCAGCAGGCACTTGGCCTCCTTTAGATTCTTGTAATACCGAGATATTTAAAAATCCTAATGAGCGAGAGCGAGGGATGTCGTAAATTTTAGAGACTTCTGGCGTTAAAAAGCTACTGTTTAAACCCATGTAATGGACTTCATATTCACCAAAGACCAACTTCTGTTCGGCGCTCGCGCTGACAGATATTAAGCACAGTAAAAACGCACCGATTAAATACGATAAACGGTGAAAGGGCAGATGGGTAAAAATTGAACCAGTTTTAAACTTAAACATGATAAGCCTCCTATCGGCTGATGTGATAAACCGCAGTTTCACCAAGCATGGAAGGCCATAGACCGATACTCCAGTGCTCGTTATGTTGGCCATCCACAACTGTCTTGTTCAAGATGCGAATGCCCTTGCTGTGGCAAAGTTGTTCAAAGTCTTTGAAAGTACACAGGTGGATGTTGGGCGTATCGTACCAATTGTAGGGCAGCGATTCAGACATCGGCATGCGGCCTTTCAATAACAAGTATAGGCGTGTTCGCCAGTAACCGAAGTTAGGGAATGTAACGATTGCTTGGTTACCAATGCGTAACATTTCATCAACGAGTACATCCGGGCTTTGTACGGCTTGTAACGCCTGAGCCATGATGACGGTATCGATGCTATTATCTTTAAAATTATTGAGCCCAGAATCAAGGTTTTGCTCGATTACATTGATGCCATTTTTTATACAATGTGTGATTTTTTCTGGGCTAATTTCTAAGCCGTAACCACGAACCCCTTTTTCTGTTTTCAAGAAGCTGAGCAGTTCGCCCTTGCCACAACCTAGGTCAAGAACTTGGCTGTTCGGCTTAACCCACTGTTGGATAATGGTTAGGTCGGGGCGAAGATCTGTTAATGCTTGGCTCATGATAGACCTCCGGTCGTTGCCGTATTGGTAAGCTCAGGAATATCAGCTTCAACTCTTTCCATATAGGCTCCAAATACATCGAGATAACGTGGGATTGGAAGTAGAAAGGCATCGTGACCGTTTTCGGACTCGATACAGGCGTAGCTGACATCTTTATCTGCTTGCATTAGAGCGTTGACGATTTCTTCCGAACGGTCTGGAGCGAAGCGCCAGTCGGTGGTGAACGATACAACGAAGAATTTGCATTGAGCTTGGCTTAAACACTTCACCAAGTCGCCATCATAATCGATTGTCGGGTCAAAATAATCCAATGCCTTGGTCATCAGCATGTAGGTATTGGCATCAAACTGAGTACTGAATTTCTGCCCTTGGTAATGCAAATAACTTTCTACTTGGAACTCAGGAGTAAAGCTGAAGCTCAGTTCGTCTGCTTTAAGGTCGCGGCCAAACTTTTCTTTCATCGCATCGCCAGACATGTAAGTTAAATGTCCAAGCATACGGGCTTGAGATAGGCCTGCTTTGGGAACAACACCATGATCCATATATCGGCCCGCATGAAAGTCAGGGTCTTTGCTGATGGCTTGGCGCGCCACTTCATTAAAGGCAATGTTTTGTGCCGATAGTTTTGGTGCCGAGGCAATCACCAAGGCATGACGCAAGCGATCTGGATATTGAATAGACCAGCGTAAAACCTGCATGCCTCCCAATGAACCACCGACTACTGCGGCCCATTGTTGAATGTTCAGGAAATCAGCTAAGCGCTTTTGGCTTCGTACCCAGTCGCGAACGGCGACGATGGGGAAGTCAGGTCCATAAATATTACCTGTTTCTGGGTTGATGCTGGTTGGGCCAGTAGAGCCAGAGCAACCACCGAGGTTGTTCAAACAGACAACAAAGAATTTATTAGTATCAATGGATTTGCCTGGGCCAATACAGGTATCCCACCACCCCGGACGTTTATCGTCCATGCTATGGAAGCCCGCAGCATGGTGATCTCCGCTGAGTGCGTGGCAAATCAAGATGGCATTACTGGCATCAGGGTTGAGTGTGCCGTAGGTCTCGTAGATCAGTTCATAAGATTCGAGAATTCGGCCGCTGCGTAATGTTAAAGGCTCATCAAAACGTTGAGTTTTAGGGCTGATGATACCGACGCTATCGTCTGGGATTTGTGCTGGCATGGATGCTTATACACTTAAGACAGTTTGAATAAGGGGATTATAGCGAGTATTGCTGAGAAATTCAGGGGCAATACGCCCCCGAGAGTTTTTGAGACAGTGCGCGGGATAATTAAACGCATAATTACGGTGGGCTATCTCTAAGCTAAATGCCTAGTATTAGGCCAGCCGGCATCCCACTCGCTTGCGCCAGGCCTTTGATAACTAATATTTCTAAAACCTGAATCAATAAAAAAGCAACGATCGGTGAAAGATCAATTCCGCCCATATCGGGTAATATTTTGCGGATGGGTTTAATCGCAGGTTCTAAGATTTGATTGATGAGTATCAGCACAGGGTTATATGAATTAGGGGCGACCCAGGAAGCAATCACGGTGATCAGTAGACCCCAAAAGTAGACTTTTAAAAGCAAGCTCAGTACGCCAATCACAGCCCATAAAGCAGCTTGAACAGGAGGCTGAATGCCATTGAGTAATAGAATGAGTACGATGGCAATCGCTTGTACCAATAAGGCGAGTACGAGAGACGCAATGTCTATTCCACCCCAGCCAGGAATTACCTTCCGTAATGGGATAAGGGGTGGGTTAGTCGCTTTAACAATGAATTGTGAGACGGGATTGTAAAAATCAGCGCGCACCAACTGTAATAAAAAGCGCAATACCACTATCAATAAATACAGGCCGACTAAAGTATTAATCACTAACATGCCCGCTTGGGTAAGGGGGGTCATATGTACATCTCCGAAAAATGCATTGAAATAGGGTTGTAAGATAACCGTATCAGATCTTGTTATAAAATACGGGTGATCACCATGTTATAAAGATAGAGCTGATGTGGGTAAATTACTACCCTCATCAGGTTTAGAGAGGTCTATCTATACAAATTATTACCTTAAGCTGTTTTCTTTTAGCTTGGTTTTTTTTCACCTAGCAACTCAGCCAATTCACCCGAACGATGATTAGCCGCATTTAAAGCGGCTTTGACGATATCGCGTAAATGAGCGCTTTCGAAAGTATTGATGGCTTGTTCTGTTGTGCCCCCAGGCGAGGTAACACGACGGCGTAATTCTGCCGTATCAACATCACTTTCTTTCGCCATTTGTGCCGCGCCGATGGCGGTCTGAATGGTTAGTTCACTTGCTGTTTCACGGCTCAAGCCAAGTTCAATACCCGCGTCGATCATCGCTTCCATTAGCAGAAAATAATAAGCCGGCCCGCTACCAGAAACGGCTGTGACCGCATCGATTTCAGCTTCACTTTGAACCCATTGCACGATACCTGCTGCTTTGAGCACAGTTTCAGCCAGATTTTTTTGTACGATCGAGGTATGGTCGTTGGCGTATAAGCCGCTCGCACCTAACTGAATAAGGGAGGGTGTATTAGGCATGCAGCGAACGATAGCCTGTTCTTGTCCTAACCAGCTTTGCAGCGAGAATAAATTAATGCCGGCGGCGATAGATACAAACAGAGGTTGTTTCGTATCAGCGGTGATTGCTGCTGCAATACTAAGCGCCACCACTTTCATCACTTGAGGCTTCACGGCAAGTACGACAATATCTGCACCAGCCATTGCAGGGCCGCATTCAGCAAAGGCATTGATAGAGTATTTCTGTGTTAATTGCTCGCGTTGAGATTCATTAGGGTCGCTTACGCTAATCGAATCAGCAGGATGACCTTGGGCAATTAAACCACCGATTAAGCTGGTGGCCATATTGCCGCCGCCGATAAAACAAATAGTGCTCATGTAAATTCCTTAGAACGTTTCAAATCTTCATAAAGCATTGTTGAGTGTTTATGTCGCAAATACTCAATCATGCTCTTCTATATTTAATCACGGGCGCCAAAAATATCGGTGCCAATTCTGACCTGGCTGCTGCCGTGTTTTATCGCTAACTCCAAATCATTCGACATACCCATAGATAATACGGTGCAGTGCGGATAATTGTTAGTCAGTTGTTTTAATAGCTTTTGCATCTCATCAAATTGAGCCACTAGCCTGGTTTCATCTTTGGTCGCTTCAGGAATGCACATTAATCCCTGTAATGATAATTTCGGCGACTGTTCAATAAATCTAGCAAACTTTTCAACCTGCTCTGGTGCTATGCCACTTTTTTGATCCTCTCGACTAATATTAACCTGAATTAAAACCTTCAATGGTGATAATCCGAGAGGACGTTGATCGTTTAGCCGTTGTGCAATTTTTTCTCGATCAAGGGTTTCTATCCATTGAAAGTGTTGAGCAATGACGCGAGTTTTGTTTGATTGAATAGGGCCGATGAAGTGCCATTCAATATCCGTTAAATGCTTTAGTGTGGTTATTTTTTCAACAGCATCTTGTAGATAGTTTTCCCCAAAAGAACGTTGGCCAAGTTGATACAGGGTTTCAACCATGTGAGCGGGCTTTGTTTTGCTTACCGCTAATAATGAGATTTCATCTTTTGAGCGGTGTACTTGTTCACAAGCTGAGAAAATATGGGCCTTAACGTCTTGATATCGCTGCTCGAGTGTAGACATTCTTTATAACTGCTTTAGGATTAGTTCATTGGTATTAGTTACAGTAGCGGATCATTCTCTATACTGAACTTAAGTGTCCATAACATGCGACATAATTAGTATAAGCGAAATCCCCAGTTAGGTTGAGGAACAAGTATGGATATTACTGAGTTATTGGCATTTAGTGCGAAGCAGGGCGCTTCGGATCTACACTTATCCGCTGATATGCCACCCATGATTCGAGTTGATGGTGATGTGCGCCGTATTAACTTGCCAGCGTTAGACCATAAAGAAGTCCATTCTTTGGTCTATGAGATTATGAACGATAAACAGCGTAAGGATTTTGAAGAATTCTTAGAAACCGATTTCTCGTTTGAAGTCCCTGGTGTCGCTCGCTTTCGTGTTAACGCTTTTAACCATAACCGCGGTGCCGGTGCTGTATTCCGTACAATTCCTTCAAAGATTCTAAGTATGGATGATTTGGGCATGGGTCAAATCTTTAAGGATTTGGCAATGACGCCTCGTGGTCTTGTTCTGGTTACTGGGCCTACGGGTTCCGGTAAATCGACCACTCTAGCAGCCATGGTCGATTATATTAACGATACTAAATATGATCATATTTTAACCGTAGAAGATCCTATCGAATTCGTACATGAATCGAAAAAAAGTCTGGTTAACCAGCGTGAAGTTCATCGCGATACGTTAGGCTTTAACGAAGCACTGCGTTCAGCGTTACGTGAAGATCCGGATGTTATTCTGGTCGGCGAGATGCGAGATTTGGAAACGATTCGTCTAGCGTTATCGGCTGCTGAGACCGGCCACATCGTTTTCGGAACACTGCATACCAGCTCAGCGGCGAAGACCATTGACCGTATTGTTGATGTATTCCCAGCAGAAGAGAAGTCAATGGTACGCTCGATGCTTTCGGAGTCTTTGCAGGGGGTTATCTCACAAACATTATTAAAGAAAACGGGCGGCGGCCGTATTGCCGCACATGAAATAATGATAGGTACACCGGCTATTCGAAATCTAATTCGTGAAGCTAAGATTGCGCAGATGTACTCCGCTATTCAAACGGGAGGCTCGCTAGGTATGCAAACGATGGATCAGTGTTTGCAAACAATGCTGAGTAAGGGCTTGATCACACGAGAAGTTGCCCGTGATAAAGCTAAGATGCCAGAAAACTTTTAATTATTAATACACACAGTTTATTTAAACGTTCGGAGTTATAGCTCATGTCGATGGAAAAGTTCTTGCGGGTCATGGTGGAAAAAAGCGCCTCTGACTTATTTATCACCGCGGGAGTTCCAGCCTCTATTAAAGTACATGGTCGAATCATGCCTTTAACTAAGAGTCCTCTAGCGGCAGAGCAGAGCCGAGATATCGTTTTAGGTTTGATGAATCAGCGCCAGCGCGATGAATTTGAAGAACATAAAGAATGCAACTTTGCGATTAATGCGACCGGCATTGGGCGTTTCCGAGCGAGTGCTTTCTATCAGCGAAATGTCATTGGTCTAGTATTACGGCGTATTGAAACTAAGATCCCCACCGTTGATGAATTAGGCTTGCCTGATGTTGTTAAAGAATTAGCCATGGGGAAGCGTGGTTTGATTCTGTTTGTGGGGGCAACAGGTGCGGGTAAGTCGACTTCTTTGGCTGCCATGATTGGTCACCGTAATTGTAATAGTAAAGGCCACATTTTAAGCGTTGAAGACCCAATTGAGTTTATCCATCAGCATCAAGGTTGTATCGTTACTCAGAGAGAAGTAGGGCTGGATACAGAATCGTTTGAAATTGGTTTGAAGAATGCACTGCGACAAGCACCTGACGTTATTATGATTGGCGAAGTTCGAACCTCAGATGTGATGTCGAACGCACTGACGTTTGCTGAAACAGGGCACTTAGCATTAGCGACGCTGCATGCGAATAATGCTAACCAAGCTTTGGATCGTGTATTGGATGGATTTATCACTTAACCTTCGTGCGATTGTTGCTCAGCAATTAATTCCAACGCCGGACGGAAAGGGTCGACGAGCCGTTGTCGAAGTATTGATCAATACTCCTTTAGTCTCCGATTTGATTCGCAAAGGTGAAGTTCATGAGCTGAAAGGTTTGATGAACCGTCACAACGATGAAGGTATGCAGACTTTTGACCAAGCACTCTATGCCTTATATGAGTCGGGTGAAATTACTTATGAGGACGCAATTTCTCATGCAGATTCACCGAACGATTTACGTTTGATGATTAAGCTAGGTTCCGAGACCGATGTGGATCAATTAGACGGTGCAACCAAAGGCCTAACCTTGCAGGATTAATTCTGTATGAACTATTTATGAGCAGACCTTTATATGAGTAAAATGTAGATTGGGATTATCACATAAGGTATTAACAAATCTGGCTGGTAAACAGGTACGAAATTGGTGGTTACCAGGGTTATTGGTATTAATTTTAATTCCATTAAGCCAAAGTAACTTCTTACTTTTTCATACCTTAGTAGAGTTCTTTGCTGTGATCGTCGCAATTCTTAGTGCGATTGTCGCTTGGCATACTTATGTGCTGGCAAAAAACCAGTTTTTGCTACTTTTGGGCTGCGGGTATTTCTTTGTTGGCGGGCTAGATCTCGCCCATACACTCACTTTCAATGGCTTGCCTTTCTTTGATAATGACTCAGGTAATACCAGTATTCAACTGTGGATCGTTGCTCGTTTTTTTGAAGCAATCCTTCTATTAATCGCTCCGTTGTTCATTAATGCGGATTTTCGCCCTCGCAATCTTATCTTTGTACTTACGAGCGGTATGTTCGTGCTCCTTTTGGCTGTTGCACAGGAATGGTTTCCGGCGTTCTATGTTGCAGGGCAAGGCTTGACCCTTACAAAAATAATCTCTGAATACGTGATCATCGTTTTGCTGACAGGGGCTTTATTTACCTTCTGGCAAGCGAAGCAAGAGATTGAAAACAGCAATTTTATTCTCATTATTATCTCTATTACGTTAACAATTTTTGCTGAGTACACTTTCACCCTTTATAGCGAATTTAGTGGGGTAATGATCATACTCGGACATATGTTGAAGTTGCTCTCATACTGGGCTATTTATGTTGTTTTAATTGAATCGAGTTTGCGTACACCATTTGTAAGTCTTGCTCGAGACGCGAATACTTATGATGCGGTACCTGATGAAACCTTAGTGGTTGATAGAGAGGGTTATGTTCGACAAGTCAATGCAGCAGTTCGAGGTAAGATTCCTCATTCAGAAAATGCGATTGGTAGTCGTTGCCACCTATTGCAACATGACCCTAATATCAGTGAAGAAGATTGCCAGATTTGCCATAGCATCAAGGCGGGAGAAGTTCTAACGAGCAGTGAGTTTCTGATTGATCAACAGCAAGAGTGGTTTGAGGTTACGCTATCTCCAATAAGTCATGGAGATAAATCGTTAGCGATGGTTCATGTCCGTAGAAATATTACGGTAGCGAAAGAAGCACAGGCGCGCTCAGAGATATTCAATCGATTATATACTGTGCTGAGTCATACCAATAAGGCGATTGCGGACGCGAGCTCGCGACAAATGATGTTTGCTGATATCTGTGATATTGCCGTGCGCTACGGTGGCTTTAAAATGTCTTGGATTGGCTTGATTAATAACCACGTGGTTAAGCCTCAGGTACATGCCGGGGATGAGTCGGGGTATTTAAAGGCGATGGAGATTCGTGTGGATGATTCTGCACTTGCTCGAGGCCCTGTTGGACGAGCTGCAAAAACTAATCAGGTGTATTGTGTTAATAATACCTTGTTGGATCCTGATTTTTCTCCTTGGCGAGATGCTGCCGAGGAGAGGGGGTACGCTGCTTTAGCTGCCGTTCCTTTGAGTGTGAATGGCAAGGTCGTCGGTATTTACGCTATTTATTCAGCGTTGCCGGATGCTTTTGATGACAAAATGTTATCGCTATTAGGATCACTAGGGCGGGACATTAGTGGTGCAATTCTACGCTTGCAAGAGCGACAGAAGCGAGACCAAACGGAAGCGAAAATTCAACAATTGTCACAAGTTGTTGAACAGAGTGCTCATGCAATATTGATTACCGATATTAATTATAGAATTGAGTATGCGAACAGAGCATTCACGGTCTTAACGGGTTACCTTCAGCAGGAGCTAATTAATAAAACACCGGCAATTTTACACAGTCATTATACGGATGATGATACTCAGAATGAGATCAGTCGTACTATTAAAGCGGGCAGAGAATGGAGTGGTCAGATACGTAATCAGCGCAAAGATGGTTCATTGTATTGGGCGCTGCAATCGATTACTCCGATTAAGAATGACGATGGAGAAGTGACGCACTACGTATCAACATCGGAAGATAATACAGACTTATATGATGCTCAGCAGACGATTGAGCAGCTCGCATTTTATGATCCTTTAACCAATCTGCCCAATCGCCGCCTATTATCTGATCGCCTTCAGCAAGCATTGGAGCATGCACAACGCTATCAAGATCAAATTGTTGCCGTTATGGTATTTGATCTAGATAACTTCAAAACGGTTAATGATTCTTTAGGTCATAATTATGGTGATGATTTATTAAAGCATGTTGCGCAAATATTCCAGTCACAAGTTCGTAGCGAAGATACGGTCTCTCGCCAAGGTGGAGATGAGTTTACTATCATCTTGGCCGGTATGAAGCAGATAGAGAAAATAGCGGATATTGCTGATAATATTTTGCAAAAACTTTCACAGCCAATAAATCTATCGGGGCATCAAGTTGTTATTGGAACGAGTATCGGCATAGCTGTTTATCCTAATGATGCTAATAGTTATGATGAACTATTACGTAATGCTGACATGGCGATGTATCACGCTAAAGATGAAGGCAAAAATAATTTTCAGTTCTTTATGCCGGAAATGAACAAGCAAGCCCACAATCGATTACTGTTAGAAAATAAATTACGTAATGCTATTGAAGAGGACCATTTTCAGCTTTTTTATCAACCACAAATTGATTTAAAAACGGGTGCTATTATCGGCACAGAAGCATTAATTCGCTGGTTCGATCCTGAACAAGGCATGATCTCTCCTGCAGAATTTATTCCATTAGCGGAAGATACAGGGCTGATTGGCCAAATTGGTGATTGGGTCATTGAGGCTGCGTGCCGCGATATGAAAGCATTGCATGCGAAAGGCTTTCCTCAACTTAAAGTCGCGATTAATGTGTCAGCTTTTCAGTTCCGTCATGGTGAACACTTAACAGAAGTTATTCGTAAAACGTTAGAGCAGTATCAATACCCAGCAGAACTATTAGCCCTTGAACTCACCGAAAGTATCTTAATCGATGATATTAAAGAAACGCTTAGTATATTAAATAGCATGCGCAGTTTAGGCATTACTTTGGCGATTGATGATTTTGGAACGGGCTATTCGTCGCTGAGTTATTTGAAGCAATTTCCGATTGATGTATTAAAAATCGATCAATCCTTCATTCGTGATATCACCACCGATGCGAGTGATAAAGCGATTGTCAGTGCTATTATCGCCATGGCTCAGCAGTTGGATATTGGTGTGTTGGCAGAAGGTGTTGAAACGGCAGAGCATCAGGCCTTTTTACAAAGCCAAGGCTGTGATTATGTGCAGGGCTATCTCTATTGCAAGCCGATTCCAGCGGACGAATTATTCGAACGCTGGCAAAAAAATGAGCTTACGTTTAAGTAAGCTTCCTTTTTATTAGACGGTTATGTGGAGTAAATACCTATCCTTACAGAGCACCATCAACAGTGACTATGCGCGGTAAATTTCACGCCCGGCACTTAAGGTGAGTTTTACTTCGCCGACAAGTGGATCACCCAGCACTGGGCTGTTCTTTCCAGTAGATGCAATTGAGTCTGCGCTATAACAAACTTCAGCATTTTGATTCACTACGACGAGATTGGCAGGCTGCTTTAATTGCAGGCCTTCTTTCATGCCTAAAATCTTTGCCGGTAAAATTGAGCTCGCGTTGACGACGGCGCTGAGTTCTAGTTCCCCCTTATTGACCAGTGTCAGCATCATCGATAACCAAGTATCTAGAATACTCATGCCCGGTTCAGCCGCTGCAAAAGGGGCTTTCTTGGCCGCAATATCTTGAGCTTTATGATGGGAACAAATCGCAAGAGTGCCATCATTAACACCCGCGAGTAGTGCTTGTCGATCTTGCTCGCT
>MAAB01041474.1_pt1 | contig 20303 bp, 21 predicted proteins | sample 1115991 | NCBI WGS metagenome assembly MAAB01 (sample SAMN04961124, study PRJNA320927) | seawater metagenome | isolation source: sample BD02T18 sea water enriched with oil for 18 days | place: USA:Gulf of Mexico | collected 2013-07-27
TCAGATAATAATTTACGTTGATGGGCAGGATCTTTATGGAAATCATCAATGTTTTGACCCAGTAGTTTATCCAAATCAAAACCAGGGAACACTTCAGCCAAGGTATCGACATAGGGACGCAACATGGTCAGGGTCGATTCATTGATATAGGTGATTTCAAAATCACGATTAATCATCATGATCGAGGTCATCGCACCATCAACCGTACCCGATAAGCGGGCAACTTGTTGTTCCTTAGCACGTAATTCGGTCACATTTTCCCATTCTAATGAGCAGCCGATGTAGTCTTTGCCATCCATCATCGCTGCTACGTTCAATCTAAACGTTAACGGCCCAACGACAATATCCGTGCTGTAGGGTAAGTTATTTGGATCAGCTAATAATTTACGTTGATGGGCAGGATCTTTATGAAAATCATCAATATTTTGGCCGATCAGATTATCTAAATCAAAACCAGGGAAAACGTCAGCCAAAGTATCAACATAGGGACGCAACATGGTGATAGTTGCCTGATTGACAAAGGTAATCTCAAAATCCCGATTAATCATCATCATGGCAGTGGCAGAGCCATTGACCGCTGAACTCATTCTAGCCAATTCTTGCTGCATTTCTGCCGCTTGTTTTTGTGTCATTGCCATGTCTGCTTCCTCCGTTGGCTGATATGCTTTGAGCATAATCATCGCTACCGTATTTAGGGTTTTTTCCCATGCTGTTTTAACTTCTGCTGTCCATAAATCACCAGCAAATTCCGCCATCACTGCTAATAAGTTTTCTGCAACTTTCGGGTAATCTTCTGCCGTCACACCATAATGGACATGGCGAGCACCTAAACCTTGCAAGTATTCTGCTAATACTTCCGGTTTATGCAGGTTTTGTACCAGCAAAACTAATGATGCCAACAGCTTCTTCTCTTGGCCCTTGATAGGAATATCCTCAAACAACGGCACTGTTTCAGGGTATTTATCAAATAAACGCTCATAAAAGCGGGTTGCTAGTTGCTCGCCTTGCGGTGCCAAAGCGGCAAAACTGTCTTCTAACAATTCCGTTTCCGTTTTTGCCTTTGCCGCTTTAGTACTTCGTCGTACTCGTGTTCTTTTGGCTGGAGGTTTTTTAGCTGCTGGAGACTCGTCTCCATTTGCTAACCATGCAAGTGGGTCATCGCCCATTGGGGTTTTCTTGTCTGCCATTAGCTGGTTCTCCCGCTTAATAAGTCTTGAGCCAGTGATTGGTAATCTTCTGCACCAGCACTAGACTCTTTATAATCGAATATTGTTTTGCCAAAACTTGGGCTTTCTGCCAGAGATACGTTTTCACGTATGACGGTGCTAAACACTCTGCCAGGGAAATACTTTAAAACTCGTTTTCTTACTTCTTGTGTTAATCGTCGACGCATCTGCATTCGCGTCGATACCAACCACAGGTTAATTTGATGACCGATTAATGATTCCGCTCGTTTCAAGATTTGCATCATCCGCGATAAGCCTTGTAATGACAGGTAATCACCCGATACCGGCACAATTAATTCATCGGCAGCAAACATCGCATTGACACCCAGCAAGCCTGAAGAAGGCGGGCAATCAATTAATATAAAGTCTTGTTCAACCAGTGAAGAAGCTTCAATTGCATTTTTTAGCTTTTTACCGCGTGATGAACCACCATTAGTCACATGCTCAAAATCAGCAAGCATATTGCCGGCGGGCACAATATTAAGTTGCTCCCGAGCTGAAATCACCATGTCATCTAATGCGTCACCGGCGAGTAAGACTTGATCCATACCGCCTTGCTCATTACTCAAGCCCAAGCCGGTAGCAATTTGTCCTTGCGGATCCATATCCAATAAGGTGACACTTTTTCCGGCGCGAGCGAGAGCATGACCCAGGTTAATGGTTGTTGTTGTTTTCCCCACCCCACCTTTTTGATTCATAATCGCTATTACTCGACTCACAAGTGTTAATCCAAATTCATCTAGTTCATCAACCTATTGCTTCTACACTTAGCAGGTGGTCGATATCCAGTAACATCATCATATTGTCACCAATACTGACTAAACCATTGATATAGTCAGTATTAATACCTGCACCAAAGTCTGGCGTGGGCTGAATATCTTCTGGTTTAATATTATGTGTATCCGACATGCCATCAACCACAACACCAACAGTACGCTGTGACTCACCTTCAATTTTTAACACCACAATTACAGTGGTTGGCGTGTATTCAGCTACTGAGATGTCAAACCGTAACCGCAGATCAACAACCGGCACAATGGTGCCCCGTAAGTTCAATACACCACATAAATAACTTGGGCTATTTGGAATACTAGTCACCGTATCCCAACCTTTAATTTCTTGTACTCGTAGAATCTCTACGCCATATTCTTCATCACCGAGAAGAAAGGTGAGATATTGCTCAGCACCATCTTCCACTTCGCCTATTACTTCTAGAGAATCAGTTACTTGTTCTTGTTGTTCGCTCATTGCATTCTCCTAGGCTGCTTGCACTGATTTAAGCGTGCTTTTTGTCGATGGTTCTCGGTAGAGAGAAATCAGACCGGGCACATCTAAAATCAATGCCACTGTGCCGTCACCTAAAATAGTCGCTCCAGATAGGCCAAGTACTTTTCTATAGTTTGTTTCTAAACTCTTAATCACGACTTGTTGTTGACCTAATAAGTCATCAATGAACAAGCCCACTTTTTGGCCCTCACCTTCGACCACCACTAATAGGCCATCTTCCAAATCAGTGATTGTTGGTTCTAGATTAAAGACGTCATACAACCTAATGACTGATACATATTCATCACGCAGCTTGTATAGCTCACCTTTGCCTGAAACCTGTTTAATATCACTACCACTTATTTCTATTGATTCAATAATTGAAACCAGCGGTAAGATGTAATTTTCACCAGCGACGCGAATGCTTTGTCCATCCATAATGGCCAAGGTCAGCGGTAGGCGAATAGTAAACTTAGTGCCAATGCCTTTTTGAGACTTAACTTCGACACTGCCGCCAAGACTATTGATGTTTTTACGCACCACATCCATGCCGACACCTCGGCCAGATATATCACTGACCACATCTGCAGTTGAGAAGCCCGCTAAGAAAATAAGTTCATGGATTCGTTCAGCGGTTAAGTTCTCTGCTTCAGTCACCAAGCCTTTTTCTATCGCTTTATTTAATATTTTTTCTTCATTCAGGCCGGCACCATCATCTTCAACCTCAATAATAATATTGCCACCTTGATGGTAGGCATTGAGGTTTAAGGTGCCTGTTTCTGATTTGCCGGCCGCGACACGTACTTCTGGTGTTTCTAAACCATGATCCAGCGAATTTCGAACTAAGTGAACCAGTGGATCACCTATTTTCTCCATTACTGTTTTATCTAATTCAGTTTGCTCACCAATTAGTTTTCAGATCGACTTTTTTACCGGTTTTATTGGTTAAGTCATGTACTAAGCGTGGGAAGCGGTTAAATGCAAAGCTAATCGGTAACATGCGAATCCGCATCACCCCTTCTTGCATTTCACGGGTATTACGTTCTAATTGAGCAAGGCCATCGATCAATTGGGGCAGCATTTCAGGAGTGAAGTTATCACCTACCTGACTCAGCATAGATTGGGTAATAACTAGCTCACCGACCATATTAATTAAAGAATCAATCTTATCGGTAGAAACACGAATTGATGCGGCGGCTGGTGATGATGCCGTTTTTTGTTTTGCGTCGGCTTTAGTTGCAACCTTCTCAGCTTCCTCGCCCACAAACTCGTCATCGATGCTCGGTTCATCAACTTCCGGTTCAACGATAGCCTCGACAATGACAGGTTCTTCAACTTCTTCTGCAGGTGCTTCAGCGACTACAGCAGATGCCAGCAATGGCTCAATGGTTAAGTCACAATCTTCATCTACCCATTCAAAAATTTCCACAACATCTTGTTTCGGTACATCGCTACGTAATTCCAGCTGCCAACCAAGATAACTATCTTCCGGCTCTATATCTGAAAATGGTGGTAAACGACTATCCTCCACCAGCACCGTTAAGTCACCGAGGCTATCCAATTCACGAATCATGCGTACCGGATCATTACCCGTTTGCAGCATATGTAAATGTGGACGAAAGCCAATCAGCCACCCGACTGGTTTTGCATTACTGTCATCAACAGATGCCGTTTCCAAGTCTTCAGCGTCACCTTCACTGTCATCGCCACCTAAAATAGCAATCAGTTGATCACTGATATCTTTAATTCGGCCATCATCAGTGTCGGTTTTCTGCTGTACTGCGGTGAGCATTTCCCGTAATACATCAACGGCTACTAAGAGTAGGTTGGTGGATTCCTTCGTAACGTCACGTTCACCATTTCTCATTTCATCTAACAAGGTTTCTAACTTGTGAGTAAATTCAGAAACGTTCATAAAACCAAAGGTGCCAGCACCACCTTTTATAGAGTGAGCAGCCCTAAATATAGTATTGATCTCTTCTACATCAGCAGCGCCATCCTCAAGATTGAGCAGGCCACTTTCCATCGCATCAAGCCCTTCGAAACTTTCTTCGAAAAATACATCATGAAACTGTGAAATATCAATACTCATAGGTTTTTCCTAGTAAATTCAGGGCAAACTATCCCTATAAATAATCACAAGCTGCTCGTTGCTCAGCGGCTTGCTTAACCAAGTACTTTTTTAACGGTTGCTAACAGTTGCTCCGGGTTAAATGGTTTTACTAACCAACCTGTTGCACCTGCTGCTCGACCTTGACTCTTTTTATCGCCACCTGCTTCAGTCGTTAAAACTAATACGGGTGTGAACCGATATGCTGGTAACGCGCGTAATTCTTTCGTTAATGTAATGCCATCCATCACCGGCATATTGACGTCGGTTAGCACTAAATCAAATGACTGGGTCTTAGCAATGTCTAAGGCTTGCTTACCATCGGCAGCATCAGTCACTGTGTGACCGGCACCCTTTAATGTAAAAGCAACCATCTGTCGCATAGAAGCTGAATCATCAACTGCTAAAATTTTTGCCATGGTGTTGTTCTCCTAATCGCTGACATCATTGTTGATGCCGCAGTGTCGTAGTTAAGGTTTGATTGAGCGTCATAGTTACTCATGACTATTGTCATCCAAATTCATCCGCTCTGCCAACCCTAATAATCGAGTACTACGTATGAATGCTTCGCTAGGTGATACCCAACTAATTGCAGTGCCATGTGCGGCATGCTCTTTTGAAAAGGCATACAACATTTGTATTGCTGCCGCATCAACTCGCTCAATTTTGCTGACATCAAGTTTTACTGGATGCCCTTCAGCTAAGCTAGCAAGTAATTTGGCATATAAATCAGCCACTTCTGCAATGCCCATTGCATCACCACAATCAATCTCTGTCATTTCGGTATCAGCCATCATTCACCTCTTCGTCTGTTTGATCTTTAATAGCGAATAAAATAATCGCAATAAGTTTGTATCGCATCTTGCAGACGATCACTACTGCCACTGTGTTGATTTGTCATGGAGGTGGGGGCCATTCTTGCCGCTTTAGTATTGCCAGTCTGCGACTTTGAATGCGGTTGTTGCCGATATGTCTGGCTCTCTATCGTGTCTTTACGTGCCATGATGCCTATCCCTCCGTTGTATAACTAATGTTTAACCATCAGTGTTGCCAACTTTCGAAGACAAATAATGCAGAGACCATGCCAGCCAACGTAAACTGATATAAAAAATTATGAAGATCAGTCTTGTCGGGGTTTGCGAACCCATTGAGATGTATTATGTTCGTCGTTATCTAGCTGCTCTCGCCTTAGTTCTTGTTGTGACTCTTCAGCTTTATATCGTCCAACGAGTGTTTGCATTGCCTGCTCTTTGGTATGTGCTTGCAACCACTCTTGTTGTTGATATTGCACCTTTTTATAGCTATTTTCAACTTGCTGCTGCTGTGCGGCGATTGCTTGATCTAATTGGACTAAAAAGGCGCGTAAGTCCAGCATTTTTTGAGCGCTGATCATCATGCTATCACCTTGGCGAAACCTAGCTAAATACTCACCTTTATATCGATGTAAATCATCTAGTTGTTGTTTATCTTGTTGCCAAGCTGAATTAGCCTGACCCACTTTAATCAACGCCCGCTCCACGGCTTTAACGGCGATATCGACAACAGGAGTTAATTTTTTAGAACGTTTCATAGCTTCACAATAGCAAGTTTTATTGTTCGTTTCAGGATCAAGACAACAAATAAGCTCGTAGCTCAATCAGTCATGAAATGGTAGCTCAATTATTGATCGTAATCGGTGCCGGCGGCTGCATCGGATTACGTTGCGGAGGCGGCGGTCTCTGCATCACTTTCTCTAATGAAGCCACACTGGTTGCCCAATTGACGGCTTGATTCATACCTTGCTTCAATATGCCTTGTAACTGTGGAAATAAGCTAATAGCTTCATCGATAGTTGGATCACTACCCATTGAATAAGCACCCACATTAATCAAATCTTGGTTTTGACGATAGAGAGAATAAATATTCTTAAATTGTTGCGCATGCTCTAACTGCTTAGCATCAATAATCTGTGGCATAACACGACTAATCGATGCTTCAACATCAATCGCTGGGTATTGACCTGATTCCGCTAAGCGGCGAGATAATACAATATGACCATCTAATATTGCACGGGCAGCATCAGCAACCGGATCTTGTTGATCATCGCCTTCTGTTAATACGGTATAAATAGCGGTAATCGCACCACCACCAGCAGCACCGTTACCGGCACGTTCCACCAGCTGGGGCAATAATGAAAAGACCGACGGCGGATAACCTTTAGTCGCCGGCGGTTCTCCAATCGCTAAGGCAATTTCACGCTGTGCTTGAGCAAAACGCGTTAATGAATCCATCAACAATAAAACCTGTTTGCCCTGGTCACGAAAATACTCGGCAATACTGGTCGCTAACATCGCGCCATGCAGACGCATTAATGGTGAGTGATCTGCCGGCGATGCGACTACCACAGCACGAGCTAAACCTGCTTCACCTAAAATATCTTCGATAAATTCTTTTACTTCTCGGCCACGTTCACCAATCAGGCCTACAACAATCACATCTGCTTCGGTGAAACGCGTCATCATGCCCAGCAATACACTTTTACCGACACCACTACCGGCAAATAAGCCCATACGTTGGCCGCGACCGACGCTTAATAAGGCATTAATCGCTTGTACACCGACATCAAGGTGCTCTCTCACCGGTGATCGTGCTAATGGGTTGACCGGTTCGCCATGCAACGGCACCCGCTCATTCACATTAAGAGGCCCTTTGCCATCAAGTGGTTTACAAGCGCCATCAACGACTCGGCCCAACAAGGCTTCACCCACAGGTACTTGTGAATCACTACGCACTGGCCGAACTCGGGCATTTGGCACCAAGCCACGAATATCACCAATAGGCATTAAATATAAGATATCGCCGGAAAAACCGACCACTTCAGCTTCAATAGGCGGACCACTAATGCCTTGCACTTCACAGCGACTACCGACAGGTGCTTGAAATCCCACCGCTTCTAAGGTTAATCCCACCATCCGAGTCAACCGGCCTTCTATAGGCAAAATTTCAGTGGGATTATTATCTAAACGTCGTTGGTATTCAGTTAAGCGTGACCGCCAAATGTTGGTGCGATCCGCTGGTATCGGGTTGCCATCACTCTGCGCTGTCATCGCTACGTTCCTCACCGAGCAATTTATTAATCACACTGCTAAGCCGTGCTTCGACGGTGGCATTAATCGTGGTATCGGCAGTTTCTAGGCGAACTCCACCGCGTGTTAACACCGGATCTTCGATCCATTGCCAATTTTCATCACCGTGTTCAACCGATAAGCCTTTTTTAACCAACTCGATATCTTGTGGGTGCAAAAAGATCTTTAACTTGCGATCATTAATGGGTAGTTGGGCCAATGCAGCTCGCATCGCACCAATCACATGTTCCGGTTCCGATTTCAGTTCACGTCGAACCAATTGCCGGGTCATAGTGATAACCAATTTAATCAAGTCATCTTCTACTTGTTTGTCTAAATCAAATAACGGGCTATCTAAACGCGCCATGATTTGATTGAGCGCATTAATCTGCTGGTTTATTTCTTGCTGGCCAGACTCTAATCCTGCTTTGTAACCGGCATCACGGCCTAGTTCAAAACCTTCTTTAAAACCTTCTTGTTGCGCTTCTTTTTGCAAAGACTCGATGGCTTGCACTGTCAGCATGGTCGGGTCGATGCCATCAACATCACTGACTGAAACCATACGAGGCGCTTCCCAACGCTGGTAGGCTGATGCAAGTTCCTCTGTCGATAACACGTCAGCTTGCTCGGTCACTAACGAGTCATCAGACGAAGTCATCTCCACCACCTCCACCTAACATCAGTTCGCCTTTATCAGATAAGCTACGTGCAGCGGACAGAATTGTTTTTTGGGCCGCTTCAACATCACTCACCCGTACCGGGCCCATGGCCTCTAAGTCATCACGCATCATTTCAGCAGCACGTGATGACATATTACTTAAGAATTTCTCTTTCAATGCATCATCAGCACCTTTTAATGCCAGTTGTAGCTGATCAGTTTGAATTTCACGCATCAGTGTTTGGAAGCCACGGTCATCAACGTCAATTAAATTATCAAATACAAACATCAAGTCTTCAATGCTCTGCCCGAGATCAGGTTCAGACTCTTTAATTGATTCCATAATCGCTGCTTCAACACTGCCTTCAACAAAGTTGAGAATATCCGCCGCGGTTTTTAACCCGCCGACCATCGTAGTTTGACCACCTTGATTGCCACTGAATTGTTTTTCTAAAATATCATTAAGCTCGGTTAACGCCGAAGGCTGCACCCCATCTAAGGTGGCAATTCGTAACAACACATTGGCTTGGTCACGCTCAGGAAACAGATGGAGTACTTGTGCCGACTGATCCGGCTCGAGAAATGAACAGACAATGGCAACGATCTGGGGATGTTCAAGACGAATAATTTCATAAATACCGCGAGCATCCATCCATTTAAGCTGCTCTAAACCGGTGGTATCACTACCCGATAAAATACGATCTAATAAACTACCCGCTTTATCTTCACCTAAGGCACCGACCAACATGTTACGCACATAATCTCGTGAGCCAATCCCCAAGCCTGTTTCTTCTTCAACCGTTTCAACAAAGACATCTAATACACTTTGTACTTCTTCCCGGTTAACATTGCTCAGTGCGGCCATGGCTTCACCCACTTTTTGTACTTCTTTCGGGTTCATATGTTTGAGGACTTCTGAAGCCTCAGCTTCACCTAATGAACGTAGAAATACAGCGGCTTTTTCAACACCTGTTAATGTTCTTGCTGTTTGTTCAGCCATTACGTATCACTCGCGGTCCAATTTTTGACTACTTGTGCGACTAGTGCCGGATCTTGCTGGACTAAACTACGCACATTATTTAATTGATCTTCTAAATTTTCAGCGCCGGTAGTTAAAGCTTCTAACTCAGCGGCTGGCGCCCCACCTGCTGCTAAGGCTTGTTCAGGATTCATGCCGGCAGCGGCGCTGCCTTCCGGTGGTACCGGTATTTTATTTAAATCTTTAAATGCCGGCCGAATCACACCAAACAGTAAGAATAAAATCACTAAGCCACCCAATACTTGTTTTGCTATATCCCATACCCAAGGTTGTTGCCAAATAGCCAGCTCCGGCAATGCTTCAACTGCCGCTGGAACCATAAACGGTGCATTAACAACATTTAAACTATCGCCTCGCGCTGTACTAAAGCCAATGGCCTCCATCACTAGGGCATTAATTCGTGTCATTTCAGACTCTGTTAATGGTGTTGAAACAACATTACCTTCGCCATCCACACTTCGATGCTCATCCACTAATACCGCCACACTCAGTTTTCTAACAGAACCCGGTGCGATTCGAGTATGGCTAATGGTGCGATCTAATTCAAAATTACGGGTACTACGTTTACTATTACTACCCGGCGTTCCCGAACTAATAGCGGTGCCATCTTCAGCTGTTGCCACCTCAGGTGCGACACCTCCACCTGGTGGTTGATTGGTTAATGCGCCAGGTACGCCTAACGGGCCTCCTGCACCAACACGGTTTTCTTCCTGTGTTTGCTCACTGCGTAATGCAGCCATATCAGGATTATAACTCTCATGAGTCTGCTCTGTAATAGTAAAATCAACTTCTGCTACCACTTGAGCACGTACTCCACCCATGCCGACGATTGGCGATAGGATATCTTCTATCCGGCTGATATACAGTTTTTCTAGTTTTTGCGTATATTGAAACTGATTATTGCTCATCGCCACGCTCTTATCACCCTCTGGTTGAGTCAATAAGTTACCGCGTTGATCCACGACATTTACGTTGTCACTGGCCATATGAGGCACACTTGATGCCACCATGTGAGTGATTGCCGCCACTTGACCGGTTGCCAAACTTCTACCTGCGTATAAGTTCACCACCACTGATGCGGTAGGGGGTTTGCGATCACGGACGAATACGGATTGCTTTGGCGTTGCCAAATGGACTCGTGCACTTCGTATATTTTGTATCTCAGTAATAGATCGGGCTAGCTCTTGTTCCAATGCACGTTGATAGCGGGCACGTTCAACAAATTGACTGGTACCAAATCCTTGGTCTTCATTCAATATATCCATACCGGGACTGGCACTACGAGGCAAGCCTTCAGCCGCTAATCTTAAGCGTAAACTTTGAACTTTTGATGCTGGCACCAACAACTGTCCGGTAGCACTGTCTAATTTATATTTAATGCCTGATTGCTGCAAAATGCTCACTACTTCCGATGCTTCTTTTGGTTGCATGCCAGAAAATAGGACTTGATAGTTGGGTGACTGCGACCACATAAAAATGTAACCACCCAGGGCAATACTGGCGGCAATCGCCAATAAAAAACCAAGCTGTTTCATAATCGGTTGGCGTGAAACGTTGCTCTGCATGACACCTAATGGTGTTGTCTGCAAAGGCATTGCTGGGTTAGTCGTGGTGACTGGGGCATTTTCCATGTTCTAACTCTTATAATTTCTAATTATGTTAATACAATAGATGTATATTTAAACTGACATTCTCATCACTTCTTCATAGGCATTAATCAGTTTATTTCTCACTTGCATGGTCGCTTCAAATGCAACGCCCGCTTTCTGTGAGGCAATCATCACATCAACTAAATTCACATTCGGATCACCCATTTCGAATGCGGTTTTTAATTCACCTGAGGCTTTTTGAGTTGCGTTGACTTGATCGACTGCGTTTTTCATCAAACCAGAAAAGTCGACTCGATCAGCAGCATTATCTTGCTGAATCGCTGTTGGCTGTTGTGTTGCTTGAGATTGTGCAGCACGCATTTGAGTCAGTAATTGATTCGGATCGATGGCATTGATCATAATTTTTCTCCGGTAAGGCTATATCTAACTAAAGACTATGCAGACTTCTTGCCAATCTTTTCAGGAATCGCAATTCCTTCTTCCCTAAAGCGAGATAGTTTATACCGAAGTGTGCGTTCACTTATGCCTAACTCTTTTGCAGTCAACCTTCTACTGCAATTATTTTTAGCCAACGCATCTAAAATATGACGTTGCTCGTGACTACGTAAATCGTCACCTAAATTCTCTGGTATCACTTCAGCGCCATTGTTTTGGCTGTCATGATTAACACCTGACATACTTTCAAACGCCAAATCTTTGGCTGTAATGGTATTGCCCGTTTGTAAAATTAATGCACGCTGTAACACATTGTCTAATTCACGAACATTACCCTGCCATTGGTGTGCAAGCAGACTATTTTTTGCAGCCGTACTGAACTCGGGCACCATTTTGCCGGCACGCTTGCAATAACGGCTTAATAAGTGATTAGATAAAGGCAAAATATCATCCAAACGTTCCCTTAGCGGCATCAAATGCAATGGGAAAACATTCAAGCGATAAAATAAATCTTCACGGAATCGACCGGCTTTCACTTCATCGCGTAATAACCGATTCGTGGTTGCCAATACTCGCACATCAAGCGGTAATACTTTACGGCCACCAATGCGTTCAACTTCACGCTCTTGTAATACTCGTAACAATTTTGCCTGTAAACCCAAATCCATTTCAGAAATTTCATCTAATAAAATCGAGCCTTGTTGTGCTTGTTCAAATTTACCGGCATAAGCTTGGCTTGCTCCGGTAAAGGCGCCTTTCTCATAACCAAACAAGGTCGCTTCCAACATATTTTCAGGAATAGCAGCACAGTTAATCGCTACAAAGGGGCCGTCTTTGCGGACCGAGTTTTGATGTAAAAATCGTGCGATTATTTCTTTACCTGTACCACTTTCACCACTAATTAATACCGTCGCATCGGTATCAGCGACTCTTCTTGATAAAGTTAATAAATCACGTGAACTTTTATCAACAGCAATCACATCATCTTCGATCACAACAGTACGTACATAGCGCTGCACACGGTCAAGTAAGTCATCTGCTTCAAACGGTTTGATTAAGTAGTCACTCGCACCTTCATGCATCGCTTCTACCGCACCTTGTACTGTGCCATAAGCAGTCATGATCAACACCGGCAAGTCCGGTATCATCGCTTTGGCTTTTTTCAATAAGGTATGGCCATCCATCGGCTGCATTTGCAAGTCACTTAATAATAAGCCAAATTGTTCATTTGCCAGCTTATCTAAAGCACTTTGCCCTTGATCAGTAGCAGTTACGTTGTAACCGGCAAGCTCTAGCGTATCGCATACCGCATGACGCAGACTGGCATCATCTTCTACTACTAATATTGTTGATTGATTCATTGCTTGCTCCTATGACTGTTGTGCTTTTAACTCGAATTGGCTTGCAGATTGATACATTGGCAACCGTATACTGAAAGTACTGCCATCACCCTGCTCACTTTCCAACCACAACATACCTTTATGTGCTTTAACAATAGATTGAACCACAGCCAAACCTAAACCAGTGCCTGACGAACGCGTGGTAAAAAACGGCTGTAAGATCTGATCTTTATCAGCTTCACTTATTCCCACTCCATTATCTTCAACACTGATTTCAATACAATCATTACCTGCTTCATCCTGCACTAATTCGGCATAGACTGTAATTTCACCATTACTACCACAAGCAAGTCGAGCATTATCGAGCAAGTTATTTAGCGCACTCGCTAGAGCTTCCTTACTACCATAAACATAGGCATTATCAGTGCTATTGTGAATTTCTAAATTAAAGTTTTCAGCATCCACTTGAGCAGAAAATTGCTGCTCAATTGCCGCTAATAACGTATCAATCTCAACCGGGGATGTTGCGGCCATATCACCACGTGAAAAGGCCAGCATATCTTTAATTAAACGTTCCATATGAGTAATACTGGCGTGTAAACGCTTTGCAAATCGGTGTTGTAAGGCCTTATCAGTCTCTGGCTTTAAGAGTGGTGCTAAATAAAGCAAAGCAGAAGATAGTGGGGTGCGCATTTGGTGAGCCAAACGAGCTGCCATTTCACCCATTGCTGATAAACGTTGTAGGTGAGAGACTTTATTTTGTAGTTGGCGGGTTTCAGTGACATCGTTTAACAAGATTATTTGGCCTGGCTCACCATCCAATGGACTGGTCAAAATATGTACTAACCGGCCATCTTTTAATGATACATCATGGCCGTCATTCAATTTCGGCTGAAAGGCTCGACCGATTACTTCGGTCCACTTCTCACCTTCTAATGGCTCGCCGAGTAGTGAAATGGCTGCCGCATTACACTCTAAAACATGTCCGGTGCCATCAAGCACAACTACGCCAGCCGGCAATACAGCTAGCAGGCTGGTCATTCTATTGGCAATACTGGTTGCGGTTACAGCTTGGGCGGCTTGCTCATGCTGGCTTTGACGTAACACGGTATGTAGTTGCAGCTTGCTACTGTCGAATTGCTGCCAATCATGAGCAGATAGGCCTTCGCCATGGAGGGCTGACAGTTTCGCCTCCTGACTGGCAGACCGTAAATCTGATAAATTTAAACTCATATTGCTGCGCCTTAACTATATATATTCTATATCTAGCTCAGCAAGAAATATGCCCATCCAACATTAACCTTTATTATCAGTCACTTACCAGTGACTTTTAAAGCGAGTCAAAGACATGACACGCAGAGTTTAAACTTGACGATAAAAGCGTTAGTCAGACTCTCTTTGAATGCCATATTTACGCATTTTTTCAACCAAGGTGGTACGACGCATTTTCAATTTATTTGCAGCATGTGCAACCACACCAGAAGCCTCGTCTAAAGCTTGTTTGATTAACAAGTATTCAAGGTTGGCTAAATGCTCTTTTAAATCTAAGCCATCTTCAGGCAAGGACTCAGACGAATCGTTCTCAGTCTCACTTACGACCACTTGTGACTGTACAGCAACCTCAGCATCCGGTTTCTGCACTGGTGTTAGTTCTGGGTTTAACTCAATTACCGTGGTGACTGCTTCTGGTAAATCTGCGCCTTGTAATTGGAATTTTTCAGGTAAATCATCAAAGTCTACCGTGCCATAGGGATACAAAATAACTAACCGCTCTATCACATTGGCTAATTCACGCACATTACCTGACCATGGATAGCGACAAAGGGAAGAAATAGCGGCTGATGTCAATCTCACCGTGCCGCGGTTTTCATGTTCAATACGCATGATCAATTCATTGATCAATAATGGAATATCTTCTGGACGTTCGCGTAAGGCTGGCATTTCAATAGGAAATACGTTTAAACGATAAAACAAATCTTCTCTAAACCGACCTTGTTCAATATGTGACTCTAAATTACGATGGGGTGCTGCAATCACTCTGACATTGGCCGTTAAGGATTTACTGCTACCAACACGTTCAAAGGTTCTCTCTTGCAGCACTCGTAATAACTTAACTTGCATCGGCAAGGGCATGTCACCGATTTCATCCAAAAATAGCGTACCGCCTTCAGCCATTTCAAACCGGCCTTTACGTGCAGTAATTGCACCGGTAAAAGAGCCTTTTTCATGGCCAAACAATTCACTTTCTAATAACTCGGCAGGGATAGCGCCACAATTGACCGGCACAAACGGTTTTTCACGGCGGGCAGAAAGGTGATGCAAATTACGAGCAACCACTTCTTTACCGGTTCCTGACTCACCCAGAATTAAGACGTTAGCCTCTGAATCCGACACTTGGTCAATCATCCGTTGAACCGCTTTCATCGCTGGACTATTACCGACTAAGCGACGGAAGTCTGCGCTCGGTTGCTGACCTTGCGAATCAAATTGGCCTCGATAGATTGTTGCCTGCTGTAGAGCATTGCTCAATTGGGGATATTTAATCGGAAAACGTAAACCGCCGAGTGTGCCAGGAAAGTCAATGATTTCACTATTGGGAACTTCTAAGGTAAATACCGGGACTCGCTCTTCGTGATTAACCAATTCACGTAATAGTTGTTTAGTTTGATGTTTATCACCACAATCACCCACCAGAGCCATCACAACATCTGACAAATCGCCGGCATCTTCAAACCATAAACTAGGCTCTTTAACCACCACCGGACGGCAATTTATAAACTCAATTAATGTTGCTAAGGTCTCGCGTCGATTTTCATCAATATCAACCAGCAATACATTATTTGCACTCATTTTAACTCCACCATTAAACTTAAAGTCACATCGAAAAGATCAATGTAAGTTATTCAGAAATAGGAGTTAACCATGGTTTTATTGATATGTCAAAAAAATGACGGATGCATTTTAAAGAGAAGTTATTCTACTTATTGGGAATACGCTTTTTTTGCTTTCTTACCCTGCCTTAAGGTTGTCATTTCGCCTGCCAAATCAGAGCGTTGTTGACGACAAACCCGTTCCAACTGATCATTTAATTTTATCAGAACTTGCATCTGACTCTGAACCTGGGCATGTTGTTGCTCGGTCAGCTCAAGAGCTTGCAATTGCATTTCCTCAAGCGCAGCTTGTCGCTGCGCATCTAATTCCATGAAGGTGTCCCATTCACTCGCTTCAGCCAGTTCAAGCAAATGATTACTTCTGCTTATTGATAATAAAATTAATTTTTGAACAGCAGACAACAGCACGGTTAACTTTCTAAGGTGTTGTTATGAAATTCTTGTGGAATATTATCCCAACCTGTTTTTACCTGCAGTAATAACACGCCCACTTCATCAAGAATTTTAGGATCATTCTTGATATTGGCTTCTAATAACTTTTGCTCCATATAGTCATATAAATCTGATAAATTCTTGGCCATCTCACCACCCAGCTCAACATTCAAGCATGAACGCAGCCCGTCAATAATAGATATTGCCCAGCTAATTTGCTCACCTTTTTTGGCAATATCCTGAGTTGCCATAAACCGTTTAGCCGCTAGAATTTTTTCAAAAGCACCCTCCATAAGCATTTGAACTAAACGATGGGGAGAAGCGCTATCAACGCCGCCTTGAACATGGTTTTGATGATATTGCTTCATCGCAACATTTGCATTCATATCTATATCCTTCTTCATATTTCTACAACATCGTTAATGATGCCGCCTTCTCCCCTTATAGCGTCACAGCAGTGATAATCTTTAGCCATAAAAACATGTTCTCAACATATTGCTATAAGAAAACCGTTCACATCAAGCACTTCTTAATTACCTATTGAATTAGGAGAAGGTAAGTTTGCTAATTGAGATGTTAAAAAATCACCTGTAGATTGTAACTGGGCCACCAGTATATCCATTGCTATAAATTGGGCACTCAGCCTAGCCTCGAGTGATGCCATACGTCGAGTAAGCGTATCTCTGTCATCATCTATATCATCAAGCCGGTTTTGAATACTATCTTGCCGGTTTTCAATAATTCCATCGCTATCAACATAGCCAGACAGAGCGGTAGTGAAGGATTGAGCTAAGCCATTTGTTGATGAGAAAAAGCTGGCAACAGCCGATAAATTACTACTTAACGCTTCATCTAAGACCGTATCTTCAACTTCCAAGCTACCCGTATCATCTAGGGTAATACCTAATTCAGATAATGTTGAAAAAGTACCGCCAGACACACCAGCAAATAATGCTTCCCGTAATTGCCCTTGAATACCTCGAACCACAGAGTCCCCATTCAATGCGCCCGAAACACCTGTAGATTCGTCATAATTGGACAAGCCTTTCATAACGCCTACTAAAGTATTGTAGTTAGTTACAAAGCTTTCAATATTTTCTTTGACTGTCGTTATGTCAGTTACGACAGAAAGAATCTCAGTTTCACCAATATTGGTATTGGCTAGATTAAAGGTTACACCTGCAATTACATCTGAAAAACTGTTGCTTGAACGAGTAACGAGTTGACTATCAACATTAATAATGGCATCTAGCGCACCTTGCTGTGTGGCTAGATTAACAGAATCAAGACGCGTTAAATCAAAGCCATCTAATGCATCGTCATCAACAGCAGCCACGGTCACCGTATTTGCTGCGCCCACCTGGTTGGAACTTAATACTAATTGAGTTCCAGAATCCACATTAATCAGTGATGCTGTTATCCCTGGGTTATCGGATGCCGCATTAATCGCATCGCGAATCCCTGCCAAAGTATTATTTGTACCATCAATGGTGAGTTGAAAACTATCTGCACCAAGTGAAATATCAAGTGTGCCTGTGCCGATAACCTCGCTACTGTCTGTAAAATCACCTGACCGTAATTTTGCAGCTTGGGCCAACTGCACCACCTCAATACTGTAATCACCTGCAACTGCAGAGCTGCCAGCTGCAGCGGTAAAGACGGTCTCATCACTCGAGCTAGCGGTATAAACTTGAAACGAATCTTCAGCACTTTCAAGTTTAGTTACACTTGTTTGAAAAGCAGTTAAGGCGGATTTTAGCGTACCATAGGCAGACAATTCAGCATCTAGCCCTGTTTCTTTCAGGTTTAATCTCGAATTGACAGGGTCAGCCTCAGCAGCGACTAATTGTGTCACTAACGATTCAATATCAATTCCAGAACCAATGCCGCTCGCTGTAATAGCCACCTAATCACCTCTACATTTATTTAAACCTGAGTACTAATCAACTGTACACCATCTTCTTTATTCGCAGCTAAACGCCGTGATAATTCCAATACTTCTTCACTTGGAATTTGACGAATAACCTCTTCACTTTGACTATCTATCACTGTGACCACATCTCTACCTGACTCTTCATCAACAGTAAATTGTAGGTTTCGCTGCAAATTCTGCACATAGTCATTTATCTGACTCACAGCTTCATGCAAATTCCCTGCCTGTTCTGGTGATTCAACTTTTTTTTCTACTTCTTGCTGTGAAACATTAACATTTAACTGAACGCTTTCACTATCAGCCTTAGCAACAGAAACCTTAGTCGGTGAGATACCTTCTATAATTGGTGTTGGGTTAGTTGTAATTTCCATCACGTAATCTCCTTACGTCCAAAAGAAGAATAATGGGCCCAACGTCTCAGGCCCATTATTACGCTTTCTATTAACCTAACAAGCTTAATACATTTTGCGGAAGAGCATTGGCTTGTGCCAACATTGCTGTACCCGCTTGTTGTAAAATTTGTCCTCGGGTTAAGTTTGCAGTTTCAGCAGCAAAGTCAGTATCACGAATACGACTACGTGCAGCACTTAAGTTTTCTGAGTTGATTGACAAGTTAGCGGTCACGCTTTCAAAACGTGATTGCAACGCACCCAATGAAGCTCGAGCAGTATTAACTGCATTTAAAGCGGCATCCATTGTGTTTAATGCAGTATTAGCCCCTGCAACAGTAGAAAGATCTAAGGTACCAAAACCTGTTGCTGATGCTGTTGCTGTTGTTGCTGCAGTTAAACCCGTGATTGCTGTAGTAGCAGTAGCACCAAACGCAATCGTAACCGCATGGGTTGAGGTTAAAGTAATTGTTGTTGCTGTGTCATTAGTTGCATAAACACCTGTTTGATCTGCAACAGAGTTAATGGCATCACGTAAACCGGCAGCACGTTCAGTCGCTGAGGTATCTACCGCCACAGCCCCCACAGAAATAGCTGTCGCACCAGCATCTGCAATAGTTAAGTGACCCGCAGTAATGGCTGTGAAAGCGGTTGCTGCAATACCTGTAACCGTAGCAGAAGTAGTTGTACCTAATGCAGTACTTTGAGCATTGGTAATGGCAGCTACCGTAATGGTTTCATTAACATTCGCGCCTACTTGGAACTGTTGGTTAGCAAATGTACCATCAAGCAGATTGACACCGTTAAAGTTGGTTTGGGTTGCAACACGATCAATCTCATCTTTTAACTGCTGCGCTTCAACGTCAAGTGCAGCACGATCTGTTGCACTGTTGGTCGCATTGGCTGATTGAACGGCTAGTTCACGAATACGTTGTAATGCATCACCGATACTACCTAGCGCACCTTCAGCTGTTTGTGCTAATGACACACCATCGTTAGCATTACGCATAGCGACATTTAAGCCTCGAATTTGCGTAGACATTCTTTCCGAGATAGCTAAACCCGCCGCATCATCTTGAGCACTATTAATACGTAAACCTGATGATAAACGTTGTAATGAGGTGGCTAATGAAGACTGTGAAGTCGATAAGTTCCGTTGAGCATTGAGAGAAGAAACATTAGTATTAATTACTGAAGCCATTATAGCTCTCCTATTTGTAGCAGATATACATCCAAGATGGTGCATTTACTGCTTTCAATAGCATTAGCGGCTGTGGTAAAAAATACTTTAGTTTTGTTAACAATTTTTTTAACTATATCTTTAATTTCCTATACCTTTATCTTCCTCCTCTGGTCTTGCAGAGGAAGATAAGGAACAGGAATCATAGCAATTAGCCTTGTAATAAACTTAAGACATTTTGTGGAACGGCATTGGCTTGAGCCAACATGGCTGTACCCGCTTGTTGTAAAATTTGTGCTCGGGTTAAGTTTGCAGTTTCAGCAGCAAAGTCAGTATCACGAATACGACTACGCGCAGCACTTAAGTTTTCGGCATTGATTGACAAATTAGCGGTCACGCTTTCAAAGCGTGATTGCAACGCACCCAATGTAGCCCGAGCAGTATTAACATCATTTAATGCGGCGTCCATCGTAGCTAATGCGGTATTCGCGCCAGCGACAGTAGAAATATCTAAAGTGCCAAAACCTGTTGCTGTTGCTGTTGCTGTTGTTGCTGCAGTTAAACCAGTAATTGCTGTAGAAGCAGTAGCGCCAAACGCAATCGTAACCGCATGGGTTGAGGTTAAAGTAATTGTTGTTGCTGTGTCATTAGTTGCATAAACACCTGTTTGATCTGCAACAGAGTTAATGG
>MAAB01001486.1_pt1 | contig 20286 bp, 20 predicted proteins | sample 1115991 | NCBI WGS metagenome assembly MAAB01 (sample SAMN04961124, study PRJNA320927) | seawater metagenome | isolation source: sample BD02T18 sea water enriched with oil for 18 days | place: USA:Gulf of Mexico | collected 2013-07-27
TCTTATCCAGACCAATCCCTTGCGCTTTACCAACACTCTCCATAATCGTCCATAATCGATAGAAATAGTGCTTTTGCTCAATACCCGTTTTAGCCGCGAGTTTATCGAATTCTTTCTTCGTCAAATATTGCTGAGAGAATTCAACAAAAGGTCTGTCTCTTGCGGTATTTTCGATATCAATTCCAACCTCAAGACCCAGCGAAAGGGCACAGACGACTCTCTCTTTGCTATGCGATAGCGATAAAAAGACCTCGGTATTAGTTATTGGATTTAATAATCTAATAGGCTCACCCGCCGCTTGCTGTAGATGCCAATATTCTTCCGGCTGCTCAAAGTGCAGGCTCAGTGCTTTTCTAATTAACAAATGCCCCGCTAAAAATTGTTGCTGTCGTGCTAGCTTGTGACAGTCTTTAAATCGAACTCGTTCAGATTCACTTAGGCAGGCTTGCGCTTGAGTGAAAAATGCCTCATCCAACAGATTGACCTGACAACTGAAAACGATAACCCTGCTCATCAACTAACCTTTCCTAGGTATTACCGTGCATAAAAGGACTGTGGTTCCCTCTAAGGTAATGTTATTATTGCTAATAGGTTTTATTTTATAATAATAATGACTGTTTTATCGCAGTAATCATTCAAAGCAGTGGAAGTTTAGGTCGATGACCAACGTTTATATTAAAGATTGGTCAGCTTGGACGCCAAATATCAAAGACAAAGATAACTGGCGCCTATGGGCACACAAAGAAGATACCGCGGAGTTCTGCGATGAACTCAATATCTCTGATGTACCGGCCATGCTACGACGTCGCTTAAGTAATCTGGGAAAGATGACGATTGCCTGCGCCAATGATACGCAGCAAGATGTTGAACAGCGCCCTAGCTTATTCTGCAGCCGACACGGTGAACTGGCTAGATCCATTGAGCTTCTCAAAAGTTTGGCCAATGATGACTTGCTATCACCTACCCACTTTAGCCTCTCTGTCCACAATGCCATTGGTGGCATGCTATCGATCAATAAAAAAGATCCAAGTAATATCACCGCTATTGCCGCCGCAGAAAATACTGTGGGTACGTCTTTGCTCGAGGCTCAACTGATTCTGCAAGAACAGGGCTGCAAAGAAATTCTTTGTATAATTTATGACGACCCTATTCCTGCACCTTATACCACAGAGATCAATTTACCTCTGCAATCCTACGCGTTGGCGCTGGTACTCAGCAGTGAGCCCAGTGCTATTAATCTCAATTTATCCATTGCCGCTAGCGCTTCAGCAGGGTCTACAGATGAAAAGCCCACAGAGCCCCAAGCGCTAACATTTCTTCGATTTTTATTATCCAAAGATACACGCCTAGAACTTTCCAATCAGCATACTTGCTATCAATTACAAAAAGTTGAGTCTTAGAGATGAGACTGGGAAAATACTGGCGTTTTAGCGCAACCTTCTTTTGCTTTTTGATCTTTGGCCTTGGCGGAATGGTTCTGCCATTGATCGTGCGTCCTTTATTGTGGATATTCGTCCGCAATGCTTTGCAAAGGCAGCGAGTAGGTAAGCAGATGGTGCATTACTGCTTCCGAATATTTGTCGAGATAATGCAGCTACTCGGCGTTATACGTTATCAGGTCATCGGCGCTGAAAATTTAGCGAAAACGGGCCAGCTGATACTCGCAAATCACCCGACATTAATTGATGTTGTATTATTAATCGCTTTTGTTAAAAATGCAGATTGCGTAGTTAAAGAGAGTCTATTTAAAAACCCTGCGACCTTTGGTGCTATTACCATGGCGGGATATATTACGAATGACAGTCCTGCGAAGATGTTAGATAAAGTCGCCCGCTCTTTGCAGCAGGGTAATAATGTTATTATCTTTCCCGAAGGCACTCGGACAACCGCTAATGAACCGTTGAAGCTCAAACGGGGAGCAGCCAATATCGCTTTAACCTCGAAGTCAGATATTACCCCAGTCATTATTAACTGCTCACCGCCAGCACTGAGTAAAGAACACCGCTGGTATGAAGCGGTCGATGAAAGAGTGAACTTATCGATAGATATTAGAGATTCAATCGATATTAGTGAGTTTTCTCAATCTGAACGGACATCACATTCTTCTAGAAAGCTAACGCGCTATCTAGAATGGTATTTTTCAGAAGCACTTTCTCTGCATTAATACCGAACTAAATTACAAAAATTAATAAGGAATGATCACAATGACAAACGAAGAAATTCAAGCTCGCATCTCCGAAGTATTATGTGAGTTATTTGAACTGGATAGCGCTGATGTAACACCAGAAGCAAGACTATATGAAGATCTAGATATTGATAGCATTGATGCCGTCGATCTTATTGTTGAATTAAAAACCCTGACCGATGGTAAAAAAATCGATCCAGAAGACTTTAAGAGTGTGCGTACTGTCGGTGACGTGATTACCGCCATCGAAAAACTGATGAATAACTAAAAGATACCATGCAAATTTTTTTAAAGGTTCTCATAACCGTAATCACCCTGCTGTATCCATTGACTATTTATTTTGGTTTACAGCATTTTGATCCTAGGCACCTTGTCTTAGTACTATTTTTCGTTGTTATTACCCGTGCTTTAACAACCGATAAATCAGTAACTAATCATTGGTTATGGCTACCTGTATTTCTGGTTTTGATCGGTTGGACTTGGATAGATAACTCAGACCTTGGGCTAAAACTTTATCCAGTCATTATCAATGCCAATCTGTTACTGCTTTTTGCTTTGAGTCTGCGTTCACCCATGCCGATTATTGAACGTTTAGCGCGTTTACAAGAACCTGATTTACCACCGGAAGCGGTTATTTATACGCGTACAGTGACGAAAGTATGGTGCGGATTTTTCATTATCAATGGTTCAATTGCGGCTTATACAGTCGTACTCGATAATACTGAAATATGGGCACTGTATAACGGCCTTATATCTTACGGCTTAATGGGCTTGCTCATGGCGGGTGAATACCTTGTTCGCCTAAGAGTCAAAAGGCAGATCGATGCCTAACTTCATTGCCTTAGAAGAAACCCTTAGCCAGGTAAGAGATCCACAGCAGGCCTTTGCATTCTGCCCACAGTCCAGTATGAACTGGTCACAATGGCTACTCAGGGTTGAAGCTTGGCATGAACGACTTTTAGGATTTGATGATAAAACCTGGGCTGTTTTTACTGCTGATAGTGCTGAGTTCTCGGCAATCTTATTTGCATTATGGGCACAGGGTAAAACGAGTTGCATAGTCGGCAGCAATAATCCCGCGACAGTAGAAGACTTAAACCAACATGTGGATGGCTACATAGGTCAATTTGAAGGGGAGTTAACTAAGCCTCTTATCAGACCTGGGGATGTTAAAAGTTCAGCCACCCGCAGTGCTCCATTCTCTATTTTAAATACTGAATTACCCTTAATAGAAATTTTTACTTCGGGATCTTCCGGCAAGCCTGTCGCTATCGAAAAAAGTATTAGCCAGCTAAGCCATGAAATTATTAGCCTAGAACAACTATGGGGTCAGCAGCTAAACGATAGCAGTATCGTTGCAACGGTGAGTCACCAACACATTTACGGCTTATTATTCCGAGTATTATGGCCAATATGCGCTCAGCGTCGATTCCATCGTTTTAATTTTGAGTTTATTGAAGATCTGGCAAACCAGCTCAATATCATCAATAACTATTGCCTTGTTTCTAGCCCAACTCACCTTTCCCGTTTACCGGAAGGTTTGGATACAAAGAACATAAAACAGCAGGGCAGATCTGTTTTCAGCTCTGGCGCGCCGTTATCCGCAAACTTTAGCCAAATTGCCCACAACTTCTTTCAGCAAGATATAAACGAAGTCTTTGGCAGCTCTGAAACAGGGGGCATTGCTTGGCGTCAACAACACAATTTTAAGCATATCGATTGGCAGCCACTACCCAATGTTCATTTTAAAATTGATCATACTTCCGGTTGTCTGACGATAAACTCGCCCCACCTGGCAGCTTCTCAGCTAGCAGAATCGAATTGGTATATAACTTCCGATCTGGCCAAGAGCAATAATAATACAAGCTTTCAGCTATTAGGCCGCAATGATAAAATTGTGAAAGTTGAGGGTAAGCGCTTATCGATTACGGCAATGGAAAATCGGTTATTGGCCGAAGACTTTATTAACGAGGCCCGCATCCTACTTCTCGATAATACGGCTTTCGCTAATAAGAATGCCGATTATAAACGTATCGAGATTGGCTCAGTCCTAGTGCTTAATGAGCAGGGTGAGCAGATGCTAGCTCGTATCGGGCGCAGAGAATTCAGTTTGCAGCTGAAAGAAAAACTATTACAACAATTTGAAAGACCTCTATTACCGCGTAAATGGCGTTTCGTCAGCGGTTTAAAACGCAATAGTCAGAGTAAGGTCTTACATCAGGATTTGGTTGATTTATTTATGCAAGATAGCCCCGCGGTCATTCACCCGTTCATTGTTAGCCAAAGCAAGACCATAGACAACAAGGTCGTATTTGAATTTATCATTCCGCCAGAGCTGAGTTATTTCAACGGTCACTTTGCTCAGCAGCCAATTTTGCCTGGGGTAGTACAGGTTCATTGGGCTGAGCATTTCGCTCGCCAATGCTTTGACTTTTCGACTAATTTTACTGGCCTAACGAATATTAAGTTCCAACAAATTATTATCCCAGGGCAAAGCGTAACTTTAGAACTCGGGTTGATTGAAAAAGAAATTACAAATCAAGAGAAGAGCTTTGCAATTAATTTTGCTTACTCCTCCAGTGCAGGCAAGCACGCAAGTGGAAAACTAGCCTTCGGTTAGTCCTAAACTTCGAATTAAATATTAACAATATATATAAAGTAGAATTTCAAATATGGTTACCTTTGACGGCTCACGCCTCACCATTGAAGACATTGTCGATATCGCACAGCAATCTTCTAATGCCGAATTAAGTACGAATAGCGAGTTTCGCAGCCGCATCAGCCGTGGCAGTAGTTTTCTTGATAAGTTATTAGAAGAAGATGGCGAAATTTATGGCGTAACCACAGGTTACGGGGATTCCTGCACCGTATCTATTCCGTCTGATCTAGTTACCGAATTGCCTAAGCATTTATATACCTTCCACGGTTGTGGCCTGGGCGCTATGTTGTCACCCACTGCTGGTCGTGCTGCCTTAGCCGTTCGCTTAACTTCGTTATGCCAAGGTTACTCCGGTGTTAGTGAAATTTTATTAGAGCAGCTTGAACGTTTGCTTAAACTGGATATTATTCCGGTTATTCCTGAAGAAGGTTCTGTCGGGGCTAGTGGTGATTTAACTCCGCTTTCCTATATTGCTGCGGTACTTTGTGGTGAGCGCGAAGTTTATTACCAAGATGAAATTCGCCAAACAAAAGATGTATTCCAAGAATTAAATATCACGCCGATAGTGCTACGTCCGAAAGAAGGCTTAGCAATTATGAATGGTACTGCGGTCATGACGGCTATCGCTTGTCTTGCCTATAGTCGTGCAGAGTATTTAGCAAAACTGGCGACTCGTATTACTGCTTTAGCGGTATTAACCACCAAGGGTAACGCGCATCATTTTGATAAAACGTTATTCTCGGTTAAGCCGCACCAAGGCCAGCAAAAAATTGCCGCTTGGTTGCGTGACGATTTAGAAGTCGGAACACCACCGCGTAACTCTGACCGCCTGCAAGATCGTTACTCCTTACGCTGTGCGCCTCATGTCATTGGCGTAATGCAAGATGCACTGCCTTGGGTTAGACAGCTAATCGAAAACGAATTAAACAGTGCCAACGATAACCCTATTATTGATGGTGAAGGCGAGCACGTTCTGCATGGCGGTCATTTCTACGGCGGCCATATCGCACTCGCAATGGATACCCTTAAAAATACAGTGGCCAATATTGCCGATCTACTCGATCGTCAAATGGCATTGATGATGGATACTAAATTTAACCACGGTTTACCGGCAAATTTATCCGGTGCTGAAGGCGAGCGCAAAGCCATTAACCATGGTTTTAAAGCGGTTCAGATTGGCACCTCTGCATGGACAGCCGAAGCGTTAAAGTTGACTATGCCTGCCAGTGTATTCTCTCGCTCTACCGAATGTCACAATCAAGATAAAGTAAGCATGGGTACCATTGCTGCTCGTGATTGCATGCGTGTATTGCAGCTTACCGAGCAAGTCGCTGCCGCCGCGTTATTAGCATCTTGCCAAGGTTTAGAGTTGCGTTTGAAAAATAACGAAATTCACAATGACGATGTTTCCAATAAGATCACCGATCTACTCGCTGAGGTTCGTACTATCAGCCCATTCGTTACCGAAGACCGTGCCCTAGATAGTGAACTACGCAATATGATTGATGGCATTCAAAATAAATCGTGGGATCTGTATTCGGATTAATATTATGTTGAAAGCATCTGTTGAAATTTTAGTTCCTTTTCATGACGTTGATACCATGGAGATTGCTTGGCATGGACATTATGTTAAGTACTTCGAAATTGCTCGATGCGAGCTGCTCAATAAGCTCGGCTATAACTATAAACAGATGCGTGATTCAGGTTACGCATGGCCGGTTATCGATTTGCACATTCGCTATCCTGGCCCTGCTACTTTTGATCAAACCATTATCGTCACGGCGACATTGAAGGAGTGGGAAAATCGTCTGCGCATTCAATATGAAATTAGAGAAGCTCTCACCAAGAAAAAACTTACCAAGGGTGAAACCGTTCAAGTTGCGGTAAATATGGAAACACAGCAAATGTGCTATGAATCTCCTAAGGTATTATTGGATATTATGGCCGAGTTAGAAGCGACTCAACAGCAAGCAACTGAACAAGTAGCAAGCCAACAGGAAGTTAAGCAATGATTCGAGCTTTGCACCTGCTAACTCTATTGCTCATATTTTTAACGCCTCACTCCTTTGCCCAGCCTCAGGCTAAGCAAGATTTGACGGTATTGAATAATATTATGGCGAAGCAATCTCAGGTTGCAGGTAAGTTCGAGCAAGCTAAACATATTGCCATTCTGCCTATGCCGATTCGCTCATCAGGAGCTTTCTCTTTTACGCAAGCAACTGGGTTAGATTGGACAGTTTTGCAGCCTGTTCATAGCCAGATGATATTGGATAAGCAAGGCATACGTCAGATTCAAGAAGGTAAAGTCGTCTGGTCATTAGATGCTAATCAGCCAGCAGCCAACCATATATCGACTATTATCGCGTCTGTATTAGCCGCCGATTGGCAGACACTCAATGAACACTTTATATTGTCACATAAACTCAGTGAAAATCATTGGGATATAGATCTGCTGCCGACCAGCCAAGTATTACTCAGCGCGATCAAACGTATTACCTTATCCGGTGATCAAGTGCTTAAGACCATGACCTTATTTGAAGCCAACGGTGATAGTACCGTTATTCAATTTGATATTAGTTCGACCAAGCCATAACCATGTTTAAATTGCTCACCCTGATCCGCGCGACTTGGTTAATCAGTATCATTTGTTGTGCAGGATATATTTTTTATTCGCTCAACTCTGGCATTCAATTCGATACCGATATTCTATCTCTTTTGCCTGAGTCACCTCATTCTCAAAGTGAAAGGGTCGCCAATCAATCGTTAGCAGATTCCAGTAATAAACGGGTTATATTTTTAATCACTGGTCGTGACAAACTAAAGACCAAGGACGCTGCGTTACAGGTTCAGCAGGTATTACTAAGCAGTGAGCTTTTTCAAAAGCTGCAGGGGCAGGTCAATGCCCAGCAACTAGCTGAGTTACAGGCATCTCTTGCGCGGTTCGAATATTTTCATTTAACCGCAACAGATCAGCAATCTCTAGAGCACCTGCCAGTATCAAATGAACATCCTATTATTAAGCAGGCTCTTAGTCGCTTATACAGCCCTCTGAGTGCTGTGGTAGGTAAGGATATCCAATCAGACCCACTACAGTTATTTTTTAACTGGCAATCCAGTATGACGCCATTAACTGCATTTTCATTACAAGATGATTGGCTTGCCCGCGAATTCAATGATCAAATTTATTATCTAATCAGTGCTGAATTAAAACAAAGTCCTTTTGATATAGCGACGCAGCATCAGCTCGAACAGCTATTAACTAACCTTAAACAAACCCTTGGTGATGATATTGAAGTGCTTACCTCGGGTATTATTTTTCATGCGACTCATGGAGCGAAACAAGCTCAATTCGAAATCTCGACTATTGGCCTAGGCTCAATACTGGCAATCATGGTTTTACTGCTATTGGTATTTCGTAAAACATCTTTAGTATTGCTAACATTCTTGCCTATCGTAGTTGGCTGCACTGTCGCTTTCGCGCTGACGCTATTATTATTCGATAAAGTCCATTTAATCACCTTGGCGTTTGGCGCTGGCTTAATCGGTGTCGCTATCGATTATTCGCTGCATTTTATCTGTGCGGCCATCGCGACCCAGTCCAAACAAGGGTTATTGCGCAGTATTCTTCCAAGCCTAGCATTGGGTCTACTTTCAAGTATCGTTGCCTATGCAGCTCAGGCCATGACGCCTTTTCCTGGGCTGCGACAAATGGCTTGTTTTTCCGCATTAGGCCTAATCGCGGCTTGGCTAACGGTGGTTTTATTTTTGCCTTTGTTTAACATTCAAACATCAGATTGGGTGCAAAAACGAATACTGCCGATCTTGATCAAGCTCAGAAAATATTGGCCCAATGCTCAACAACCCAAGTTCTATATCCCGCTGCTTATTGCTCTAATGTTAGCGCTCTGGCAACTGAGTACCTTGTCCATTAATGATGATATTCGAAATTTACAAACATCACCTGCTGAGCTTATCGCTAAAGAAGTTCGAGTTTTGAATTTATTAGAAGCTCCGGCCTTTAGCCAATACCTAGTACTGAATGCGGAAACGGCTGAACAACTATTACAGCTAGAAGAAGCGACCGCGCTTCATATTGAAAAAATTATAGCCAAAGGTTATCTGCAAGGTTTCCAGTCGTCTGCACAGCAACTGTATTCTCAACAGAAACAATACCAGCAGCATCAATTGCTTACGAACAAGGTCTATGCGGAGCAACAGCTGCTGCATCATTTCAGCCAACAACTGGGTGCAGAAAGTATTAAGGTCTCAGCTCAACAAGCATTTTTCAATTCTGATAATGCCATAATGACTCATCAGCAGTGGCTACAAGAACCGGCCAGCCAAGGCTATCGTCACCTATGGTTAGGGCAAGCAGACAATAAATTTTACTCACTTATCACCTTTTCTGGACTGACGACGGAGGCGATTGAAGAACTCACTCAGCTTAATAGTGCACAGGTTATTTATATCGACCGCTTGCAGTCTATTAGCAATATTTTAACCCTCTACCGCTCACAACTACTATTATGGATCGTTGCTGCTTATGGCTTCATTCTATTGGTATTGACCCTGAAATATCGACTACAGGCATGGCGTATTATTGCAGCACCCGCTTTGGCCAGTATTTTCGCGATTGCATTTTTGTCAGCAGTCGGCGCCCAAATAACCCTGTTCAATCTTTTAGCTTTATTGATTGTGCTAGGGATTGGCTTGGATGCCAGTATCTTTTTATTCGATAGTAAAGGCCAGCCTCATACTTGGTTGGCGGTTAATCTTTCAACCTTAACTACGCTCTTTGCTTTTGGCTTGTTGGGCTTATGCCAAACACCGGTACTTCATTATTTCGGTATAACAATTTTGCTGGGGATTTTTCTTATTTGGTTATTAGCCCCGAGCTTTACGATTAAGGTAGATAATAATGAAACTCGTTAAAATCACCGGCTTATTTTGGCTGTGTATCAACTTAATGGCGTGTAGTCTCTTTTCTCAACCGAAAGAACTCCCGCTGTTTCCGTTATTTTCGCCACTCGCTTTTCCACAAGCGATACAGGTCACGCAACTAGTGACGAGTCAGGTTAATGATTTGCCACAGACGTTAATCGCCGCCTGGTCAGTGGATAAAGGTGAAATGAAACTCGTCGGTTTAACCGCCACTGGGCAAGAATTATTGCGCTTGCAATATGATGGCGAAAAATTAACCGAGCATTACAGCCCGCTATTAAACGTTGCCCTTGATGGACGAATTGTTCTTTCTCAAATTCAATTAGCCTATTGGCCATTAAAGAACATTCAAGCCAAATTAAGAGACAGCGCTTGGCAGGTAGTTGAAGATACTAAACAGCGAAAAATCGAATACAACGGCCACCTCATTACCACGATTACAGCGCTTAATAATGACATTGAGCCGATAAAATTTAGCCAATCATGGCCGGAATTAGTCATTAATAATCCCATTCTTAATCAAGAAATCACCATTAAGACCCTTAATAAAGGAACATTACATGAATAATACTTCGGTATATTTGAATCACTTAGGTGTTATTTGTGCGCTGGGTTCTGACCATCAGATTATCTCAGATAAACTCTTTAGCGGATTTTCTGACAACCTGATTAAGACGACTGAATACAGTACCGAGCCAGTCTATGTTGGTAAAGTCACTGAACCATTACCCGCTTTAGCTGAATTTGCTCCTTTTGAACGCACGCGTAATAACCAGTTATTAAAAGCCGCATTTAATGCAATTCAGGCAGAATTTTTACAGCTCAGTGAAAACATTCCCGCCGAACGTATTGGTATAATCATCGGCACCAGTACCAGTGGTATTGCCGAAGGTGAGAAAGCCCTCGCTCAGCAAATCGAAACGGGTGAACTGCCTGAAGATTATGATTATTGTATGCAGGAAATGTCGGCACCCGCAACCGCGCTTGCTAACTGGACAGGGGCAAAAGGCCCCAGCTACGTAATTTCTACAGCCTGCTCATCCAGTGCAAAAGCCCTAGCTAGTGCTCGCCGTTTAATTCGTGCTGGGGTTTGCGATGTGGTCATTGCCGGAGGTGTCGATTCCCTCACCGGTTTAACCGTTAATGGCTTCTCGGCATTAGATTCCGTCAGCAAAGGCATTTGTAATCCTTACAGCGCTAGCCGAGACGGTATTAATATTGGCGAAGGCGCCGCTCTTTTTATCGTCAGTACTAAGCCTGCTAAAGTCTGCTTAGCCGGAGTAGGGGAGTGTTCGGATGCCCATCATATTTCCGCCCCGGAGCCTGACGGCAAAGGCGCAGAACAAGCGATGTTATTAGCTCTGAAGAATGCCAATATTAGCAAAGAGGCGATTGGCTACATTAATATGCACGGCACTTCGACGATTCAGAATGACAGAATGGAAGGTCGAGCAATCTATCGTTTATTCAATGATAAGGTTAACTGCTCTTCCACCAAGGCATACACAGGACATACTCTCGGTGCTGCCGGTGCCATTGAAGCCGCTTTTTGTTGGCTATTGTTAGCCAACGAAGAAAACAATAAAATGCCGGTCCATTTATCAGACCTAGCCCCTGACCCTGATTTGGAACCCATTTCTTTGGTGATACAAAACCAAGATCAACAGACGATCCAATACGCTATGAGTAATTCATTTGCCTTTGGCGGCAATAATATTTCGTTAATACTGGAGCGCCAATAATGATAACGAATTACCCGATTAACGAACTAGTACCACATTCAGGCACCATGAGTTTGCTTGATAAGGTTGTCGAATATGAAGATGACTGGCTTATCGCCGAAGTTAACATTCGCCCCGATACTCTTTTTTTAGCTGATAATGTTGTTCCTGCCTGGATCGGCATCGAATATATGGCTCAGACTATCGCGGCTTTTGCCGGTATTCATGCCAAAGCCGAACAACAAGATGTTAAAGTAGGGTTCTTATTAGGTACGCGTAAATATGCATCTTCAAAGAGTCACTTCGTGCTGGGATCTTGCTTAAAAATTCGCGTCGAGAAAGAGATGCAATCCGAAGCGGGATTAGGGGTTTTTAACTGCTCTATCACCTGTGATAACAATATCGATTCGGAACAAGAGCTATTAATAACCGCACGACTTAATGTTTTTCAGCCAAACGACGCTGAGCAATTTTTTAAAGACGAAGGATTAAAAAGTGAATAACGATAAAACAATTCTAGTAACAGGCTCGAGCCGTGGCATTGGCCGAGCCATTGCATTACGACTTGCACGAGATGGTTTTAATATCGTTATCCATTGTCGCTCTGGCTTAGAAGAAGCTGAGATAACTAAATCCGGTGTTGAAGCCTTCGGCCGTCAAGCGCGCATCCTACAGTTTGATATCGCCAACCGAAAGCAAACCCATGATGTTTTAATGGCGGATATTGAAGCCTTTGAAATGTATTACGGCATTGTCTGTAACGCAGGCATAACCCGTGATAACGCTTACCCTGCGATGAGCCCTGAAGATTGGGATCTGGTGGTGCATACTAATTTGGATGGTTTCTTTAATGTCACCAATCCCTTAACTATGCCACTAGTGCGTCGCCGTAAACCAGGACGTATTGTTGCTATATCATCGGTTTCTGGTGTGATCGGAAACCGTGGTCAAGTGAATTACAGTGCGTCAAAAGCAGGTCTTATTGGTGCTTGTAAAGCGTTAGCAGTTGAGCTGGCGAAGCGTGCTATTACGGTTAATTGTGTCGCCCCTGGATTAATTGAAACCGATATGATCGACGATGTTCCTGTTGAAGAAGCATTGAAAATGATCCCAGCAAAACGCATGGGACAACCTGAAGAAGTGGCTGCGGCCGTTAGCTTCCTAATGGCCGAAGATGCAGGTTATGTAACTCGCCAAGTAATTTCAGTAAATGGTGGTATGTGTTAATGAACAGAGTTGTAATTACGGGGATGGCTGGCTTATCTCCAATCGGTCTTAATTGGGAAAGCGTTTCTCATAACTTAAAAAATATGAATACCGGTATCCGCTATATGGAAGACTGGGAAAAATATCAAGGTTTAGATACTCGCCTAGCGGCGCCAATTTTTGACTTTGAAAAACCTGAACACTATACCCGCAAGCAAACTCGTAGCATGGGTCGTGTTGCTTTAATGGCAACCAGAGCTACTGAATTAGCGTTAGAGCAAGCGGGTTTATTAAATGACGAACGCATCCAAGATGGCCGCATGGGCGTCTCTTTTGGTTCTTCCAGTGGTACCCCGGATGCCGCAGCTGATTTTGCCCAAATGAAGCTAAACAATAGTACACGTGGCTTAACCGCTACCTCTTATATCAAGATGATGGCGCATACTGCCCCGGTTAATATCGGTGTTTTCTTTGGTCTTAAAGGTCGTGTCATTACCACTTCAAGTGCTTGTACTTCCGGTAGCCAAGGCATAGGTTATGCCTATGAAGCGATTAAATTTGGTCGCCAGGAAATGATGATTGCAGGCGGTTGTGAAGAACTATGTGCTACTGAAGCTGCTGTATTTGATACCTTATTCGCGACTAGCACCAAAAATGATACGCCGGATCAAACACCGACGCCGTTTGATAAAAACCGTGATGGTTTAGTGATTGGTGAAGGAGCAGGATCATTAGTTTTAGAAACATTGGAATCTGCTCAAGCTCGCGGTGCTAATATCTTGGCTGAAATAGTAGGCTTTGGCTCTAACTCCGACGGCACTCATGTTACTCAGCCCAATGCCGGCACCATGCAAAAAGCGATGGAAGCAGCACTTAAAGATGCGGCTATCGATGCTAGCAGCATTGGCTATGTCAGTGCCCACGGTACTTCAACCGATCGCGGTGATGTGGCTGAAACGACTGCAACCTTTAATGTCTTTGGCAAGAATATCGCTATCAGTTCGATGAAGAGCTTCACAGGTCATACGCTAGGGGCGTGTGGTGCGTTAGAGGCTTGGGCTTCAATTAATATGATGAACGAAGGCTGGTTCCATGCGACTGCCAACTTATCAGATATAGACCCTGAATGTGGTGATCTAGATTATATTAAAGATGAGCCGCGCCAATTAGATACCAATTATGTGATGAGTAATAATTTCGCCTTTGGTGGCATTAATACTTCGCTAATTTTTAAACGCTGGCAGGACTAGTTTTAACTCCCTCGCGGGGTTTAAAACTCGAATTTTCGGCATAAAAAAACCGCTCATTGTTATCTCTCTAATTATTGAGGATCATGACAATGAGCGGTTTTTTTATGGCTAAACAAAAGTCTATTTGTTAATAAACTAAAGCTTAATAATACACTTAAGCTTTTTTAATACACTTAAACAGGGTATGTCCTGCGCCAATATCATCGATGTCTGTTTCAACCATTAAACCAGCCTTGTGCAGTAGCTTAATCATGTCTTTCGAATGATACATACGGCTATTACCATTGGCCATCGCGGTGAAGTATAACGAGGTAGCATTAATGCTATAAGCCGCTGCTTCATAGCGCTGACGATCCCAATAGGTATCCATAATGTACAGGCAAGTATCGCTTGTCATCGCAGCTGCGGCACGCTGTAAAATACTTAAGATTTGCTCTTCTGAGAAACAGTCTAAGAACTGGCTCATCCATATTGCATCCGCCCCTTCAACAAAAGGCGCGTCTTTATCTAACAGATTAATTGGATGTCCGCTAATTCGATCAGAGAAACCTTGTTCTTCGGCATTCTCTTTCATCACTTTAATCTGCTGTGGCAAATCCATAATCGTGATGTTCACGTCTTCATCAAAACGTACACACGATAATGCCCATTTACCGGTATTGCCGCCTACATCCACAAGGTGCTTTGGCTTATCTTTAAAAACAATCGGTAAGACTTCCGGAAATGAGTGATCAGAATAATAATGATCGAACTTGAACCAGCTTTCTTTGGCTTTCTCAGGTAAAGAAGTCAGTGCAGGGTAAATCGTTGGCCAATCACCAAAGACTTTAAGCCCTTCAGGCTTGCCATTACGAATAGCAGCTTCCATTTCAAACAAGCCTTCATAGCAAACATCTTGGGTGAAATCTAAGTTGATGCGAGCCATTTGATCACCTAATAAAAAGTAACCAACTTTATCTAATACATAGTGAGTATCATCTTTAATCCAGACAACATTCATCGATAACGCCATATCCAATAAGACTTTAACGCCGTATTCAGATATGCCCGTTTTTTCACTCAAAAATACCGCATCAGCACCTTCTTGGCCGGCATTGGACACGGCTTCCAGAATTCCAGTTCTGATTAAGGTAACGCCTGTTTGGAATGCAAAAGGGGCGAATGCTATTTTTTGAGCTTCTAATTTTGCATTCAGTGCAGTGATCGTATGCGGCTTTGAATAAAGGGTCATCAATGAAACCTAAGTTGATTTGTCGTATAGATAAAGAAGGCATAATGCCATAACAGAGAATAGAAAACTATGTTCCATAAATTAGTAGTAATATGGCATAATTAATCCCATGATTTTCTTAGATATATTTATCTACATCGCTGTAATTAAAGGACAATACCTTGAAAGATTTGGAACTTGAGCTTAAAACATTAATCATTGAAACGTTGAATCTAGAAGATTTAACCCCTGCAGATATTGTTAGTGAGGATGCTCTTTTTGGTGAAGGCCTAGGACTAGATTCTATTGATGCCCTTGAGTTAGGTGTAGCATTAAAAAAACAATACAACATCACTCTAGATGCGGATTCTGAAGAAACACGTGCTCACTTCGCTTCTATTACTGCTTTGGCTAAATTGGTTAGCTCTTACCAGTAAATACTGGCTAGCCAAATAGCACCTATTTGGCTACTTTCCCTTCTTTACCATCGGCACTGACATGTCTTACTGCTTCCTAATACCTTGCTACAATCATGGCACTACGCTTTCTACAACGTTAGCCAGCCTTAAAGAATTTAGCTTACCTGTAATTGTTATTGATGATGGCTCAGCCCCTGAACAGGCGACTTTAATTAAGCAAGCTTGTGATCAATTTGATTATGTTGATCTACTTATTAAGAAGACTAATTCAGGTAAAGGCGGTGCTGTCATTAGTGGTATGTTACTCGCCCTTAAACAGGGTTATTCACATATCATTCAAGTCGATGCTGATGGCCAGCATGATATAAATGATGTTCCTAAATTATTAGCAAAGTCTAAGTCAGAGCCTAGTGCTTTGATTAGCGGTTATCCTATTTACGATGCATCAGTGCCTAAAGCCCGTTTATATGGTCGCTATCTAACCCATGTCTGGGTATGGATTGAAACACTATCGTTCAATATTCCTGATTCTATGTGTGGCTTTAGAATCTATCCCTTAGCAAGCTGCCAAAAACTGCTAAGCCGCGTTAAGCTCGGCCGTTTCATGGATTTTGATGTTGAGGTATTAGTGCGTCTCTATTGGCAGGGGGTTCCTATGTCATTCCAGAAAACTCAAGTTATTTACCCTGAAGATGGCACGTCTAACTTTCGAGCACTACAAGATAATGTACTAATAAGCTGGATGCATACCCGCTTATTTTTTGGCATGTTAATCCGTTGTCCCTTGTTAATCGCCAGAAAGCTATTCTCCAATATCCATTACGAGAAATAATAATGACAAAGCCAGATAACCTACACTGGTCTAAGATCAATGAACGCGGCAGTTCTATAGGCATGTCACTATTACTGTTTATTTATACTATTTTTGGCAAACCGATTTTCTATATTATTTTACTACCGGTATTGCTGTATTTTTATTTAACCGGAACACAACAGCGGGCAGCTGTTAAGAAATTTCAAAGTCGTGTTCAACAAGTTAATAAAAGCACCTCGGATATAACCCCTAAGCTATATCCTTTTATGCAATATTTTGAATTTGGTCGTTCTGCATTAGATAAAGTCACTGCGTGGATGGGTAAAATTAGTATTGATGATATAACTTTCAATGATAAACAGCAGATGCTAAAGATTGTTGCTGAGCAAAAGGGTGGTGTTATTTTAACGTCCCACCTGGGGAATATGGAGGTCTGCCGAGCGCTGAGTGAAGAAGTGCCACAGTTAAAAGTTAACGCTCTGGTCCATACTCAGAATGCGGTTAAATTTAATCAGATGCTGCAATCAATATCACCAACATCCGGTATTAATCTTATTGAGGTCAATGAGCTCGGTCCAGAAACGGCGATGAAGTTATTTGATAAAATAGAACAGGGTGAATACATTGCCATCGTCGGCGACCGTACATCGATCTCTTTGCATAACCGGATTGTAGAAGCTGAATTTTTAGGAGAAACGGCTTATTTTCCCGAAGGTCCTTTTATATTGGCGTCTATTTTAAAAAGCCCTGTGTATTTTATGAGCTGTGTACGCAGTGGTAACGGGTTCTCGGTAGACTTTATACCTTATAAGGATAAATTGATCCTTAAACGTAATCACCGCCAAGAAAGCCTTAAAATAGCCGTTCAAGACTATTCGGATTGGTTATCTTCCCTTGCGTTAAAAGCGCCATATCAATGGTTTAACTTTTTTGATATATGGCAGAAGAAATAAAAAAGCCCTAATAATCACTAGAATTATTAGGGCTTATTAATATATTAACGATTAATTTTTAATATATTTAACTTTTCCTGTTTCACCAAAGATCACATCAAAAGTATCAAAACGACTGGACCAGTATTTCCAACGCTTTGCGTCTAATGACGGCGTTTTATGTACAGGCGGGTGACCAATGGCTAAGATTACTCCAGCTCGAGTCATACCTTTAAATACCTTACCTACTTTCAAACCTTCTTTATCAATAGCGTTTAATTTTCTTAGTGCTGATTTCTTACAAGATGGAGCAAAATATTTTTTGATGTTTTCATCAAATGAACCACTCGCTTTGTGGTACAGGTATTGGTATTTTTTCTCACCCACCGAGAAAATTAACTTTTTCTTACTAACATCTAACAAATTAACTTCCGTACAACGTGGAATATAACCAGCCTGTTGGTAGTTAATAGAATACAAACGTTTTCTTTTATCATCAGGGTGCAGGTTAGTTTGTGTATAAACTTTATCAGACTGCATTAATGATTTTTCACTACCGCCTATTAATAATTTAGGTGCGCTTGCACAGGCAGTTAGTGCCAAAGCAGAGATTAATAAAAGTGACTTTTTAAACATTTTATTTCCTTATATTTTTAGATATTTTAATGATTTTTTCGTTAAGGTTGACTACCAAAAAGTTCGATAGCGTCTATGGCAGGCATTGCACGTATTACCTGCAGCATCCCAGTTTTCAATTATATTTCTTTGATCTTTATTTTTTACAGATTCGCTAATATTACTCACTGTATTTTCTAGTTCAGAAAAACGTTGTTTAAAATCACCTAGATTTGACCAAATACGCTCTCTTGCACGAGTATTTTTGAAACTATTTAGCGGGAATGATTGTTTTAAAAATCGTATATCATCATTCAAATCCTTGCTGATCAATTCTAAATTATTCCAATTAAGTTCGTCTACTTCTGAATTTTCAATAATCAAATCTAGATTATCTTCTATATTAGTAAATGCTTGTTTTCTTTCTAAGGATAAAGCCCTGTAGCTTTCAGAGTAAACAAGTGTTGATGATATTAAAAAAATAATAACCGCTATAAATTTCATACTGCACCCTGATTTTTTGAACCCTAATTTATTAAACTTGAGATAACATTATCATGTGAATTATCAAGATTATCTTTTTATACAAAAAAAGAGAAGCCCATTTCTGGTACTTCTCTTTATTTATAACTAACTGTAGAAATCTATATTTTAGAAATCCAGGTTAGCTACTCGTAATGCATTACTATCAATGAAGGCGCGACGTGGTTCAACTTCATCACCCATCAGGGTAGTGAAGATCTGATCTGCAGCAACTGCGTCTTCGATCGTCACTTGCAACATACGACGAGTTTCAGGATCCATTGTCGTTTCCCAAAGCTGCTCAGGGTTCATCTCTCCTAGCCCTTTATAGCGCTGAATGTAATGACCTTTACGCGCTTCGTGTAGTAACCATTCAAGCGTCTTCTTGAAGCTTTCAATCGGTAATACACGTTCACCACGCTGCAGATAAGCACCTTCTTCAAGAACGTCTTGAAGCTCCGCGCCCATATCAGCAATTTTTGCGTAACCTGTGCCCATGAAAAATTCATGGTTGAAGATAAAGTTATGAGGAATGCCATGCTCCATCACTTCAACGTTGAAGTTCGCAGTATGACGCTCACTATCTTCCTCAACGACTACTTTATAATGGCTACCAGTACGACCACTTTCAGGTAATAACCCTTGGAATTTCTCTGCCCAATCTTTGGCAAATGCTTCATCTTTTAGTTCCGTCTCAGTAATACGAGGCAGGTCTAACATGGCTTCTAATAGCAAGGATGGGTAAAGGCTTGAAGAACGATCAATAACTTCTTGAGTCTCGTGATATTGAGTCACTAACTTTTCAAAAGCATGATCAGTAATTGCAGGAGCATCGGCATTTGGATGCAGTGCCGATTTCTCTAACGCGATATGCGTTAAATAATCCGACAAGGCTTGTTCATCTTTCAGATACTGTTCTTGCTTGCCACGTTTAATTTTATACAAGGGTGGCTGAGCGATGAAGATATGGCCACGTTCAACCATCTCAGGCATCTGACGGAAAAAGAAGGTCAATAGTAGCGTACGGATGTGTGCACCATCGACGTCGGCATCGGTCATGATGATGATTGAATGATAACGAAGTTTTTCAATATCAAACTCGTCACGACCAATACCACAACCTAATGCTTTAATTAATGTGCCTACTTCCGCAGAAGAGATCATTTTATCGAAGCGTGCTTTTTCTACGTTTAAGATCTTACCTTTAAGCGGTAGGATTGCTTGCGTACGACGGTCTCGGCCTTGTTTGGCGCTACCGCCAGCCGAGTCCCCTTCCACTAAGTAAACTTCTGAAAGGGCAGGGTCTTTCTCCTGGCAATCAGCGAGTTTACCTGGCAAACCTGCAATATCTAACGCGCCTTTACGACGAGTCATGTCACGAGCCTTACGGGCCGCTTCACGAGCACGCGCTGCGTCTAGCATCTTACCCACAAGGTTCTTAGCTTGCTGTGGTTGTTCTAATAGATATTCGCCGAACTTAGCCGCCATTTCTTGTTCAACAGCAGTTTTAACTTCTGAGGAGACTAGCTTATCTTTAGTCTGCGAGCTGAATTTAGGATCAGGTACTTTAACCGATACGATACAGGTTAAGCCTTCACGGGCATCATCACCTGTTGCTGATACTTTTTCTTTCTTACCCAAACCTTCAGATTCGATGTAGTTATTCAAAGTACGTGTTAATGCACCTCGGAAGCCCGCCATGTGGGTTCCGCCATCGCGCTGAGGGATGTTATTGGTATAGCAGAAAACGTTTTCTTGATAGGTATCGTTCCACTGCATCGCAACTTCAACGCCTACACCTGTCGCTTCGTG
>MAAB01041475.1_pt1 | contig 20254 bp, 18 predicted proteins | sample 1115991 | NCBI WGS metagenome assembly MAAB01 (sample SAMN04961124, study PRJNA320927) | seawater metagenome | isolation source: sample BD02T18 sea water enriched with oil for 18 days | place: USA:Gulf of Mexico | collected 2013-07-27
CGCCAGCATCATTTGAACCAACTATTGATTATGTTGTAACGAAAATCCCTCGTTTTACATTTGAAAAATTCCCACAAGCAGATAATCGTTTAAGTACTCAAATGAAGTCTGTCGGTGAAGTAATGGCGATTGGCCGTAGTTTCCAAGAGTCATTGCAAAAAGCATTACGTGGTTTAGAAATTGATCGTGATGGTTTGACTGAAATCACTGATTTAGCTGCTGATGATGTCGATGAAACATTACGCCGTGAATTACGGTTACCGGGTTCAGATCGTCTCTGGTATGTGGCTGATGCTTTACGTCATGGCTTTAGTTTTGACGAAGTGCAAAAGCTCACTCATATTGACCCGTGGTTCTTAGTGCAAGTTGAAGAATTAGTAAATATTGAAAATGGCTTAAAAGATAAATCGTTAAGTGAAATCAATGCCAAAGAAATGTTTACTTTAAAACAGAAAGGTTTCTCTGATTCACGTTTAGCTAAGTTATTGCAAAAAACTGAAAAACAACTACGTAGCCATCGTCATAACTTGGAAGTACGTCCGGTTTATAAACGGGTCGATACGTGTGCTGCTGAGTTTGCTAGTGATACAGCGTATATGTATTCAACCTATGACCAAGAGTGTGAATCTGAACCGACTGATCGTGAAAAAATCATGATTTTGGGTGGTGGCCCTAACCGTATCGGTCAAGGTATTGAGTTTGATTACTGCTGTGTACATGCTGCTTTAGCGTTACGTGAAGATGGCTATGAAACCATTATGGTTAACTGTAATCCTGAAACCGTGTCTACTGATTACGATACCTCTGATCGCTTGTATTTCGAGTCGTTAACACTTGAAGATGTTTTAGAGGTTGTGGCCTTAGAAAAACCTAAAGGTGTGATCGTGCAATATGGTGGTCAAACACCATTGAAACTAGCTCGCGCTTTAGAAGCTGCAGGTGTTCCAATCATCGGTACTTCACCTGATGCGATTGATCACGCAGAAGATCGTGAACGCTTCCAACAAATGGTTGAAAAGCTGAATTTATTACAGCCACCTAATCGTTTAGCTTTCTCTATTGATACTGCGGTTTCTTTAGCGTCTGAAATTGGTTATCCGCTGGTTGTACGCCCATCTTATGTATTAGGTGGCCGAGGCATGGAAATAGTTTATAACGAAGAAGAATTAAGTCGTTATATGAAAACAGCTATTCAGGTATCAAATGATTCGCCAGTATTATTAGATCGTTTCTTAGATGATGCGATTGAAGTCGATGTCGATGCTATTTGTGATGGCAAAGACGTGCTTATTGGCGGCATCATGGAACATATTGAACAAGCAGGTGTTCACTCTGGTGACTCTGCATGTGCATTACCGACTTATAGTTTGAGTGATGAAATCAAAGATCGTATGCGTGAGCAAGTACGCCAAATGGCCCTTGAGCTTGGCGTGGTTGGTTTGATGAATACGCAGTTTGCGATTCAAGGCGATAAAATCTTCATTTTAGAAGTGAACCCGCGTGCATCACGTACTGTGCCTTATGTTTCAAAAGCGACTGGCGTGTCTTTAGCGAAAGTGGCGGCACGTTGTATGGCTGGTAAAAGCTTAGTCGAGCAAGGTGTCACCGAAGAAGTCATTCCTGAATATTACTCAGTCAAAGAAGCGGTGTTCCCGTTTATTAAATTCCAAGGTGTGGATCCAATTCTCGGCCCTGAGATGAAATCAACGGGTGAAGTCATGGGCGTAGGTCGTACCTTTGGCGAAGCCTTTGCTAAATCGCAATTAGCAGCATCTGTGGTATTACCAACCGGTGGTAAGGCCTTTATTAGTGTTCGTGGTGTTGATAAAACAGCGATCAGTGATATTGCTAAAGACTTAGTGGCTTTAGGCTTTGAGTTGTTAGCTACTCGCGGTACTCAAAAAATATTACAAGATGCTGGCGTGACATGTGATCGAGTTAATAAGGTGGCAGAAGGTCAGCCTCATATTGTTGATATGATTAAAAATGATGAAATCAATTTAATTGTTAATACCACTGAAGGCCGTCAATCAGTTGCTGATTCACGTGAAATTCGCCGTGCCGCATTGCAACATCAAGTGAACTACACAACTACTTTGGCAGCAGCACGTGCCACAGTACAAGCATTAAATAGTGCAGATAGCGGTACAGTTAACCGTCTGCAAGCATTACATGGAGAATTAAAATAATGGCAGTGCCAATTACCTTACACGGCTCAGATGAGTTAAATGATGAGTTAAAGCGATTGAAATTTACTGCACGTCCAGAAGTGGTTGCAGCTATTTCTGAAGCTCGTGCTCACGGCGATTTAAAAGAAAATGCTGAATACCATGCTGCAAAAGAGCAGCAAAGTTTTATTGAGGGGCGAATTCAGGAGTTGGAAGGTGTTTTGTCCAATGCCCAAATTATTGATCCTACATCCTTGCCTCAAGATGGCCGTGTGGTCTTTGGTGTGACGGTAGAGCTGCTTAATATCGACAATGAAGATGAAGTAACTTATCAGATTGTTGGTGATTACGAGTCTAATATTAAGCTTAATCGTATCTCAGTATCTTCACCTATTGCTCGAGCCTTAATTGGTAAAGAAGTTGATGATATTGCAACCGTAAATGCACCAAGTGGTCCAATTGAGTATGAGATTGTCTCGATTAGCTATAAAGGGTAAATAACGGGATGTTAGCTACTATTGCCAGCGAGAAATTATTACTTACCCTCTGGGTAGGTGGCTTGTGGGCTATCGGCTATCTGGCCGTGCCGATGGCTTTTGTTAATTTGAGTGATGTGACTGTCGCTGGTAATTATGCTGGTCAACTATTTTCAGCAATTAATATGTTGGGCCTAGGTTGTGGTGCGGTACTGATCGTCAGTAAAGTAGTGCAATATAAAACCAAGGTGAAACAGATGTGGCGGTTTTGGGTTTTGCTAGCAATGGCTGTTATGAGTGCTGCATTTATCTTTTATTTGCAGCCACAAATGGCAGAAATAAAACAATTAGACTGGCGAGCTGATACACAGTTAACTGAATTGTTTTCCCTATTACATAGCATTAGCCAAAACCTATACTTGGCATTAAGTTTATTAGGCTTGGCACTAGTTTTATCAACAGATAAGCAATTGCAATCGATAAAGGCGTCGTGATTTATGGCAAAAAGTAAATCTAGTCACAATTGGCTAAAAGAACATTTTGACGACCACTATGTGAAAAAAGCACAAAAAGAGGGGTTGCGCTCTCGTGCAACATTTAAGCTGGATGAAATTGATAAAAAAGATAAGTTGATGCGGCCAGGCATGGCTGTAGTTGACTTGGGTTCAGCTCCAGGTGGTTGGTCTGATTATGCTTTACGTAAGGTCGGAGATAAGGGCACTGTTGTCGCGTTAGATATTCTAGAGATGACACCATTGACTGGCGTGCACTTTATTAAAGGTGATTTTCGAGAAGATTCAGTACTTGATGAACTCAACAATGTATTAGATGGTCAACAAATAGACCTTGTATTATCAGATATGGCCCCCAATATTACAGGGGTGGACTCAATCGATCAGCCTAGCAGTATGTATTTGGTCGAGTTGGCATTGGATTTTGCGATAACAAATTTAAGTAAACAAGGCTGTTTTTTAGTTAAAGTATTTCAAGGAGAGGGTTTCGAGGCTTACCTCAAAGCCATGCGTGCTAACTTCACTAAAGTTGTTACACGCAAACCAGATGCATCCAGAGCTCGAAGCCGAGAAGTTTACTTGCTCGGCCGTGGTTTGAAATAAATATAGAATAATAAACGTTACTAGAGGTAACAAACATTGAATGACATGATGAAAAACATCGTTTTATGGGTCGTCGTCGCTATGGTGCTGATGTCGGTTTTTAATAACTTTGGTCCCCAACAATCAGAACAAGGTGAACTTGATTATTCCCAGTTTATTTCAAATGTAAAAAATGGCTCTGTTTCACGTGTTGATATTCAAGGACGCACGATTACTGGTAACTTAACTGACGGTAGTGAATTTACTACTTACAGCCCGGATTACGATCCAGGTTTGATTGGTGACTTACTTAATAATGGTGTCACGATTCAATCAAAACCAGCTGAAAAACAAAGCTTATTGATGAATATCTTCATTTCTTGGTTCCCAATGTTGCTATTAATTGGTGTGTGGATTTTCTTTATGCGTCAAATGCAAGGCGGCGGTGGTAAAAATCCAATGTCATTTGGTAAAAGCAAAGCAAAAATGCTGAATGAAGACCAAGTTAAAGTCACTTTTAAAGATGTGGCCGGTGTTGAAGAAGCAAAAGAAGAAGTAGCCGAGTTAGTCGACTTTTTAAGTGAACCGACCAAATTTCAAAAACTGGGTGGACGAATCCCTCGTGGTATTTTGTTGGTGGGCTCGCCTGGTACAGGTAAAACGTTATTAGCTAAAGCGATTGCTGGTGAAGCAAAAGTTCCTTTCTTCACTATCTCAGGTTCTGATTTTGTTGAAATGTTTGTTGGTGTGGGTGCATCACGTGTCCGCGATATGTTTGAGCAAGCTAAAAAACATGCGCCTTGTATTATCTTTATCGATGAGATTGATGCGGTAGGTCGTCATCGTGGCGCTGGAATGGGCGGTGGTAATGATGAGCGTGAGCAAACATTAAACCAATTATTAGTTGAAATGGATGGTTTTGAAGGTAATGACGGCGTTATTGTTATTGCTGCGACTAACCGCCCAGATGTTTTAGATCCTGCATTATTACGTCCAGGTCGTTTTGATCGTCAAGTGGTTGTGCCATTACCTGATATTCGTGGTCGTGAGCAAGTTTTAGAAGTGCATTTAAAGAAAGTTCCTGCTGCAGATGATGTGGAAGCAAGCGTTATAGCTCGTGGTACACCAGGTTTTTCAGGTGCTGATCTGGCTAACTTAGTCAATGAAGCGGCCCTATTTGCTGCACGATCTAACAAACGTCTAGTTTCCATGGGTGATATGGAAAAAGCGAAAGATAAAATCATGATGGGTGCTGAGCGTAGATCCATGGTGATGAATGAGAAAGAAAAAAAATTAACGGCTTATCACGAAGCGGGTCATGCGATCGTTGGTCGTCTGGTTCCTGGCCATGATCCTGTATATAAAGTCAGCATTATTCCTCGTGGTCGTGCTTTAGGTGTGACGATGTTCTTACCAACAGAAGATCGATATAGCTACAGTAAAGAACAGTTAGAGAGCCAAATTTCTAGTCTTTATGGTGGACGAATCGCTGAAGAAATGATTTTTGGTGCTGAAGCGGTAACGACAGGTGCATCAAATGACATTCAGCGGGCAACAGAGCTAGCTCACAATATGGTGACCAAATGGGGCTTATCAGACAATATGGGTCCAATGTCTTATGGTGAAGAGGAAGGAGAAGTATTCCTAGGCCGTTCAGTGACACAACATAAGTCAGTTTCAGATTTAACAGCTAAACAAATTGATGAAGATGTTCGTACTATGATTAACCGTAATTATCAGCGAGCTGAGCAATTACTGACTGATAATCTCGATAAATTACATGCGATGACGGAACTATTAATGAAGTACGAAACCATTGATAGCGATCAGATTGACGCCATTATGGAAGACCGTGAGCCAGGTGAGCCAAGAGATTGGACTAATGATTCAGATAAGTCTGATACGCCGTCATCATCGTCTAAACCATCTGATACTGATACGAGTAGTTCAACCAAACCTGCTGATCAATTACATTAGGTCTGAAGCGTGATTCTAGACTGTGCCGGAAAACCATTAGATTTAACTGAACCGCGGGTGATGGGAATATTAAACGTCACCCCTGATTCTTTCTCAGATGGTGGTGACTTTTTTGCAGCCGATATAGCATTAACACAAGCTAAACAGATGGTTGAAGATGGTGCTGCCATTATTGATGTCGGTGGTGAATCAACCCGCCCCGGGGCCAAAATTGTTGCTGTAGAGGATGAGATTGCACGGGTAGTGCCGGTAATTGAAGCCATTCAGTCTGAACTTGCTGTGCCAATTTCAATTGATACCAGTAAACCTGAGGTGATGCGTGCTGCTGTAAAAGCCGGTGCCGGCTTGATTAATGACGTACAAGCATTACGAGTTGATGGTGCTTTAGAAGCTGCAGCTGAGCTGGATGTACCTGTGTGCTTAATGCATGCCCAAGGTACGCCCCAAAACATGCAAGACAACCCACAATATGACAATGTGATTGCCGATGTATGTCAGTTCCTTTTAGAACGGGTCAGTGTATGTGAACAGGCGGGTATCTCACGTGATAAGTTAATATTGGATCCAGGCTTTGGTTTTGGTAAAAAATCACGCCATAATTTACGTTTGATGAAACATATTGAGCAATTGATGAAACACAACTTACCGGTATTAGTTGGCGTATCACGTAAGTCAATTATTGGGGCGGTATTAAATGTTTCAGTAGAAGAGCGGTTAGCTGGCAGTTTAGCTTTGGCAACCATTGCAGTCTGGCAGGGAGCGAAGATTATTCGCAGTCATGATGTGCGCGAAACAGTACAAGCGATTAGCTTGTGTAACCATGTAATGCAGGTGGATGATTTTGACTGAACAAAAACGACGTTATTTTGGAACCGATGGTATTCGTGGTCGTGTTGGCGATGGTGTAATTACCCCTGAATTTGTATTAAAACTGGGCTGGGCTGTTGGTCGTGTATTAGCTAATGGTGGTCAAAATAAAGTTTTGATTGGTAAAGATACGCGTATTTCTGGTTATATGTTTGAATCAGCCTTACAAGCGGGTTTATCAGCTGCCGGCGTCGATATCTACCTGCTTGGTCCAATGCCAACACCGGCTATTGCTTACCTAACAAGAACTTTTCATGCTCAAGCCGGTATTGTGATCAGTGCATCACATAACCCATATCATGATAATGGTATTAAGTTCTTTTCTGGTTCAGGAACCAAGTTACCTGATTCAGTAGAGCTTCAAATTGAAGCGATGTTAGAGCAGCCATTAGTAACGGTTGATTCTGCTAAGCTGGGTAAAGCTCACCGTGTCGATGATGCGGCTGGTCGTTATATAGAATTTTGCAAAAGTACCATTTCATCGGCAATTGATTTGAGCCCATTAAAGGTTGTTGTGGATTGTGCGCACGGTGCTACTTATCATGTTTCTCCTGAAGTATTTAAAGAGCTAGGTGCAGAAATAGTTGTAATGGGGGCTAGCCCTGATGGTTTAAATATTAACCAAAACTGTGGTTCAACAGAGCCGAGACTATTACAAGCGGCTGTACTTGAGAATGAAGCTGATCTAGGTGTTGCCTTAGATGGCGACGGTGATCGCTTGATCATGGTAGATCATAAAGGCGAACTGGTTGACGGTGATGAAATATTGTTTATCATTGCTCGTGCTCAACAACGAAATGGCATAGGCAATTCGGAAGTAGTCGGTACTTTAATGTCTAACCTTGGCTTAGAACACGCGCTAACCAAGTCTAATTTGAACCTACATCGTGCTAATGTAGGTGATCGCTATGTGATTGCAAAAATGCAAGAAACAGGCAGCCGAGTAGGTGGCGAATCATCAGGCCATATTATCTGTCTAGATAAAACAACAACGGGTGACGGTACTGTCGCAGCACTACAAGTCTTAGCTGAGGTGATCGAAACGGGTCATAGTTTGCATGAGTTACGAACAGCTATAAGCAAATATCCACAATGCTTAATCAATGTAAAAGTTAACAAGAAAGTAGACTTAAAAAATGATGCGGCTGTGTTAGCTGCTGTTAAAAGTATTGAAGATAAATTAGGTGATGAAGGCCGAGTCTTACTACGAGCATCAGGCACTGAGCCCGTGGTTCGAGTTATGGTTGAAGGGCGCGACGCTACAGTGACTAACGCACTGGCGAAAGAACTCGCCAGCACGATTGAAACTATTTTACTCGCTTAGGCTGAAGCCTTAGTTGCAAGGTTTGGCAATGATTTTTGGATGCCTAACTTTGCTTTAGTATTAATGACTAAAGGTGCTTTGACGATAGCCTTCATATCTAAGTCTGTTGCATCTTGTTCTTGCTCATGTTGCTTGTAGACTATCAATAACACGATAGCATCATCAGCATTATCCAGTTTGATGGCGGCAATTTCTTCATCATTAAGTTCAATCTCATACTCTATACCTAATACTGCCGGTGTTATAACTGACATCATAAAGTTAGCATCGCTAATAGATTGCAACCAATACACAGTCGGGTTGTCACTTTCCTGATGAAATAATTTAAATTTAGTATGCTCTTCTAAGCCAATCAAACCATTCGGAAATAAGATAATATCGTCAGCATTAATGGTCTGGCTACCAAAGTTTGTTGTTTGTATTTCCATGTCTACATCCAAAGTAATATTAGTGTCAAAGTCTAGGCGAATATCAAGCCAATCAACCGCTAAAGTTTTTGAATGCAAAAGTAGCGCCAACATTGCTTTATAGGGTTATAAAAGGTACTCTGGAAGTCTGATTATTTCGAGAGTACCGCCTGTGCGTAAACCGCTAGTAGCTGGAAATTGGAAAATGAATGGCTCTAGTGCGGGCAATAAATTACTGTTGAATGAAATCTTGGCTGCGGCCAATAGTTTTTCGTCAATTGATGTCGCTTTATTCCCTCCTGCCGTTTATCTCCATCAAGTTCAACAAGCTTTAAAAGATTCCCATGTCGCCTGGGGAACACAGAATGTTTCCTCGTACCACCAAGGTGCGTATACCGGTGAAGTATCGGCAACAATGCTGCACGATTTTGATTGCAAGTACGTATTGATTGGTCACTCCGAGCGACGCTGTTTATATGCTGAACTTGAACTCGATCAGCTGGTATTAGATCGTATTATTGCTGAAAAATATAATATGGCAATTTCGGAAGGCCTTACACCGATAATATGCATTGGTGAAAGCCCTGAAGAGCATGCGGTCGGCAAGACAGAAGAAGTGATAGGTCGTCACCTAGATATCATTATTGAGCATCAGGGTGTCAAATCATTGTCGCAAGCAGTACTTGCTTATGAACCTGTTTGGGCAATTGGTACTGGTCGGAGTGCTACACCTGAATGGGCCCAAGACGTCCATTCCTTCATGCGTGAACGTGTAGCGAAGTATGATGTTGAGACAGCACAAGGACTAAGAATACTTTACGGCGGCAGCGTTAAAGGTAATAATGCAGCCCCTTTATTTTCAAAACCGGATGTTGACGGAGGACTCATTGGTGGCGCGTCATTAGAAGCGAGTGAGTTTGTAGAAATATGTCAGTCCGCACAAAAACAAGTTTTAGGTTAATTAGAGATGGATGCAATAATTTTAGCAGTACACGTAACTATTTCAGTGCTATTAGTAGGCTTGATCCTCATTCAGCATGGTAAAGGTGCTGATGCTGGTGCAGCTGCCCTTGGTGGTGGCGGCGGTGGCGGTGGCGCATCGTCAAGTATCTTCGGTAGCCAAGGTTCGGCATCCTTCTTAAGTAGAAGTAGCGCCGTTTTAGCAGCCTTGTTTTTTGTTACTAGTCTGACGTTAGCTTATTTTTCAGGAAAAACTGAAGGTGTTGATAGTGTGACACAATCAGTGATTACAACAGAGTCAGTGAAAGCGATTCCTCAAGACCTACCTGAACTACCTCAATAAATATAAGCCGACGTGGTGAAATTGGTAGACACGCCATCTTGAGGGGGTGGTGGACGTAGTCCGTGGCGGTTCGACTCCGCCCGTCGGCACCAATAGTCAATAAAAAAAGCCCATCTGATTATCAGATGGGCTTTTTTTATTGCTGCTTGAGCCATTTCACTACTCAAGCATAGCAGCTGTAAACTAACGTATTATCTTCTGACTTATTTTTTTGAAAACCTAGACTGATCTTGTATGAAACAAATTATCACCAGCGTATTAATTTTATTAGTTTTTCCGACATTGAGTTATGCAGCAGTAATTAAATTCGTGACTGGTGATGAACTTACGGTCAAAATAATCGAGAAAACGGCCTCTTATTTAAAAGTAAATCATGAGGTTTTAGGCGAGCTGACGATAGAGAATAAGAATGTCCTTACTATTCAGGACAGTACTCAGGTGCAAATGTCTGTAACTGAGACAAAAGAACAAACGATTGATAAAGATGACGGCTTGTTTGGTATGGGGCTGCTAGCTGATTGGCAACGCAACTTTACTTTAGGACTGAACGGCCAACAGAGCAATTCAGACTCATTGGATCTTCATACGGCTTTTGCTGCTGATTATGACAATGATGACAAGCGATGGAACTTCGGGTTTCATTACAATTTTAGCCAAGAAGATGGCAAGTCTACTCATGACGATATCAATATTTATCTAAACCGTGATTGGTTGATGCCCGACACTCATTGGCTATACTTCGCGACAGTTAAATATGATTGGGATAAATTTAAATCCTGGGATTATCGTTTAACAGCTATTGCAGGTGTTGGTTATGAATTTATTGAGCAACAAAACTTTTCCTTAATTGGCCGTTCTGGTATAGCAGGCAAGAAGAACTTTGGTAGTGATGAGGATGAATTTGAACCCGAGCTGATGCTGGGGCTTGAAAGCACTTGGGCGATAAGTAGAATTCAATCGCTGAGCTTTAAAACAGAGTTTTTCTCACCATTTGAGCATGCCAGTGATATTAGAAACCTATCCAAATTGGATTGGAAATTCAAACTGGACTCAAAGATGGATCTTAGCTTTAAACTCGGCTTAGAAAATGAATATGAATCGGTAGTGGCTGTAGACAGTAAGCATAATGATTTTAAGTATCGAGCCGCTATCGTTTGGGGCTTGTAAGCATGAGCTAAACTATGAACTGTCTTGGTAAAGTATTATTTTGTTGTTGTATTTAGATAGTAAAATTTGTTCCAGAATAAAATATAAAAATTAAGGTGTAATGTTGAAAAGATTAATAGCTGGGATGCTGTTGCTTCTAACCACGGTGGTTAGTGCTGAAGGACGCAACAAAGTTAATAAATATTGCACCGCTCATGCCAATATGACTTATCAAGTCTTTGAGCTTAGAAAGGTGGAAGGTCTAAGCTATAGTTCATTTGTTTCTCAAGTTGAGCACTCTAAGAAGCACTTAAATTTAAGCTCACGCTTCTTCTTTACCCATGCCTATAGTCTTCCATTAAACCATTCTAAGCTCCAGGTTATTGATAGTGCATATAAACTCTGCGTCAGCTCATATAATGAATTACTGGCAATGAACTAGTTGCTCTGAATTGTGGCTAATTGAAGGTGACTTCCTATCTTGATTGAGTTGCTCAGTAAAATAAGGGGTAATAAGTAAATCGAATTCTCAGCTAATTAGAGTTACTGTGCATACTCAATTAATTTCATTTCACTAGTAAATTTTAGCTTGTAGAATAAGCAGAACAACATAGAATCATAAATAAGTTTTATACCTTATTATATAGGCGCTCTGTTTAAGCATAGAAAATCTGTGCAGATAAATGCTTTTTTTCTTCTCATACTCTTGTAGATGAATAATGACTTGCCGGTAAGTCAATTACTAGCTGTAGGCGATAGCTTGCTGTTCGGAATCTCATTTAATATCAGCAGGATATTATCGTATAGTTAGTTTAAACTCCCTGAGGCACTGCAATGTAGGTATGTTGTTTGTGTGCTTACTGGAAGGTTTGTTGTCGGTTTTCATTGTTATGCTTATCCTTTAAAAAATGGTATATCTAGCCTTATAGCGCTGAATCCGTTGCTATATCTGCGATTTGCGCTTTTTTTGCTAGTAAATGATAAAAAGTAAATTATTTTTAATTATATTTTCATAATAAATTAATGCTTATCAAACTTACGGTATTTAGGCTTAAAAAATACAAGTATAGTGGCAACGCTAAAATTTCATAGGTCAACAATGAGCATGCTTTGTTATGGGCAACTCATTTTTTTAGATGACAGCATGAGTTTTATTATGACTTGAATCAAGTTACCCCAATGCAGCTATAGGATTGGCAGCAGTTTAGTTTATAGTTGTAGCTTTAAATACTTGTTTAGATTAAACAAATAAACACTGAACTTTTATAGCTAGATAAATAAAAATATTATCATTAATAATGAGTAGCAGAAACTGTTTTTGTTGCCATAAATTAAATGTCATTATTAGCGGTCAAAAAATCCTTAAAAACAGTCTTTTCTTTCACTGCTGACTTCTCATTGTAGGAACTACTGTGTAGTATCGTTATCGAATTATTCGGAGCTGTAGGGAAACAACCTCAGCTTGTTAAGCTAACCGTCCGCTGCCTAAGTTATTGGTATGCAAAGAAATAGAGCTGGAATATGTTGGAGAACTACCTCCCGATATTATTGTTTGTAATCATAGGTATAGGCTTTGGTGTAATGCCAATGCTTGCTGGTTACATTCTTGGCCCTCGTCGCCCTGACGATGAAAAACGCTCTGTCTATGAGTGTGGTTTTGCACCATTTGAAGATTCGCATATGAAGTTCGATGTGCGTTATTACCTTGTAGCAATCCTATTTATTATTTTTGATTTAGAAATAGCCTTTTTATTTCCTTGGGCAATTGTGCTGGATGAAATTGGCACCTTTGGTTTGTTTGCGATGTTTTTATTTTTAGCCATCCTCGTTGTTGGGTTTATCTACGAATGGAAGAAAGGTGCGTTGGAATGGGAATAGAAGGGATACTCGAGCAAGGCGTTGTTACTACCTCGGCAGATAAGTTAATTAATTGGGCTAGAACGGGCTCGCTGTGGCCGATGACTTTTGGACTAGCGTGTTGTGCGGTCGAAATGATGCAGGCAGGTGCCTCGCGTTATGACTTGGATCGATTTGGTGTGGTGTTTCGACCTAGTCCTCGTCAGTCTGACGTCATGATTGTGGCTGGTACCTTAGTAAATAAAATGGCTCCGGCACTGCGAAAGGTCTATGACCAAATGTCTGAACCACGTTGGGTGATATCAATGGGCTCCTGTGCCAATGGTGGTGGTTATTACCATTATTCCTATTCTGTTGTGCGAGGTTGCGATCGTATCGTACCGGTAGACATATACGTACCTGGGTGTCCGCCTACGGCAGAGGCTTTGTTATATGGCATTATCCAGTTACAGAAAAAAATTCGTCGTACTGAGACTATTGCTAGAACTCAGCAAGCTTGAGACGAGACGAGATGATGAATGACTTAAAGCGAAAGCTAGAAAAGACGTTTGAACGAATGCAACTTGCTTGTGAACTCGATAGAGGTGAGTTGACTATTCAAATTGCGGCCGATGACGTAGTAACTGTCTGTACAACATTACGGGACCAATTCGACTTTGAACTGCTGATTGATCTTTGTGGTGTCGACTACTCTGAATATGGTGGCTCGTCCTGGGAGACTAAAGCATCAACAGAGCAGGGCTTCAGTCGGGCTGTTGATAGTTCGGCAAATGGGGAGCCTGTGATGGATGGTTTTCGTTTTGCCGTGGTTTATCACTTATTGTCGATTCAACATAATTACCGGTTACGAGTAAAAGTTCGATTAGATGCTGAGCACCCTGTGTTGGCGAGTGTGGTTTCTATATGGAACGGTGCCGATTGGTTTGAGCGTGAGGCGTTTGATTTGTTTGGTATTTTATTTGATGGTCACCAAGACCTACGTCGAATACTGACTGATTATGGCTTTGTCGGTCATCCATTTAGAAAAGATTTCCCATTAATCGGTAATGTTGAAATGCGTTATGACGCCGACAAAAAACGGGTTGTTTATGAGCCGGTGAGTATAGAAGAGAGAATATTAGTTCCTCGCGTTATTCGTGATGACAACCGCTATCAGGAAGATGTTTAGTCATGGCTGAAATTAAAAATTACACCTTAAACTTCGGGCCACAACATCCTGCTGCTCATGGTGTATTGCGTTTGATCCTTGAAATGGATGGTGAGGTTATAGAACGGGCTGATCCACATATCGGGTTATTGCATCGAGGCACCGAGAAGCTGGCAGAAAGTAAGCCATATAACCAAAGTATTGGCTATATGGATCGGCTAGATTATGTATCAATGATGTGTAATGAACATGCTTATGTAATGTCCATTGAGAAGTTGCTAGGTGTTCAAGTACCTGAACGTGCTCAGTATATTCGGGTGATGTTTGATGAAATCACTCGAATACTAAATCACTTAATGTGGTTAGGTGCTCATGGACTTGATATCGGTGCCATGACGATATTTTTGTATTGTTTCCGAGAACGCGAAGACTTAATGGATGTATATGAAGCTGTCTCAGGAGCAAGGCTACATGCAACCTATTATCGCCCTGGCGGTGTGTACCGTGACCTGCCTGATTCAATGCCTAAATATGAATCATCGAAGTGGCATAGTGAAAAAGAAGTTAAGCAGAAAAATACCAATAGAGAAGGCAGTGTCTTAGATTTTATTGAAGACTTTGTTGAACGCTTTCCTAAATGTGTCGATGAATACGAAACACTATTAACTGACAATCGTATCTGGAAGCAACGAACAGTGGGAATTGGCGTGGTATCTCCAGAGCGAGCCTTACAGTTAGGTTTTACTGGGCCAATGTTACGCGGTTCAGGTATTGAGTGGGATTTACGTAAAAAACAGCCTTATGCAGTGTATGACCGGTTAGATTTTGATATTCCAGTGGGTGTGGAAGGGGATTGTTACGACCGTTATTTAGTTCGGGTCGAGGAAATGCGTCAATCAAATCGAATTGTTAAACAATGTGTTGATTGGCTTCGTGAAAATCCTGGCCCAGTAATAACTGACAACATCAAAGTAGCACCACCAAAACGCAGCAGTATGAAAGATGATATGGAAGCTTTAGTTCATCACTTTAAACTGTTTACTGAAGGTTATTGCGTACCGGAAGGCGAAGTTTATTCTGCCGTCGAGCATCCAAAAGGTGAGTTTGGTATTTATATGGTCTCTGATGGTGCTAATAAGCCTTATCGAGTAAAAATTCGGGCGCCAGGCTTTGCTCATTTATCTGCGATGGATGAAATGGTGAAAGGACATATGTTGGCTGATGTTGTGGCTATCATTGGTACGATGGATATTGTATTTGGTGAGGTGGATCGATGAGTCATCTTCAATTAACCGGCGCTAAAGAAAGCTTATTTAATGAATCAATTCGGCAGGAGATTGATCTGTGGATTGCAAAGTATCCTATCGGTCAAAGCCAGTCAGCTGCCATTCCAAGCCTACATTTATTACAAGATGCTAACGGTGGTTGGTTGTCAGAAGAGGTAATGGCTGCCTTAGCAATATATTTAGACATGCCGGCAATTAGCATTTTTGAAGTTGCGACCTTCTATTCGATGTTTGATTTGAAACCGGTTGGCGATAATAAGATAAATATCTGTACTAATATTTCCTGCCAGTTAAATGGCTGTGCAGATATTGTTGATCATATTCAGAAAAAACTGGGTGTTGGTTTTGGTGAGACAACGGCAGATGGCAAATACACACTGAAAGAAGTTGAGTGTTTAGGTGCATGCTGCGGTGCTCCGATGATGCAAGTTAATCGTGATTATCATGAGCTGCTGACTGCTGCCAAAATTGATCAGATATTGGATGGAATCAAATAATGCTATTAAATCAAGTTTGTTTCCGTACTCGACATCTTTATGAACCATGGACATTAGAGGCTTATCGAAGTGTCGGTGGTTATGAAGTGCTTGAAAAAATTCTCAAAGAAAAAACGCGTGCCGAAGATATTATTGAGGAAATTAAAACTTCAGCTTTGCGTGGCCGTGGTGGTGCAGGCTTTCCAACCGGTTTGAAGTGGAGCTTTATGCCTCGCAGCTTACCAGGTGATAAATATATCGTTTGTAACTCAGATGAAGGTGAACCTGGCACCTGTAAAGATCGAGATATTTTACGTTACAACCCGCATCAGTTGATTGAAGGCATGATTATCGCTGCTTACACCATCGGTGCTCAAGCGGGTTATAACTATATTCGCGGTGAGTTTGCAGAACCTATTGAGCGCTTCGATAACGCGATCCAAGAGGCGCGTGAAGCAGGTTACTTAGGTAAGAATATATTAGGCACAAAGTTCAATTTTGAGTTGTATTCTCAGCCCGGTGCTGGTGCTTATATCTGCGGTGAAGAAACAGCCTTACTTGAATCAATAGAAGGTAAAAAAGGGCAACCGCGTTACAAGCCTCCTTTCCCTGCTGGTTATGGCTTGTACGGTAGACCAACGACTATTAATAATACTGAAACATTAGCTTCAGTACCGGTCATTTTGCAAAATGGTGGTGAATGGTTTCATGAACTTGGCACGCCTAATAATGGCGGCAGCAAAATATTCAGTGTGTCAGGTCATGTCAATAAACCGGGTAATTATGAGGTTTCATTAGGCACTCCGTTTTCCGAATTATTAGAACTGGCTGGTGGCGTGCGTAATGGAAATAAATTAAAAGCTGTTATTCCTGGTGGCAGTTCTACCCCGGTTATTCCTGGTGCGGAGATGATGGATGTAGCCATGAGTTATGACGGCATCAGCAAAGCAGGATCTATGCTTGGTGCTGGCTCAGTGATAGTGATGGATGAAACGACCTGCATGGTGAAGGCCTTAGAACGAATGGCTGAGTTTTATTATGAAGAATCGTGTGGGCAATGTACGCCATGTCGAGAAGGAACTGGCTGGTTATATCGAGTGATTAAGCGCATCGAGCATGGCGAAGGTAATCAGGAAGATTTAGACCGATTACTTGATATTGCCAATAATATTAATGGCAATACGATTTGTGCCCTGGGTGATGCTGCTGCTGCACCAGTAATCAGTTTTATTAAGCACTTTAGAGAGGAATTTCAGTACCACATCGACCACGGTCGGTGCATGGTTTAATTATTAGTAATAAAGCTGAATTACGACTTATGGTAAATATAGAAATTGATGGAATCCCACTTAAAGTGGATTCAACAAAAATGATTATTCAAGCTGCTGATGAAGCAGGCATTGATATTCCTCGTTTTTGTTATCACAAAAAGCTGTCGATAGCAGCTAACTGCCGGATGTGCTTAATTGAAGTGGATAAGGCTAGGAAAGCAATGCCGGCCTGTGCCACCCCTGTTACAGAGGGGATGAAGGTTTTCACTCAATCTAAAACAGCGATTGCTGCCCAACGTGGAGTCATGGAGTTTTTACTGATTAATCATCCTTTAGATTGCCCGATTTGTGATCAAGGTGGTGAATGTGAATTGCAGGATTTATCCATGGGCTATGGCTCTGGAGTAAGTCGATTCAATGAAGGCAAGCGTGTCGTTAAAGACAAAGATATAGGTCCTTTGATTAAAACGGATCTGACACGTTGTATTCAATGTACTCGCTGCGTACGTTTTGGTGAGGAAGTGGCTGGTGTTAAAGAGTTAGGTGCAACTGGTCGTGGCGAGCATATGGAAATTGGTACCTATGTCGAAAGCAGTTTGGTATCAGAATTATCAGGCAATATTATTGATCTTTGTCCGGTAGGCGCTTTAACTTCAAAACCATTCCGTTATAAAGCACGAGCATGGGAGCTTACCGCACACCCATCGATAGCTTCACATGATGCTGTTGGTTCACATATTGAGTTTCATACCCGACGAAATGAAGTGATGCGGGTCGTACCTAGAGATAATGAGGCGATAAATGAATCATGGATCTCGGATCGGGATCGGTTTAGTTATCTTGCCTTGGGCCATGAACAGCGTGCTAATAAGCCAATGGTTAAGACTGATGGCGAATGGCAAGAAACGGATTGGCAGACAGCATTAGAAGCAGCTATTTCAGGGCTAAATACCATTAAGTCTAAATATGGTGTTGAGCAAATGGCAGGCCTCATTTCACCTACTGCCACGCTGGAAGAAAGTTTTCTGTTTCAAAAGCTAATGCAAGGTTTGGGCGTAGACAATATAGATTATCGCCTACGTCAGAAAAGTTTTGACGATCAAGAGAATGAATACAATGTAAACGATTGGTGCTTAGCTGATTTAAACCAAGCTGATGATATTGTATTGGTTGGCTGTAATATTCGTGCTGAGCAACCTATTATTGCTCATCGAGTAAGACAAGCGACTATTCATGGCGCAACAGTCACTGATATTAACTTCTTTAAGTCAGATTTATTGATGACGGTTGATAAACATGTGACTGTCGATGCACAAGCTATGATTGACACATTATCAGGTATTGCAAAGGCATTATTAGCTGTTGCTACCGATACTGACCAGACTTGGCGTGAACTATTGGATGATGTAGTGCCATCTTCTTTAGAGCAGACAATCGCACTACAATTATCTAATGCGATGAATGCCAGTATTTTAATTGGTGAGTTGGCCAATAATCATCCCCAGGCTGCAAAATTGAGAGCATTGAGTCAGTTTATCGCCGAGCTTAGTCAGAGTCATCATGTGGTATTACCAAGTGCTAACTCAACAGCACATGCCTTAGTTGAATCAGTAATTAATAACAGTGAAGAAAGTTTAAATAGCCAACAAATTTGGCAGCAACACTTACGATCTTATGTTTTATTTGGCCTAGAAGCTGAGTTTGATACAGCTGATGCCCTCCAAGCATGCAAGGCCTTGCACGATGCTAGTTTTGTTATTGCGATGAACAGCTTTGTCAGTGAAAAAACACTTGCCTATGCTGATGTTATTTTACCTATTGCTAGTTTTGCTGAAACATCAGGTACGTTTATCGGTATTGATCAACAATGGCAGAGTTTTTCCGGTGCGGTTGAACCTAAAGGCGATAGTCGACCTGGTTGGAAAGTATTACGTGTCTTAGCAAACATTGCCAAAGTCGCAGATATTGATTTTGTCTCATCTGTTGATATCCGTGATGAAGTTCAAGATTTGTTGGCGGCAAAAAACAGCACAACTAATTTGAAATATGTGCCTAGTGATTTAACGGCCGATAACGGGCTGATGGCTATTTCCGAAGTACCGATGTATCAAATTGATAGTTTGGTGCGCCGTAGTGAAGCCTTGCAACAAGTGGTTGAAAATAAAAATAGCCATCTTGCTCGCATGAATAGTGTGGCAGCTGCCAAGTACGGGCTAACCGGTAGTTCGACGATTAGTGTCAGTCAAGATAATGTATCTATCAATGTTGATTTTGTAGTTGATGAGGCAATTGCAGATAACTGTATTTATCTCGCTACCGGTTTAAACCCGGCATCACAATTAGGACAAAGCTTCTCTTCGGTTACTGTATCGGAGGCGAAATAGTATGTTTGATTTAATTGTGCATACATTATTGCCGAATATTTTTTGGATCATTATGATCATCGTGCCTTTGATGTTAGCGGTGGCATATTTAACGTATGCAGAACGCAAAGTAATTGGTTATATCCAAGTACGTATTGGTCCTAATCGTGTCGGTCCCTATGGATTATTACAACCTATTGCCGATGGCCTTAAGTTAGCTTTGAAAGAAGTTATTTTTCCTGCTAAATCAAACTTGTACCTATTCTTGATCGCACCCGTTTTAGCGATTGGACCAGCATTAGCAGCATGGGCAGTGATGCCATTTGATGCCACGATGGTATTGGCTGATATTGATGCCGGTCTGTTATACATTTTAGCGATCACCTCCATGGGGGTGTACGGCATTATTATTGCTGGTTGGGCCTCAAATTCTCGTTATGCTTTTTTAGGTGCATTACGTTCTGCCGCACAAGTTGTCTCCTATGAAATTGCGATGGGTTTTGCTTTGGTAGGCGTACTGGTAGCGGCTGGCAGTTTAAATATGGGGGAAATAGTCCTTGCCCAGCAAGGTGGCATTTTTCATTGGTATTGGTTGCCATTATTTCCGCTGCTGGTGGTGTATTTTATTTCCGGAGTGGCGGAAACAAACCGAGCACCATTTGATGTATCAGAAGGTGAGTCTGAGATTGTAGCGGGCTTCCATGTTGAGTATTCAGGCATGGCATTTGCCATCTTTTTCCTAGCTGAATATGCCGATATGATCTTGATATCGATGCTAGCCGCAGTACTGTTTTGCGGCGGTTGGCTATCACCTTTTCAAGGCATTCCTGGTTTGGAACCCTTATTTGCGTGGGTACCTGGTTTAGTCTGGTTATTAGCTAAAACCTGTATTTTCTTGTTCTTTTATTTATGGTTTAGAGCAACCTTTCCTCGGTACCGCTATGACCAAATTATGCGTTTAGGCTGGAAAATATTTATCCCCGTAACATTAGTTTGGCTCGTCGTGGTGGCGACGGCACAGGTTTATGATATTGGCCCATGGTTTACAGAAATAGACGCTGTGGTGGCTCAGAGTCAAGGAGCGTCATCATG
>MAAB01001487.1_pt1 | contig 20225 bp, 12 predicted proteins | sample 1115991 | NCBI WGS metagenome assembly MAAB01 (sample SAMN04961124, study PRJNA320927) | seawater metagenome | isolation source: sample BD02T18 sea water enriched with oil for 18 days | place: USA:Gulf of Mexico | collected 2013-07-27
TTATGATCTTTTGGTGCAATAAACGCTAAACGAATTTTTCGTCCTTCTTCGCTACGAATTGGAATATTTTGTAAGTTTGGATCGGTCGAAGATAAACGTCCGGTTGCTGCAATAGCTTGTTGATAAGAGGTATGTACACGCCCTGACTTGCTCGCTAATAGCGGCAGTTTGTCGGTATAAGTTGACTTAAGCTTACTTAACCCACGGTTTTCTAGAATAACTTTAGGCAAAGGATAATCAAGCGCTAACTCTTGTAAAACTTCTTCTGCTGTTGAAGGAGCCCCTTTAGGCGTTTTCTTAATAACCGGAATTTTTAGTTCTTCAAATAATATTTTTTGTAATTGTTTAGGTGAAGCCAAGTTGAACGTTTGACCGGCAATATCATGAGCTTGAATTTCTAACTCTTGCAATCGCATACCAATAGAATGACTTTGTTCATTTAGTAAGTCTGAATCTATTAATACGCCATGTTGTTCCATACGCGCTAAAACAGGTAGCAATGGCATTTCAATGTCAGTAAATACCGATAATTGATCTTTGTTATTTTCTAATCTTGAAAATATAGCCTTATGCAAGCGCAAGGTTATATCTGCATCTTCGGCTGCATAAGGTCCTGCTTGCTCAATATCAATTTGATTAAAGGTTAATTGCTTAGCACCTTTGCCTGCAACATCTTCAAACTTAATTGTTTTATAACCTAAATACTTAGTCGCTAAAGCATCCATGTTATGGCGCGTCGCGACACTATTTAAACAATAAGATTCGATCATGGTATCGAAAGTAATACCTTTTATTTCGACATTATAGTGAGACAGTACATTGGCATCATACTTTAAATTTTGCCCCACTTTTGCTTGGTTTTCATCTTCAAGCAGTGGCTTTAATTGTGCTAATACCCAATCTCTGTCTAATTGCTGCGGCGCACCTTCATAATCATGCATAAGTGGTACATAAGCCGCTTTACCCACTTCAGTACTGAATGACAGTCCCACTAGCTCAGCTTTCATATAATCAACACTGGTGGTTTCGGTATCAAAAGCAAAAAGCTCGGCATTTTTTAACTGTGCTAACCAGGCATTAAAATCACTTTCTGAGAGAATAATTTGATAATCAGTTTCGATATCATCAGCGCTTGGAAGTTCTTCTTCAATAGCGTCACTGCTTGAGCTTTCTGGTGAGGATGTGCTCGCTGTAGTTGAGTGTCCCTTTTCCAAATCCGCTAACAAGCGGCGTAATTCATATTTAGTATAAAGCTCGGTAAGCTTTTCAATGTTAGCTTCACCCGGTTGCAATTGATCTGCTGTTTGCTCGAGTGGTACATCAAGTTTAATCGTCGCTAACTCATAAGAAAGCGGTAAGAACTCAAGTGCTTCACGCAGGTATTCACCAATCTTTCCCTTTACGTTATCAGCATTAGCCATCACATTTTCTAAGTTTTCATGCTCAAGTAACCACTTTACCGCTGTTTTAGGACCACACTTATTAACACCTGGAATATTGTCAACTTTGTCACCCATTAACGATAAGTAATCAATAATTTGATCAGGGCGAACGCCAAACTTTTCAATGACACCAGCTTCATCCATTTTTACATCAGTCATGGTATTGAATAACGAAACATGTTTATTCACCAACTGGGCCATGTCTTTATCGCCCGTTGATATTACAGTATCGATACCTGCCTTAGTTGCCTGATCTGCCAAGGTACCAATTACATCATCTGCTTCTACACCTTCAATCACTAATAAAGGCAAACCCATCGCTTCCACTATTTCATGTAAGGGTGCAATTTGCGTGCGTAAGTCATCAGGCATAGGTGGACGATTAGCTTTATAGTCTGGATACATGTCATTGCGGAAGGTTTTACCTTTAGCATCAAATATCACGATTACATTGCCATTGGGGTAATCTTTCTTCAGGCTTTTTAGCATATTTAATACGCCTGTAATTGCCCCCGTAGGTTGACCATCTTTTGTCGATAATGCTTGCAAATAAGGAACGTGATAGGCACGGAATAAGTATGATGATCCGTCTACTAAAATCAGCGGAGATAAAACAGGGTTTGTCATGATGATTGGCGACTAGCAATGAAATTTGGCTAAGGATGCCATATTCAGTGTTTTCTCTCCACTTAATCAAATAAATTAGTGATAAAAACTTTATTTAACTGTGGATAAGTGTGTTGAAAACAACGAAAGAAACCATAACAACTAAATAGCTATTATGGTATTTTTTTCGATAAAAGTTTGTTTTTATTGAGAAAAGATAGTTTGAAACTTCTTTTACACATATTTCTTATTATTTTTATTTATGTGGATAAAGTTTTATCCCGCTTATTTTTCAGCATCTTATTGTTTGCTTATTATTTGAGCTGATGAAATAAACGAGGTAAGAGAGTACCAGAATTTATTGTCATTACCAGTGAATTATGAAATTATTTTTAAAGAAATGTTACACCTTTCAATAACTAAAAAACATAAGCGAATAACGGCAGGACTTTGCGAGAATTTCAGGGTAATGACTAACACTAAAATCATTTATTTTTCTTTGTTAATAATTACCCTGTGTACAACATACTTGCCAAAAGTTATACCGTATTCTAGTTATTGATTAATCAGGAACCTTAATTACTTCTTTGTTACTTTAGTGAACTTCAAATATAGACTTGGAAGTACAAATAACGTCAACAAAGTTGCCGTAACTAACCCACCGACAATAACGGTTGCTAATGGCTTTTGAATTTCTGCGCCAATACCGTCCGACAGTAACATGGGGATCAAACCGAGTGCGGAGGTAATAGCGGTCATTAATACCGGACGTAAACGCGAGCTTGCGCCTTTAATTACTGCATCAGTTAGTTGAACACCTTTTTTAATACGTTCATTAAAATTTTCTACCATCACCACGCCATTTAATACCGCAACACCGAACAAGGTAATAAATCCAACCGCACTAGGTACCGACAAATACTGCCCTGAAAAGTACAACGCAAAAATTCCGCCAATAACAGCCAATGGTACATTACATAAAATAAGAACAACTTGCCCTATCGAGCCAAAAGCAAAAAATAACAATAAAGCAATTAAAGCTAGTGATAACGGAATAACTAACATTAAGGTTTGCTGCGCTCGTTGTTGGCTTTCAAATTGTCCTCCGATAACGATAGAGTAACCTGCGGGTAAATTAACCTTGTCAGCAATAGTTTGGCGAATCTCAGCCACAACACTGCCCATATCTCGACCTTGAACGTTAGCTTGAATAACAACACGACGCTGAACATCGTCACGACGTATTTGTGGCGGTCCGGATTCTATAGTGACACTGGCAATATCCGCTAAACGCACCCATGCACCTGATGGGGATAAAAGCCTAATATCTTTGATAGCACTTATATCTTGACGAAACTTTCTGTCGAAACGCACATAAATATCGTAGCGTTCATTGCCTTGTATTATTTGCCCAGCACTTGCACCGCCAAGACCGTCGCGTACTACCGACATTAAATCAGCGACGGCTAATCCATAACGTGATAGTTGCTGACGATTTGGTTTTATGACCAGTTGTGATTCACCGGCGATTTGCTCTAAAGCGACATCTTTTGCACCAGAAACCTGCTGAATAGCTTGTTCTATTTCTTGGCCTTTTTCTGCTAATATCGCTAAATCACTACCAAACAATTTAATGGCTAATTGCGCCTTTACACCTGACAGTAACTCATCAACCCGCGTCGCTATAGGTTGTGAGAAGTTAAATAGCAAACCAGGGAACTGCTCAAGCTTAGCTTCCATTAAGATTTGTAAATCAATACGGTTCTTAGCGCTTGTCCAATATTGTTTATCCCGTAAACCAACATATATTTCTATATTATTAACCGGCTCTGGATCGCCACCTAACTCAGGGCGACCAATACGACTAAGCGCATAATCAACTTCAGGAAACTCTAGCAACATTTTTTCAAGTTTGGGGGCAACCAATAGAGCCGTATGCAAACTTGATGAAGGCGCTAAAGTTACCCGAATATTAATGGTGCCTTCTTCTAACTCAGGCACGAACTCCGTTCCAATTTTAGGCACGGTATAAATGGCCAGCGCTAAAAGCGCAAGGGTCGTTAACATTAACCACTTGCTGTGCGCTAGTATCCAAGTTAACGAAGCTTGGTATAGTCGTTCAAGGTAATTCAATGGCACATTTTTTCTCACCGTGATGCCTTTTTTAAAGACAATCACCGCCAGCGCAGGAACCAAAAATAAAGCAACAATAAGTGCACAGACAATAGCGATCATAATGCTCACCGCCATGGGTTGGAATAATTTAGCTTCTACCCCTGAAAAACTAAACAATGGCATAAATACCACTAAGATAATCGCGGTGGCAAAAAAGATCGGGCGAGCAACTTGTTGAGCCGCACCTTGAATCGTTTTGATGATCGAGTCTTCATTCAACTGACCCTCTACTTCGGCCTGCTTTGCACTTAAACGCTGGATAATGTTTTCTACCATTACCACCGAGCCATCGACCAACATACCTATAGCGACGGCTAAACCACCTAGCGACATTAAATTAGCTGACAAACCAAGCCATGCCATGATCATTAAGGCAATGCCAATCGCAATTGGGATCGACAATAACACTAGTGCCGTAGCACTCAGATTCAGTAAAAACAAAGCCAGCACGATAACAATAAACACAAAAGCCAATAGCAGTGCATTGATTACGGTATTTACCGCTTGCTCAATTAAGTCTGCTTGATCATAAATGACCGAAAACGATACGCCATCAGGCAACGCTTGATTGATCATTTCTTCTCGAGCATTAATGCTATCAATAGTCGTTTTTGTATTCGCGCCCATACGTTTTAAAACGATACCAGTAACCACTTCCCCTCGTTGATTAATTTCTCCTGAATCCAGTCGGCTAGACATGGTTACCGCACCTTGTCGAATTTCTTCACCCATTGATACGCTAGCGACGTCGCTGACGGTAACGACCGTGCCGTCAATGGTTTTTATCGGGATTTGTTTCAGCTGCTTAATACCCTCTTCACCAGAAGCTATCCAGCCCATGCCTCTAATAACTAATTGCTCTTGGCCGCGTTCAAGAAACCAACCACCGGCATTCTGGTTATTGCTTTCTAGTGCCTTCATTACCGTTTGTTGGTCAACTTGATAAGCCAATAAACGATTCGGGTTAATATTTACTTGGTATTGCTTAACCGCACCGCCAAATGACAATACTTCAGTTACCCCATCAACCGGCATCAACATCAGTTTCACTAACCAATCATTTAAGCTTCTCAGGGCGACGCTGTCGTAGCCTGAACCAGGCTCTGCAGATAATAAGTATTGATAAACCTGCCCTAGGCCAGAAGTATTTGGCCCTATTTCGGGTATGCCAGCTCCTTGTGGAATAAGCTCTTTTGCACTTTGTAAACGTTCAAAGGTTAACTGCCGAGCAAAATATATGTCGGTGCCTTCTTTAAACACCACAGTGATCACTGACAAACCGGTTTTGGAAATTGACCGTACTTGTTCTACATCGGGCAATGCGTACATTAATGCTTCGATTGGAAAAGTAATTAATTGCTCGACCTCTTCTGCGGCTAAGCCGGGTGCTTCGGTATTTATCGCCACTTGTACATTAGTGACATCAGGGAAAGCATCTAAGTTTAATTTCGGTAAAACAAAGACACTACTTAACGCAACAACCAATAATAAAATCACCAATATAAGGCGTTGTGTTATGGCTTGATGGATCAAACGATTCAACATAATAAACTCCTACTTCTAATGATTGTTGATTAATGGTTATGTGCTGAAAAGCCTGACTTCGCGGCTTGCGAGGCGATAAAAAACGCACCATTAACGACCACTTTTGTCCCTTCTACTAAACCGAAAACCTCTTGATAATTTATCTGCTGACCATTATTTTGAGTGACTAATACTTGTCCTAATTCAACTTCTTGGGCTTGGAATTCTCCGGCTTCATGCTCAATGAATACTTGCCAATCGCCATCAGCGCCTCGGATCAATGCATTTTGTGGTACAGCGATAACAGGCTGAGGTAAATCATTTGCAAAAGTCACGTCAACAAACATGCCTGCGTGTAATTTATCTTCAGGATTATCAACAAGTAAACGAACAATTCGCGTACGTGTTTTTACATCGATAGTATGCGCAGATTGAATAACCTTTGCTTGATATTTTTGCTCCGAAAGCATGATTTGTGCAACGGTGCCTACTGGTAAATGAATGCTTTGCGTTGGCGGTAATCTAGCTTCAACCCAAAGCTGGCTTTCGTCCGTTAACACCATAATAGTCATACCTGCACCAACACGTTGACCTTGATGAAAGTCATCAGAAAGCACAGCTCCTTCACGAATCGCAGTTAACGTATATTCGCCCAATAAAGCGTTATTACTTTTTCTCAAAAATACAATCGCCTTGTCCGTTAAGCCGTAAGCTTTTAAGCGACTCATAGTGGCAATGTATTGAGTTTGAACGGTTAGTTTCTGTTTATCGCTGACCGTATCAGAGGTTAGATCTTTAACTCGCTGCCAGTCGGCATAAGCAACACGATAATTAGCTTGAGCTTGAGCGACATCTTCACTGAATAAGGTAACAAGTGGCTGCCCTATTACAACGCGCTCACCCAAAATAGCATGACGTTTCAGCACAACAGACTCGACACGTGGTGATACATAATAACTGGTATAACCGTTGGCCTTTATTTCTCCTGGTGCATAAAAAGGTGACGACATCGTCTGTTTGTTAATAGTGGCAACTATAATATCAGCCTGCTTTAGCTGTATATCTGTTAAGTGGATTTCTTGCAGGTGCTCTTCTTCAGCAAACGTAGGGATACTTAAGAATGTAGATAAAACGATCGAAATAATGGGCAGAACAGTGGATAAATTTTTCATAGTGTATAGGCTCTTTTCTATAAAAAAACACACATAAATATGCATTTTATTAATAGATTAATAAAAATAGAACAAGGAAAATTCATTCGAACAAAAAAGAGGTTCGAGCTAAATTAACTAAATTTTAAAGATTAAATAAAAGCGTTATACAATTGGAGGACGTAGATCTGGACTTATTAGCGGGGAGTTTATCGAGAAAGCAATTTGACTGACTTTCGCATTATCTACATCAATAATAATTTTATTACTATTGAGTGAGAGAAATACCGTACTGGCGTGATGACAATGACCTTGATGACAATCAAGCTCATGCAAGTCTTCACTTTCCGATGTTAATTGTTGTACAACATCGGCAGTTTCTTGAATACTATGCGTAGTTAACTCGGTATGATTGTCAGCCTCAAGATGAAATTCGTCGATCGACAATACCGACTGCATAGCAATCAAGATTATTAACCCATAAATTATTTTGAGACTCAATTTCAAGCTTAGTTCCGTCACTAGTTTTTACCTTTCCATTCTATCGAACTATCTCCCGACTTAACAGCCGAATTAATTTTTACTGAAAGAGGCAAGATAAATTCAGCTTTATAACGTCGCTATTTAATATGAACTTAACGCAGTAAACAGGGGCTCATCTCATTTATATTCCAACTAATTGCATATTTGTTACACTGCGTTTGCAAAATACCAACAAACCAACCGAGACACTTATGAAAAAAACTATCGCATTATTAATATGTAGTGCTCTGGTAGCATGTTCAGGAAGTAACATCGCATCAGTCAAAAGCACTAAAGCCATTTCTCCAGACTATCCAAGTAGTAGTAAAGGTACTGTTGTTGATAACTACTTTGGTCATAACGTTGCCGACCCTTATCGCTGGCTTGAAGACGACAGAAGTGAACAAACAGGTGCTTGGGTTGAAAACCAAAATTCAATAACTTTTGATTATTTATCGCAAATCCCTTATCGCGCTAAATTGAAAGAGCGCTTAGAAACATTATGGAACTATGAAAAAATAGGTGCACCTTTTAAAAGAGGCGACTATAACTACTTCTATAAAAATGATGGTTTGCAAAACCAGTATGTGGTTTACCGTCAAAAAGAAGGTCAACCTGCCGAAGTTTTCCTCGACCCAAATAAGTTCAGTGAAGATGGCACGACCTCCCTATCACAGCTAAGTTTTACCAAAGACGGTAAAATAGCGGCTTATTCAATTTCGGAAGGTGGTAGTGATTGGCGCAAGATTATTATCATTGATGCTGAAAGTAAAAAAGTATTAGAAGATACCTTAATCGATGTGAAGTTCTCTGGCATCTCATGGTATAAAAATGAAGGCTTTTATTACTCAAGCTACGACAAACCTAAAGGCAGCGAGTTGTCTGCTAAAACCGATCAACACAAACTCTATTATCACACATTAGGCACCGCACAAAGTACCGACAAAGTTGTTTTTGGCGCGACAAACGAAGAAAAACATCGTTATGTGGGTGGTTCAGTTACTGAAGATAATCGTTATTTACTGATTTCTGGTTCAGTTTCTACATCAGGAAACCGTCTATTCATTAAAGACTTAACAAAAGAAAATAGCCCATTAGTTACTGTGGTTGGCCATACGAATTCAGATACCTACGTAATAGAAAATGAAGGCAGTAAATTGTTTTTAGTGACCAATTTAAACGCTCCGAATAAAAAAATTGTTACCGTAGATGCCGCTCAACCAACACCTGATAACTGGGTTGATTTCATCCCGGAAACAAACAATGTATTGTCGGCTTCAACCGGCGGTGGATATTTCTTTACCGAATATATGGTCGATGCAATTTCCAAAGTTTACCAATATGATTACCAAGGTAAAGCGGTAAGAGAAATCGCATTACCCGGTGTAGGTAGCGCCAGCTCGTTATCAGGAAAAAAAGACACTAAAAAACTTTATTACACCTTTACTAACTATAAAACACCTTCAACGACTTACACTTTTGATGTCGAAAAAGGTGAAACCGAAATTTATAGTAAGTCAGGCGCTAAATTTAATAGTGATGATTATGAATCAAAGCAAGTTTTCTATCCTTCAAAAGATGGTACTCAAGTACCTATGATTATCACCTATAAAAAAGGGATTGAACTGAATGGTAAAAACCCTACAATTTTATATGGCTACGGTGGTTTCAACGTTAGTTTAACGCCATCATTTAGTATCACTCGTGCCGTTTGGTTAGAGCAAGGTGGCATTTATGCTGTTGCCAACTTACGTGGCGGTGGAGAATACGGTAAAAAATGGCATGATGCAGGAACTCAATTGCAAAAACAAAATGTATTTGATGACTTTATCGCGGCAGGTGAGTACTTGATCGATCAAAACTATACGTCATCGAATTACTTAGCCATTAATGGTGGCTCTAATGGTGGTTTATTAGTGGGTGCCGTAATGACACAACGTCCTGATTTAATGCGCGTTGCTTTACCCGCTGTAGGTGTATTAGATATGTTGCGCTACCATACGTTTACTGCTGGTGCAGGTTGGGCGTACGATTACGGTACGGCAGAGCAAAGTGAAGAAATGTTCAAATACTTGCAAGCCTACTCTCCAGTACATAATGTAAAAGCTGGCGTTCAATACCCTGCAACTATGGTAACAACAGGTGATCATGATGATCGTGTTGTACCCGCTCATTCATTCAAATTTGCAGCTGAGTTACAAGCGAAACAAGCAGGAAAATTACCGACGTTAATTCGCATTGAAACTAATGCGGGCCACGGTGCGGGCACACCAGTATCAAAAACTGTTGAACAGTATGCTGATATTTATGGTTTTACATTATTCAACATGGGCTTTAAAAAATTACCTAACGATTCATAATCCCCCGGTTTTGAATTTTAAGTACTAATTTGAAAGGTCAGTTCATTATGAACTGACCTTTTTTATTTTTTGCCTATAATTTCACCAGCCCCATTGTGGTCAGACCACCATTGAGCAAATAACCTTATCGTGATATTGTCAATATCATAAGGAAGTGGACTCCGAACTTATTATAAGCTAACTATCTAATTGTCATTGATTTTTACATGAAGCTTGTTTATCAAAAAACATTCGATAAACAAAAGACTACGTTAAACCAATATAGGATTACAATTAAATAGTAGGTAACAAACAAAAGGTTCCACTTAATATGCTGAATTTCACAATAAAACAAAAAATTATTTTTGGCTTTACTGCCATTGGATTATTGTTACTGACGGCGAGTAGTTTTTTTTACCACTCTTTAAACAAAATTTCCGACGCCAATAATAACGTTGAAACGTTAGCCGTTCCGGTACAAAAACAAAGTGTTGCCCTGCAAATTCAGCTATTAAAAATGATGAAACAAGCGGCTGTTGCCTATACCCAGACAGATGTAAATGAACTAACAGAAAGCTTAAAGCGCTTTAATCAACTACAAGCTGAATATAGTGAAACCGGCCAATTGTTGTTATTGAAAGTCTCCGACCACGCCCAAATGAAGTCAGCACTTAAACAAGCACAAACCCAATATCAGCAATATTTATCACAAATTCAAACCATGTTTTCCGCTAAGATAGAACACCAACAAGCCATCCAAGCCTTCCAAAATAATTATCAATCCTTTGAAGATGCGCGCTTTCAAGCCAGTTCAAACATGCTTGATTTAGAAATAATCGATGCATCAGGACAAGAAAAATTACTTGATGAAGTTATTGGTACCGGTTCCCGTATTGATGATGCGCTTTATACATTAGGTAATACGATGTCAGGCCTCAGCCGTACTGAAAAAATGGATTTAGTAAACAAGCACCAAGAAGAAATGATATTTTTATTAAATAACATCGGCACTAACTTTACCTATTTAGTACAACAAGCAGCTCCCTTACCCGCCAAAGAATTACTTGACGACTTCAGAAATAATTTTGAAGTTGTGCAAAAAGCCCTCAATCAACCAGGTAGTATTTACCAATTTCAACGCCAAACCATAACCTTGAGTGAACAAGCCGGTAATGCATACTTTTCTGCGAACGAGTCTTTTAATTTAAGTTATGAAAAACTTGATGAACTAGTTGCGTTAGCTAATAAGCGGTTTGTTAGTTTTCAACTGAATGCACAGGATGAGATTCAAACGGGCAAAACATTAGCGATTGTTTTAGCCTTAATGTTTATTGTTATGGCGAGTTTTATTGCATATATCACCACAAAAGCGATGATCGGCCCATTACGAGCAGTGAATAAAGCGTTAGCAAGAATTGCCAGTGGTGATTTATCTAAGCGCATGATAAAGCGTAGTAATGATGAATTTGGCGTACTTATTACTAATATTAATAAACTTTCAGATGATTTAACCCAATTACTTAACGCGATTAATAACGATGCTCACTCTTTAGATGAATCGGCTAGTTTAACCAATAAGCAGAGTCAATTTATTTCAAAATCAGCAAGCCAGCAAATAGTGCGTATCGATAATGTTAAACAACTTGCCGAGCAAATGTTTGCCAGTTCCAATAGGGTAAAAGATGAAGCAGATATTACCGCGACTCATGTCACCGAGGCATCACAACGCAGCCAAGATATTAATACGATTGCCAACGATAACAACCAACGAATTGAGCAATTATCATCGCGCTTGAGTGAATCAGTTACTGTTATAGAATTGGTTAGCGCACATAGCAAAAGTATCGGTAGTATTTTAGACACCATTGGCGGTATCGCCGAACAAACCAATTTACTTGCTTTAAACGCAGCCATTGAAGCCGCGCGAGCTGGTGAGCAAGGCCGTGGATTTTCAGTAGTTGCTGACGAAGTGAGATCGTTAGCGTCTCGAACTCAAGCGTCCACCGCAGAAATACAGGTGATGATTAATAATTTACAAAAAGATACTTCAACTGCGGTTATCGCCATCTCTGACGGACAAACACAAGCAAGCGAATGTGTTGCACAAAGCCAGCAATTAAGTGGTGCAATTAAGCAAATTGAAGAGACTTTAACGGCCATCGATACGATGAGTAAAAGTATTACAACAGCAGCCCAAGAACAACTTGTTTTCAGTGAGAATATCGAAACAACGATGAATGAAACGTTCGATGCCGCTAATAAAAATGCTTCTGAAGCGAGCAACATGCATCAAAGAAGTGAAGATGTAAATAACTTAGCCCGTTCTCTGACTAACTCTGTAGAAAGATTTAAGCTGTAAATCTAGACGTATCGATAATTAAAATCGACGTATTTTAGAGCCTGAGATTTATATGTCACGTGATTATAATCATTAAATCACGATAGCCTACAGATATAAAATAAGCATACTTAGCTAATACATCATAATGCTAATCATTTATATTCTTTGACTACTCGTATGTTCTTTCGACATAATCTCTCTTTTAAGTACTTCCACAATAAAAAGCGCGTCGTAAGTATTGGAGACCAGTTTGAATATTTTGATTATAAGCAGTAGCCAGAGAGAAAATTCGCAAAGCAATGCCGTTGCACAATATTTGCAAACTCATATTTTAAATAAAATGGCGGACGTCGACTCTTCGGTATTAGACTTATCACTTCATCCTTTATTGCTTGAGCATTACGGAGTAGAGAGCGGAAATTCGCAATTAATTGCAGAATGTAAAGAAACTATTCTGCGCCCATTATACAATTGTGATGCGGTTGTTTTTATAGCACCTGAATGGGGCGGCATGATCCCACCCGCTTTAGTCAATTTATTACTATTAACGGCTAATGGCTCAGCAAATGGTTTACCTTTAGGACATAAACCTGCATTTGCGGTAGGAATATCAGCGTCGAGCGGTGGCAGTAATCCTATATCATTATTAAAAGGATATGCCGCTAAAAACAGCCATCTTACTTGGTTGCCTCTGCATGCCATTATACAAAATCTAGAAGGATTCTTAGCGTGCGAATGGGATCCCGAACTTGATTCGAGATTCAACCAAGTGCAATCTCGTTTACTCGTTGGTTTAAAAAGTTTAGCTATTTATGCAAAGCAATTGTCGAGTGTGAGAGATGAGCTCGTACTTCTGTCAAAAACTCACCCTTTTGGTCAATAACTAGATAAATATTCGTTTGTGACTATCGCTAATTAAGGTCAGCAGAAAAAATTATATGCCTATTTTATTACAGCACCTCTTTGCCATTGGCGGCTTCCATGGCATTCTGCTTTTTTGTTTACTGACTATCGGCAATGAAAATACTAAAGCCAACAAAATACTAGGAGTCTGGTGTTTGTTTCTTGGGCTATTTTTCCTTGGCATATTAGTCAATGTACAAACTTCACTTAATTTTTTCTCCTTTTTTATTAATTGGAATGTATATTTACCCGCCAGCTTTGGTGCCCTTTTATATTTATACTGCCGACAAGCAATAACAGATCGACGTTTTTCATATATTGATATTCTTCATATTCTTCCCGTTCTTTCTTGTTATTTACTCAACATCGATGATTTGTTTACCTCTGCTGAAATGAAACTGGCGTGGGCGACAGAGCCAGCTGATACAAATTATGTATTTTCGTTAAGCCAATGGATCACATATTCTCAAGCCTTTATTTATTTGGGTTTTAGCTTTCAAATGGTTTATAAATACCAACGAGAAGCAAAAAACAATTTAGCCAACTTTAACCCTGAAATTTTTCGTTGGATTTGGATTTTACTTATTCTCACGCTCAGTGTCTGGTCTTTTAAGCTGGTCTCTTCTTCTGAAACACTCTACTTTCTTTCCGTGATTAGTGATCTGATCATTATATTTTTGATCTATGGTGTCGCGTTAGCGCAATGGCGAAACCCAAAGCTATTCAAAATTAATCAAATCGAAGAAATTATCACGAGTATTCAAGATACGAAAGCCAATAACGTTCAAGCCAACAGTTCATCTTCAAGATCACTTGATAGCAGTACCAGAGAGAGTATTTTAACCCGCGTTAAACAATTTATGGATGACGAACATGCCTACAAAGACAGTAACTTAAATTTGCTAGGTTTATCTGAGTTAATTGGTGTCAGTACTCATCACTTATCAGAAGCACTCAATCAGCACGAAGGAAAAAACTTTTACCAATTTATTAATGACTACCGCGTAAATTACGTACAAAAAATGTTAGCGCAAGAACAAACCACTAAGATATTAGACTTGGCAATGACAGCGGGGTTTTCCTCAAAAAGTACTTTCAACGCGGTCTTTAAACAAACCACTGGACTCAGCCCCACTCAATATCGCCAGACACTATCAAATATTTCTGATTAAAGTCTGCTTGACGTCTATTTCGGCCTAAATAGACGTCCAATGCGAGCAACTCAGACGAAGACTCCTGGTAATCATGTTCAAATTCAATTCCAAACATGATTACAAGGAAATACCATGAAGAAAATAGTTACCCTTTTATTTATATTCGCCTCTTTTATATGTAGCGCAGAAGTTAAAACAGTTAATATTGGCGAATTCGACCTCGCTTATGAAATTGCGGGCCAAGGTGATCATATTGTTTTGCTTGAAGCGGGCATGGGTCAAAGCTTGTCTACTTGGGATCCCATTTATAATGATTTATCAAAATTAGTAACCGTTATTCGCTATTCACGTGTTGGGCTTGGGCGTTCGACTCAACTTAGACGACAGTTTCCTGTAGAAACTTCAGTACAACATTTAAATACACTGCTTAACGCTTTAGACATAGAATCTCCGGTTATTTTATTGTCTCACTCCTTTGGCGGCATTATTTCTCGAAAATTTGCCGCTACTTACCCAGAAAAGGTAAAAGCTATGCTACTGCTTGATCCTACTTCTGAACATGATTTAAATATTATGCGTAAGATAGATTTGACTCAGGCGATAAAAGAAATCTCCATTATGAAAACAATGTGGATAGAGAATGGTCTGGATAATTCTTATTTGGAATCTTGGAGCAAACGCCCTATGCCAAACTACCCTGAAATAAAAGACATCCCCGTAGTTGTGATCGCTACAGTGAGGAAGTTGTCAAACCCACCCATGTTGTTATTGACTGATAAGGGCAGAAAGTTAATGGGCGAGTGGCATAAAGCATGGGCTGAACAATTTCCACAAGGACGAGCAATATTAACAAAAAATAGTGGTCATAATATCCATAATGATGAGCCTAAACTTGTAGTAAATGAGTTTACTCACCTCTTAAACGTACTGAACGAAAAAATATAATCTTGCCACCACACAATCTAGGTTATTGCCTAGATTGTGTAGCAAAGCATACATTAGGAATGCTTTGCTTTAATCGAAATAACGAAAGGTATTGCCCTTAAATATAGATTGTGTCACTTTCCTGATATCAAATGTTTTTTATAATCGCGAATCATAAATTACACCTTCAAATGCATTAGAGAGAAAGTTTACAATGACACACAGTATCTTCATAAAAAGTGCTCACGCAGCAGATTGGCCATTCATTATCTCTCTATCTCCTCGCTTAGCTGAAGTCGCAAAGTTAGCTTGGCATAGCGACGATACCATGCAACAAATGCAAGATAATTATATTACTGAAATGCTCAACAAGAAGTCAGCTGCGCAAGTTCTGTTAATCGCGAAGAAAAGTGATATTCCTTTAGGGTTTATTCATGCTTGCGAACATAAAGACGAGATCTCAGGCGAAGCTTGTGGAACAATTACTTTACTCGCGGTTTCGCCTTCGGCACAAGGGTTAGGCGTTGGAAAACAACTTATAACAGCGGCAGAAAACTGGGCAAAATCACAAGGTTATCGTTTATTACACCTTGAAGTTTTTGCCAATAATAACAATGCTAAAGGTTTTTACCAAAGTATGGGCTTTGAACCTGAAACCCTGCACATGATCAAGCCACTTAACGTTTAATAAGGAATATCTGTGTATCAATTATATTATTTTCCACTCAACGCCAGCATGGCGCCTCATTTTATACTAGAAGAGTTACAGGTAGATTTTGAGCTTGTTAAAGTTGACAGAAAAACTAACGCACAAAAATCGAGTGACTATCTAGCGCTTAACCCTTCAGGTCGAATTCCAACCTTAGTTGCCGATGATTTGGTTATTTTTGAGAGTGCGGCGATTTGTATTCACTTAGCCGAAAGTCATCCTAATTCGAATTTACTGCCCCAAGTTGGCAGCCCAGATAGACCTAAATTTTTCCAATGGTTAATGTATTTAACCAACACAGTTCAAGCTGAACTTATGGTCTATTTTTATCCGCAAAAGCACACCAGGGTTGAAAGCGAATCGGTTAACATTGTCGAAGCCCAGGAAAGTAGAATCACGGATATGTTTGAACTACTTGATAAAGAGCTAATAAATAAAGAATTTTTGATCGGAGAAAAAATCACCATATGTGATTTTTATTTATTCATGCTAGCCGTTTGGGCGGACGAGATGAAAAAACCACCCTTAGCATTTAACAACCTTGCTAAATACCTTCGTGGCTTAGCAAAGCAGCAAGCAATTATTAATGTTTGCCAAAAAGAAAACCTCAGTTTAGCGGATTACTAATAAACTTTTTCCAATAATTAAATAGGCATTTAACCGTATGGAATTAATCAATTATCTCGGTCGTTATTTTTTGACTAAGCAGGAATTACTTGCTGCCACGAAAATAACTGAGCAGGAACTAAGCCATTATCAAAAGCGTGAGGTCATGCCTAAATGCTCTTATAAATTACAGCTAAATGTAGCGAGCACCTCATTTTTTGGCCTACATAGCACGGAACAAGAAGTTGAATACTACGCGAAAGGTTATATTTCTTGGCTAACCATCGTTAAGTCGTTAAAGGATGTACAAAGCATTTATTCTTTATTTGAAACTCGTTATAAAGCAACTATTGAGCAATTACGACTACAGGGCCATGATTCTAAAAACGATAAAATAAACGCATCCATTGATGTACACATAAAAGAAGAATGGCAACACTTTCTGGATGGCATATATGGCTTGTGTACTAAATCAGGCCTACCCGAAGATATTGCTGCCAAAGAATTCTCTATTTTAGAAATCAAAGAACTTACCGCCAATGTAGAACCTGCAAAATTAATCGAATTAACTGAGCAACAACTCCGCCAACTGACACGCGCGGTAAACCTTTTAGATTCAGCCAGCGCGCTCTTTGCGCCACACGAAAGATTAAATAGTTCAAGGCACCGTTTGGTCGATGAAATTCGTCGGAAGTATGTACTTCTAAGTTAATTTTTCTTCGTTATATGTATCCCCCTTATTATCTATAAGAAGAAAACTATTTAAGCAACCTATGGCTTAGGTTGCTTAATAAAAAGTGCTAAAACGCTCTACTATTAATGTTTACCAAGTACCCACTAAACGTATCAAGTTAGGGTAACAAACTCTTCAGCACTGGTTGGATGAATGGCAATCGTATTATCAAAATCAGCTTTTGTCGCGCCCATTTTCATGGCAACTGAAAAGCCTTGTAATAGCTCATCACTACCAAAGCCAATACTGTGAATACCCACTATTTTTTCTTCTTTACCCACACAAATTAACTTCATACGCGTTGGGTCGCGGTAGTCTTCGGTAATAGCTTGATACAGCGCAGTGAATTGAGAGTTATAGACTTTAACTTGCGCTTCACCGTATTCAGCAATCGCTTCTTTTTCTGATAAGCCGACAGTGCCGATAACCGGATGGCTAAATACTACTGTGGCTATATTGGAGTAATCTAAATGCTCATAAGGTTTATTGTTAAACAAACGCTCACACAAACGACGGCCTGCAGCAACAGCAACGGGCGTTAATTGTGCTCGGCCCGTATTGTCGCCCACGGCATAAATACCGTCGACATTGGTATTTTGATACTTATCCGTTGGAATAAAACCACGTTCGTTAATTTTTACACCCGCGGCTTCAAGGTTAATGTTGTCGGTGGCAGGCTCACGACCGATAGCCCAAATTAAAGCGTCAACTGGACCGACAGATTTTCCACTTTCTAAATGAACCGTTAATTGACCATTCTCATGTTTTTCAACACGGGTCGGAATACTTTGGCTATGCAGTGTAGGGCCATGTTTAGCCATTTGCTCAACTAATGTATCACTTAACATGTCATCAAAAGCACGTAATGGTTTTTCTTTACGGACCAATAAATGTGAATCAGTACCTAACGCGTGAAATACGCCAGCAAGTTCTACAGCAATATAACCCGCGCCAATAACAGCAACACTTTTAGGTTGTTCTGTTAACGCAAAAAAACCATCAGAATCTATACCGTATTCTGCACCTTCAATACTTGGAATGCTCGGACGTCCGCCTGTCGCAATCACAATATGGTCAGCAGTTATGTGTTCGCCATTGACTTCAACAGTGTTTTTATTAATAAACTTAGCAAAGCCATTGATCACAGTGACATCGTTACTGGCAAATCCTCGCGCATAAGCCGCATGAATACGCTCAATATAAGCTTCGCGGTTTTTTACCAGCGTTGCCCAATCAAACTCCTGTAACGGTGCTTTAAAGCCATAGTCTGCCGCGTAATGTAAGGCGTCTGCTATTTGTCCTGCGTACCACATAGCTTTTTTAGGCACACAACCTACGTTTACACAGGTTCCACCAATATGCTTAGCTTCAATTACTGCCGCTTTTTTACCATGTTTTGCAGCGCGATTTGCTGAAGCAATACCGCCACTTCCTGCACCGATAGCAAGAAAGTCAAAATGTTGAGTCATGTTTCAATTCCTAGAAAAATATTATTGAATTATATATGCGGCTGAACCGAGTGTTATTCAAGCCGCTTATTTATTATGGCTTGTTAACTTTTATTTCAATGGTATCTGCTTGCAAGTATTGTTCGATTTTAGAGCATTCTACAGGCTTACTGTACAAATAACCTTGAATGAGATGACAGTGTTTATCCCCTAAAAATTTCAGTTGTGTTTCATTTTCTACACCTTCTGCAATACATACCATTTTCAAGTTTTTAGCTAAGGCTAAAATTGTTTCAACAATCGCTTCATCAGCAGTATTATTCCCGATACCAGAAACAAAACTACGATCAACTTTTAAAATTTTCAAAGGCAGTGTTCTTAAGTACGACAATGATGAATAGCCAGTACCAAAATCGTCCAACGCCAACACAACCCCTAATTTATCTAGTGCTCTCATCGTAGCAATGGCTTTATCTGGGTCAGATATAAGCATACTTTCAGTGACTTCAAATTTTAACGCTTCCGCCGGCAAATCATACTGTTGCAACACCTTTTTTAGGTACTTGATTAGATTATTTTTGATAAAGTGCTGAGCAGACAAATTAATTGATAAATAGATATCAGGACGAATAGCTCGCCATTTTTTCAAATCTATAACGCCACGTAAAATAGCGGCTTCAGTCATAGAGACGATCAAACCTAAATCTTCTGAAAGTGGAATAAAGTCATTTGGAGGAATTAATTTATCGCCACTTTGCCAACGTAATAACAGTTCAGCGCCAACAGCTTTGCCTTCGTATGAATCGATAATAGGCTGATAGTGATTAATAAATTCACTGTTTTCAAAAGCAAGCTTAAGTTTAGATTCAGCGTTTAAACGCTCACTTGCTTCAACGTTCATACGGGGAGTATAAAACTGAAAAGTATTGCGGCCCAATTGCTTAGAATGATACATAGCCACATCTGCGTGACGAAGAAGTTCATCACTATCTTTGGCGTCTTCAGGAAAAAGTGCAATACCAATACTAGCACCAACACTCACGGTAGTGCCTTTCAGTTCGACCGGCTCACCCACTGTTGTAATAATTTTTTGTGCTATTCCAGCAAGCTGACCATTACCGCGAAAAGATTCTAAAAGAACCACAAATTCATCACCACCAATGCGCGCAATAGTATCATCTACCCTGAGAATACTACTTAAGCGTTTAGTGATTTCTTGTAATAATAAATCGCCACAATCATGGCCTAAAGAGTCGTTAACTTGTTTAAATCTATCTAGATCAATAAAAAACAAGGCTATTGACTGTGACATACGAGCGGAGTAATCCATTGCATGTTTTATTCTATCAAGTAGCAGTGAACGATTAGGTAATTCAGTTAAATGATCATAATTAGCTAAGTAACGCAGTTCTTTTTCAGCATGTTTCTGGGCTGATATATCGGTAAAAATACAGACAAAATAAAAACTATTAGTTGACTCATTGTGGCTTGCACTTACCGTTAAGATTACATGATATTCTTCGCCTGACTTCGTTTTTATTAACTCTTCACCTCGCCAATTATCACCCGCCTTTAAATGTTTAAAGATCTTCTGATAATAGCTAAAGCGGACAGCCGTCAGTCCAAATAAATTTGCGTCAAAGGCAAA